>Ga0180438_10003564_pt1 | contig 23405 bp, 14 predicted proteins | sample SS_ome_12_FD_132455 | JGI IMG/M metagenome (GOLD analysis project Ga0180438, IMG submission 132455) | Hypersaline lake sediment archaeal communities from the Salton Sea, California, USA - SS_3_D_2 metaG | ecosystem: Environmental > Aquatic > Non-marine Saline and Alkaline > Hypersaline >...
CCGCAATCTTCTTCGATGTATCCTTCCCTTCGCACACCACAACCTTCTGGTAACCTCGCTGCCCCTTTTTGACCAGCACGTTCAGCACCATCTTGTCGAGCCGTGCCTCCTCCGCTTTCTTCCCGCGGGCTCTTGTCATCGCCTCAATGTCGGCTCCATTTTCCGTCGCGCCAGCGGCCTTAGCCGCCTCGGGACCGCTCACCGACGCGACCTTTGCTGACATCCTTGCCTCCATCGCGATCTCTCCCTCAAGCGCCTCCTCGCCTGCTCTTAACCCCTTCCAGCCTTTCGCCTTCCTCAACGTTATCTGCTCCGTCCTCGGCAGCCTCTCATTCGGCGTGCAATACACCGCCCCGGCCTGGATTCGCAGCGACACCAGCCCTCTGGGGAGCGGCGCTACCACAAAGCTTCGCTTCGTTCGCGTCGGGTATGATCCCGGATACGCCACCGCAAGGCTCCTCAGCCCCTGCCTTTCTGCCACCTCGAAAACGGTCTCCGCCCTAATCGCTCTCGAATCGAACGTCGACATGGGCGCTCGCCCCAGCGGGTCCCCCGGCCTGTTATCTGCCCAGTTCGCCGCCCCCGTGGTTCCGGGGTGTGCCCCCGTCGCTATCGTTGCCCAATTCGTCGGAGTGTATGCAGGTATGCTGGACGCTATGTCCCCGCATATGCCCCTCCTCATCATCCGCTTCACGTTCGGCATTGCCCCGTCCGCCACGAACCTCCTAATCAGAGGCATCGAAACGGCGTCCAGACCCACCACAATCGCCTTCGCTTTGCGCATCTACCAAGCTCCTTTCAGCTCCATCTGCAATCTTCCCCCGCGCCAAATTGGCATTCTAGCAGCCCCCTTTCTGGGTTTCAACGAGGCTCAACCTGCTCCTGGTCCCCCTCGCCGCCTCTGCCCCTCTTCTTGTCTTCATAATTCCTCTCACCTCTTGAGAGCAATAAACTCGGTGAGCCATCTGCAATATTTTTCTTGGAGAAGACACAAGTTTCTGTTGACCTTTTGGGCCCTTTGGGGTCATCTAGGTAGCGGGCAGAGCCTTTTCGGACCACTGGATGCAGTTGATGGCACCCGAAGTTGGTCGGGCAGGCGCATTATGAAGGCTATTCTGACTGCGAGAGCGTTCCTGTGTCTGTCCGACTGCACTGGTTGGCTGGTACGGGCCGAGCGCATCCTTGGGCACACCCTGAGCCCAAGCGCCGATAGCATGGCAGTATTCCATGCTGAAGCTGAAGCCAATCTCCCCACGGCTCTCCGATTTCTTGTGCATCCAGCCTTGTCTGGATGGTTTAACGGCGCTTCAAAGGATGCGATAATTCTCGGGCCTATGTGCGGTTGACCGGCTGGTGCCGGAAAGGAGGGCAACGTGTCTCAACGCCCACTTCACGTCGTACTTGTATCTCTCGTTCTCTGCTCGCTGGCATTTCTGGCCATCGCCAGTGCGGAACCAGAGGACCCCTTCCCCGAAGACTTCTAAGTGTTCGCCTATGAAGCTCCCCTCGAGCCCGCAACAGACAGCGTTCCTGCAATCAACATCGAAGAGCGCGCAGGCCTCTGGCTCATCGGTGACTGGTATACGTTCGGCTCGAGGGCGACTGTTCTCGGGGACCTTAACGATGACTTGCTTGATGATCTGCTTATTGTCACGCAGGACCGGGGGGGTGGCTATGGTGATGTTTTCCTGGGCAATTCCGAACTTGGCGGCGTCCTTGTCATCGCCACCGATTCGAGCGTCCACATCGGCACCGACTCCTATTGTCTGCGTGTCCAAGCCGTTGGAGACTTCAACGGTGATTCGTTAGCAGACATTAGCGTTTCCGGACATCATCCTGGCTGGGGGCCGTCTGACGCATATTTGCTCCTTGGGAAGTCTGTCACTCCTCGGGCTTATTGGACCGTGCCGGCGGACGCCGACATCACCCTTGTCGACGCCACGGACTCATGCGTTTACACTGCTCGATACCATGGCGACTTGAACGGAGATGGTTTCGACGACCTGGGCATCATGACCGGTTCATATTTCGCCAACCAGCCTGAGAGGGTGCTCCTCGGCAGGCCGGATCCTCCCACCGTGATTGACGTGGCTGATGCCGAGATCAGCTTACAGTACGACTTTTTTGCTGGCGGATTAAACGTTAGATACTACTACCCGGCATCCGATGTCAACGGCGACGGTTGCGACGAGTTGCTGATGTATGGGCGTAATCTCGCCGACGACTATGAGGGAAGGATATGGCTGGGTGACCCGGCATTGACAACCCCTCTCAACATCACAGCCGCCGATGCGCAGATACTTCTTGTACCTAGGTACCCTGACCGCGAGGCCACGTTCCGGACGCTTCCCGACATAAACGGTGACGGCATAGGCGACATTGCATACTGGCAGAGCGATTCTCCGCACGAGTTGCCGAAAGAAGGATATGTAGTCTTCGGGGAGGCGGGTCGCGACGCTCGCATTACCGACTTCTCATACCCCGACCTGACGTTTGCTGCATCCGACCCCGGCCATATAGGAGTACTGCACATATATGCGGCCGGAGATGCTGATGGTGACGGCATTTCGGATGTGTTCGTAAGAGAGATCCCCGGCACCAATTGGTACATCTTTCGGGGCAGCCCCTCCCTCCAAGGGACAATTCAACTCAGTAGTGCTATTGCGCGCACACCCTCGGAATATTGGGTGGTCGACGGCACAGGAGATCTCAACGGCAACGGGTTCGACGATTTCATCTTCCATGACACCTTCAACGACGAATATGCGGTCATCTTCGGGCCGCTCCTCCAGCCGAATTGCCTGCAGGCTGCCAATGCCGCCGGCATCCCCGGCGAGGAAGATGTCCCCGTGAGGGTATACCTCCAGTCCCCCGCCAGTGTCGACATGTGGGGGATAATCTTCAAGCTGCACTACGACGATTCGATGCTGCTGCCTCCTGCCGAGGAGGATGTGACCTGCGCCGTTCCTGGGATGGTATGGGTCGTGGACACCTCGATCCCCGGCCAGGTGGTGGTCGGCCTGATATCTGCTTCCGGCGTCGACGTCGCCATCCCGCCGAAGCAGGATTTCGCAACCGTCCTGTTTGACGTGGATCCAGGCGTTGCCTTCGGCACAACCTCGGACCTCACTGTGGAAATAGTCGAGGCCCTTCACGACGACTACACACCAGTAGATATCGTCGCGGGCCCTCCAGGTGTCTTCAGCGTCTACGGCATCTATCCCATGAATCCGGAGGTCTACCTCGAGGAATACGTCCACTTCACCACCGCGCTTGAGGGAACGCCGCTCTGGTCGCTCGTCGCTGCTCCTTCTGGGGGAACCATTGACCAGGACACCGGCGTCTACCAGGCCGGTGAGACTGGTGGTACGATCGACGAGGTGACTGTGGTCGTCGACCCGGACGTGATAACCACCGGCGTGACGGTGCTGGACGGGCAGCGTCCCTCTGGGGTCGCGGGTCCCCCGACCTCAATGGATGTCGACGGCGGTGGCGTAGGTCTCAGCGATGTCCTTCGGACGATACGCTACGTCGTGGGGCTGGGGGCCATGAACCCACAGCAGCAGGAAGCGGCCGATTTTGGGGCCGATGGTGAGGTCGGCCTGGACGACTGCATCAACACGTTGCGAGTAGTCGTGGGCCTTCCGCCTATCTCGCCGTAGGCTGGCTATCGATCGCGAATGGTAAGTAGAAGCAGCAACGCACTCCCCCCCGCGCCGCGTTTTGCAGAGCGTGGGGGCGAGGTCTATTTGCCCGGCTGCAGAGACTTCCTCTGACCCCCGGATGATGGGCACAATCTGCTTTTTCCACTTGACGCTCGGCCGCTCCGCTGACATAATTCTTGTGTTTGACGTCGGCCATGATGGGCCGTTGTAGTAAGAGCAAGAGGCGTTTGGAGGAGGTCGTTCTGCAGAGGTGGATGCGAGGCTGGGCGTTCCGGTGTCCGGGCCGCCCGGGGTCAGTGGCGCACCTGGCGCTCTGGCATTTGCATTGCCCCTTGCTTCGACCAGCTTTTCCCGGGCATGTTTGGTTTCATCACATCTAGTTCCCTTTCCTTGCGGACACCCTCTTTCACTCACGCTCGCTCCCTACTTGCGACGCACCGGGTCGACAGCTCGATCAGCTGCCGACTTTCCGCGGCTGGCGGGCCCCACGGTGGAGGTCCCCTGCGGAGGGTAGGCTCGATCGAGAGCAGTTGTTTTAGGAGAGTTCGTGTATGCCGAGAGGTAAGGTGAAGTGGTTCAGCGACCAGAAGGGGTACGGTTTCATTACCCCTGACGGCGGAAGCGAGGACCTGTTCGTACATCACTCCGAGATCCAGGGCACCGGTTTCAAAACCCTGTCGGAGAATGATGTCGTCGAGTTCGAAATTGGGCAAGGCCGCAAGGGCCCCTGCGCCACGAACGTGGTGAAGGTCGACGAGTAGCAGCCCGCTCTAGGGCAAATCTATAGAAGGCTGCTGCCGTGAGAAGGGACATGGCGGCAGCCTTCTTTCTAACGCTCGATTCGACACCTATTCCCTACCGTCCCTATGAAAAACCCTACCAGCACCCTACCTTGTTCTCCCAGCACCTGCCTGCTCCGCCGGTTGGGGCTCGGTCCTCGTCATCTGATGCGGCGAGTCCTGCGACCTCGCCATGTGGCCCAGCAGCTTGTACGTCAGGTCATCTCGCACACTTCTTAAACTTGCAGCGCCGTACAGGTTCACTATCTCTCCCGGATCCTTCTTCAAGTTATACAACTCCCCCGCCTGATCCGTGTAATGGCATAGCTTCCACTCCTCAGTTCGGAGCATCATCCCTCGCTCCTCGCCGCGTGCGATTGCCGAATAGACGAATGGCCGCCCCGCCTCTGCCTTCCCGTTGACCAAAGGTATCAAGTCTCTTCCCAGCATCTGCTCCGGCGGCTCATGCTCCAGGAGCCGGAGTGCTGTTGTCGTCAAATCGATTCCCTCGATCGGAGTATCCACCACCGCTCCCTCCCGAATCACGCCCGGCAGTCGCACGATCCCCGGGACTCTCACCTCCCCTTCGTACATTGACGCGAACTTCGCGAAGAGACCGTGCTCCCCCATGTTGTCTCCGTGATCCGCCGTGTATATCACCGCCGTGTTCCCGGCCATTCCAAGCTCGTCCAGCGTTCCCAGAATCCGTCCTATCTGTGTGTCGATGTACGTCACCAGTCCGTAATACTTGGCGATTATGTTCCTCTTGTCTTCATCCGTGTATGCGGAGAAACGGCCTTGGTACGTCCTTTCCTGCCAGTTTGGCCGGCTCTCAAAATCACTCAGCTTGAACGGCGGAAGCTCGATGGCCTCTGGGCTGTACATCGTGTCATACGGCTTCGGTGGCCACAGCGGAGGATGCGGCGAGAAAATGCCTACGAACAGCGCCCACGGAGCCCTTCGCGTCTTCAGTTCCTTCAGCAGCTTTATCGCTCCGTCCGCAATTCGCGCATCGTAGAACTCCTCAGGCGGCAGCGGGTTCGTCCCGTACACCAGTCCGTGTTTCTTGTTGTTGTACGCAGTGGCCCCCGCGGGGTACGTCCCCGTCTTATCTACAGGATACAATGCCAGCCCGTCGTCTATCCCGTGCGTCTTTCCCACCGCCACCGTGTTGTATCCCTTCTCGTTAAGGAACTCCGCCCACGTATACTCATCCTCCGGTAGCCTGCACGCGTTCGTGTAGCAGCGGTTAAGATGCACGTATCGCCCCGTCATCATGCACGCGCGCGAAGGCACGCACAGCGGAGACTGGCAGTACGTGTGCGAGAATCTCGCGCCCTCTCGCGCCAACTGGTCCATTACCGGCGTCTCTACCATCGGATGGTTCTCGCAGCTCATCGCGTCGCCCCGGTGCTGATCCGACATGATGAACAGCAGGTTCCTTTTACCTCCCTCAGCGACCGGTTTCGGCTCAGCTGACTGCGCCAGCGCTCCTAGGCCCGGTTGCATCGCCGCCAGCCCTGCCGTTACACCAACCTTCAGAAAATCTCGCCTCGATATGCCCATGCCGTTCTCCTCCATGGCTTGTGCCTCAGACCGGGCAACGACGATAGCACATGCCTGGCTCTCCGTCAACGCCGCCTGTCGTCCCAGCGACGATGTGATAGATTACAAACTTTTACTTCTGCTCCCTCGCATGGTTGCCGTTGGAACCGTAACATATGTACGAGTGCAGAACCCCGTTACGCGCAGACTCCTTTCCGAGCCTGCGTTAGCCCTGGAACAAGGAGGCAGCCGTGAACGACAAACGTCAATTGCACAGACGCGTGTTTCTGTTCGCTGCGATCGTGTCAATGTCCCTCATGGGCGTGTCAGCTCAAGCGGCCCGAGACGTGTGGAAACTCGACTGCGGGCCCGCCGGCTCCCAGGTCATGGACGGGTATTCTCCTCTGACCGGAAGCGATTCCTACAGCGCCGAACAGGGGTTCGGCTGGGAAGGAACAGCGCCCGTCGGCAAGCTCTTCGCCGCTCCCGCAGGGACCCCGGGCGGACGTGGTGGAAACTGGACTACTGGGTACATCCAGGAAAGCGCCACGAACCTGACCCGCGACGGTGTGGTTAGCACAAGAGATCTGGCCTTTCGCGTCGATGTGCCTAACGGAACCTATCGCGTGGTCCTTACCATCGGCGACCTCTCCCAGGCCATCGGCTCCATCGACGTTCGCATCAACGGAACGCTCGTCGGCGATCAGGTCGCGGCATGGACCCCCGGCGGCTATCGCTTCTTGCACCGCACCCCCGCAGGCTGGTGGACCTACGTTCGCGCCACCGTCGATGTGACGGACGGCATGCTGCGCATCGCGCTGACCAAGAACCAGTCACACTTCGATAGCGAGATGGCAGAGCAGGCGACTTGGGACAGTCCGTACCTCGCCTGGCGACCGGGCCCCGCCGGATATCCCGATACGCCTCCTTACTACTACATCGGCTACCCGTTCGTGCACAACAGCGTCATGGCCATCGATGTCGCGCCCTATGTCCCCCCGCCCGTCGTTGCCAAAGATGACAAGCTGGCGTTGACGAAGCCCATCTCCTCCAGAACTCTCAACGCCGCAATATCCAATTTCAACAGCGGCGACTTCGAGGCCGCGCTCGACTCCCTTTCGCGCACCAGGGAACCCGAGGCACAGGTCGCCAAGGCCATCGTGCAGCTATGGCTTGCCGGCCGGCTCGAGGTCGAGCTTGAACAGGAACTCGTCCCCTCCGCGCTCACCGTCCTGGCCCAGGACGCGTCAACGAATCCCCAGGATACCGTCGTCGCTGAGCTTGCCCAGGAGGCTAAGTTATTTCTCAGGGGACTCAAGCACCATCTTGAGCGCGGTAAGCTCGGAACTAACCACTTCATCGAAAACGACAAAGCTGTCGGCTGGTTGTGGCTCATCGGCGAGGATTCCCCGCTCTACTACAAGTCCCAGCTATACATCGCCCAGGCGGCCCACATGCTTGTCCCCTACATTCCGGCACTGGGAACCGAGGGCCAGATCTTCAAGAAGCTTGAGAAGAAGTTCCCCGACAACCGGTACGTCAGATTCTTCCTCCATCAGGAATGGGAGCCCCATGGCGATGGCACAAAGGCGACCGACTGGCTCCTTGAAGACTACTACGCCGAATCCGAAGGTGCTCCCGAGTGGGCTAGGGCGCTCCAAGCAGCTTGGGCCAGCCAGGTCGATTGGGCTGAGTGGTGGATCGAGTTCAAGCAGCAGCCTGAAGGCAGCATCGGCGGCGGCTTGAGTGACGATGTCGAAATGGTGGGTGGCCTTGCTTACGTTTCCTTTGTTAGTCACGGCGTGTCTGACCTGACGATTGCCGGCGCCCGTAAGCTCTGCGAGGCTAACTGGAAGTACGGCGGCATCGATGACGAGGTCGGCTACTCCTTGCCCCTTGCTGACGCCGAGCATACCGCCGAGCCCACCGGTGACACCCTAGGACTCATGCTCCGTATCGACTACGGCGGACCCCTCTGGATAGAGCGCAGTTTCAAGACCGGAAGGCTACTTCGCGATTTCTTCACCGCCCCTAATGTCCATGGCGTCCGCCATTTCCGTGCCAACTTCCTTGGCGCAGGACGCATCGGCGGCGGACTTCAGGCTAATGATTCCTGGATCAACCTCCGCGCAGCTCTCCCCGCTTTCGCCGTGCTAAACTACAATCAGAACCCCGCCATCTCACGCGTGCTGGTAGAACTCGCTGAGGGGTGGCTCCGCGACGCCAGATCCACTGAGCGAGGTAAGCCTGATGGCGTGATCCCCGCCGACGTGTCTTTCCCCGACGCCGTTATCGGCGGGACCCAGTCGCCAAACTGGTACACCGCTCATAATCCTGGCGGAGCTGTCAACTACGATTGGGCGGGCATCCGTGGCCAGCGATACAAGTCTTACATCCATGAACTCCTCATAACCGCTTATCAGCAGACTGGCGACACTAAGTTCGTTGACCCGCTCCGTCTCGAATACGAACTCGCTGACCGCTACGGCTACGCGCCAGAGGAGAAAGTGGCCACAAGGCTCGCCAACGCTCCCTGGATCCGTCCCTCGAAAGACACGCGTGATGGCAAGAAAGTGCTGCTCCAAAGATGGCAACCCAAGTACCTCAAGGAACAGGAAGGGGAGGGCACCGCACTACAGCCCGCCGCCCCCGGCAAGAAGCCCCCTGCTGAACAATCATCTCTCGAGGAGGGCTCTCAGGAATGGGTTGCGAGCGAGCTGAAGCAAGTCGAGGCCTGGCTCGCCGTCAAGCGCATGATCGACGGCAGGAAAGGAGCGCTCGAGAACGACGTTACCAAGGAGCAGATCACCGACCACGCGGCCTATGTCTGGGAAATGATGAAGATGCGCTGGCCCCTCATGACCAGCCTTGCCTCCGCCACGGACCGCGTCGGATTTGCGGGTTTTCCCAACGCCATCCTCATCTACACAGGCGGCAAGCTTGGCGATTTTGTGGTCACCTACGAGAATACCACCAAGTATTTTGCGGCAGCGGTCATGGCCGCCGACCCACAGGGCTTCCGGCTCCTCTTCTGCAACATGACTCCCGAGACCCGTAACGTCGGAATTGTTCCCTGGAAGCTCGAGCCCAACGGCCGATATGTTCTCAAATATGGCCCTGATGCCGATGAAGACGGCCGGATGGATTCTGCACCCGAGACCCTCGAGTTCGTATTTGCCCAAGCCGGGACCCCCGTTCGCATCACGGTTGAACCCAACGTTACCTACATCCTCGAAGTGGATCAGCTTGCGCGTGGCCGCGTCGCTGCCCTCGCTCCCGACCCTGGGCTCGATCCCGGCGACATCCGGTACGAGGAACTGGGGCATGGCGGCGTCATTTTGGCGAAAGTCCACAACGTCGGCTCCCAGCCCGTTCAGAATTTACGTGTCGCATTCTACGACGGCGACCCTGACGCTGCCGGAGAGCTTCTCGGCACCTCGTTCATTCCCAACATAGAGGCGCCCAACGACCTCGACCCCAAGACCGTCTCCGTCGGAATTCCCTGGCAGCCTACCCGGGAGGCACACGAGATCTTCGTTGTCCTTGACCCTGAAGACGAGATCAAGGACGAGATCACATCCTTCAACAACGTTGCTCACACAACCTTGCCCGAACCCCAAGTGGTTGAGGAAGAGTTGGACATCATCCCTACGGTTCTCGAATAGAAGGGACCGCGCGGAGTTGCCCGGTCCCTTAAAACGCCGAGGCCGCACGAGCACAAGCTCGTGCGGCCTCAACCTATACCCGCTGTGGGGGCGGCTGTCTCGCCTACTCTTCCAGCCCCTCCACTGAAGCCGTGCCGGCGCGGGATCTTCGCCGCTCCGGCCTTCGCCGCGCGCTTGCTTGCCTCACTTTGCGTCTGTATGCGGTGGGGCAGATGCCCCATTGCTTCCGGAAAGCGCGGCTAAACGCAAACAGCGAAGAGAATCCGCACGTCGAAGCGATCTCCGTGATGTTCAGGTTCGACTTGTGCAGCAGATTCGATGCTCGATGCATCCGCGTGCGACGGATGAAGCCCCCAAGGCTCACCCCCAGGTCACGCCGGAACAGTCGGCGCAGATGACTCTCCGAAAGCGCGAGATGTTGAGCTACATCCCCTACACGAATCGGTCCCTTAAGGTTGCGATGAACGTATCGGCTCACGCGCCGGACCATGTCTCGCTTCCAGTCCGGCTCCTGCGCATTTTCCACCGTGCCTTCCGTAGGGGACTCCCCCACTTGCCTCAGTAGGTCGTTCAGTAGCAGCGAAAGCCAGTACGCGGACTCCACCCCAACCGAAGTCTCTCCCTGCAGCCCTGCTTCATAGGAGTACAGCAACCGATCTAACCGACTAAGCCCCTTGTCCGAAAGCAGGAGTGGCATATCCCGCAACCGAAGCAACGCGTACTCATCTGCCAGCTCGAAGCTGATAAGCAGCCATGAAATGGGCTCGTCCCCGAACGGTCCGTAGTGGTGGCTCTGGTCCGGGAAAACCAGCAGCCCCTGCCCGGGGGCTAGCTCAAAACGGCCTTCCCCCAAGATCACTCCCCCCGTTCCTTGCAGAGATATAACCAATACGAACGGGTGGAACAGCGCCATCGGGCCGAAATTCCGCCCAGTCCGGGGGAATATCAGTATGTCCTGGGGGGGAGCAGCGAAAACGCCCGAAATCGGTCCGCTGTGGCGCGGCGGGTTCTCCGGCAAATCCCGATATGTTTGCGCAATCAGCTCTGGTGTGTTCATGGCCATTAGTGTTAAAGATACGGTCGCTACGGCAATTCCATACCTGGACCGATTATGCTATGTTTTGCTTGGCTTTTCAAGACGCATTCCTGAACAATTTGCCTGAACTTGGGGCGACTCTCATGAGATTGAGTGTCCGTAGACTCTTAGGAGCACTGGATGCGTTCGTGCATCCGACCTACCTCCTTCTACCCTTCGTAGCGCACACTTCCCAAGTCACCGTTGAGCATTGCGTAAGCGTCACTTTCACTCAAGCACAGAGAGGGGGTGAGACATAGAATGAGAAGTAAGATAAAGGGCTTTACGATCATTGAGTTGTTGGTGGTGATAGCGATCATCGCCATCCTCGCCGGTTTGCTGCTGCCCGCCCTTGCCAGGGCTCGTGAGCAGGCGCGTCGCGCCTCGTGCAAGAACAACCTGAAGCAAATAGGGTTGGCCCTGCACATCTATGCCACGGATTACTCGGAGTGGTTCCCACGCGGACCTGATGGTAGTTATTCTTCATACTCCTTGGGTATCCTGACATACGGTGGCAACAACTACTTGCAGGACGTGAACACGCTACTCTGCCCCAGCGCCAAGGAAGTGATCATTGGCAACTGGACGCTGACGGGTGGCGGCAGGAGCGCGGCCAACGGCGGGCTCCATGCGTCCTCGACCGCCTACTCGTACGACCACTGGAAGAGGCCCGTTGATCATCCGCACGCCGCCGTGGTAGCCGACGAGATGGGCACCGAGGCCCCGGACGTATACGGTACGCCCGGCGTGATGAGCTCCACCGATTGGACGGCACTCAACGGGACCGCACCCCAGCAAGGTGCGATCAGGAGCCAACTGAACTCTCCCAACCACAACAGCGAGGGCCAGAACATTCTGTACGTCGACGGTCACGTGAAGTGGGAGAACACTCCGCTTGCGGGTATCCCGCAGAGGAATGAGTGGCACGAGGAGATCTACAGCACGCGAAAGGACACTAACTGGGCGGACGGCGAATCTTGTTTGTCCGATCACTCGATTGTTAGCGGGAGCAGACCGGCCAACATTCTCGCCTACGGCACCTTCTAGCATCATCGTGGTGTCAACGAAGGGGCGCTCTGCAAAGGGCGCCCCTTCCTCTTTTCCATTCTCCCCCCAGCCGTCCTGCCCGCACTCCACGCGGTGTCCATATTCTCATCCGTGTATACCTTCAGGAATCCCCCGGCTGCCCCCTTTTCTTGTGGCAATACCACCTTACAAAGCCGTACACTTTCAGCCTAGAGCCTTCTACTGCTCCGCCTCAGAATCGTTTCGGATTAGCGGTCTCGGGAACATATGCCGGTCATCGGCGTCTAAGCAAGTGAATGGAGACCGATACTCTTTCAGCTTTTGAAGGGAGGTAAGTATGAGAAAAGTCGCGTTTGGGAGAGTGCTCTCGCTGGCGCTCCTGGCGGCACTGCTGACCGCCACGCCGGCGATGGCGCGCATCAAGCTGGCCGCGCTGCCCCAGAGAGAGCGCGTCGAGATCCAGCTCGATAACGGCCAGTTCACCCTTGTTGAGGAGGAGCGAATTGTCCCCCTCCTGAAGTCCACCCCACAGACCGGCAACAACACGATCGACTTCAGCTGGTCGAACACCGCCATCGACAAGGACTCCATCCAGTTCCGACCCCTCGCAATCGTCGAGGGCGGCGCCTCTCGCCCCATCGCCAAGATTAATGAGGCCACCGATGAGGTAACCGTCATCAACGTTGCGTACCCTCCCGGTGAGAATGCTCTTGTATGGGAGGTCTACGCTCACGAAGCCTGTTCGGCCAAGGTGCGCGTCAGCTATCTCATCTCGAACCTGACCCGCTCCTTCAGCTATCGCGCCAAGGCCGACAACGACGAAACAACCCTCACTCTCCGTAACTTCATCCAGCTTCGCAACTACTCCGGTGAGGAGTTCGGCACCGCAGGTGTGTGGGCTGGCTTCGGCGAGAGATTCCTCAAAGAGGTCGGCCAGCAGGAAGACATCAAGATGCTTCTCCACCGCTTCGAGAACGTTCCTATCCAGAAGACATACACCTTCGACTGGTACACCCACGGGCCGCTCAATCCCGACAAACCTCTGGCCTCCAAAGTCCTCATGCACTACAAGCTCACCAACGACGAGAAGCACTCCATGGGCCTCTTCCCGCTGCAGCCCGGCAAGGTACGCATCTTCATCGACGACGGGCACGGCGGGGAGGCGTTCCTTGGTGAGGATTGGGCTCAGCTCACACCCCTCGATGGCGACATGCGCCTCTATCTCGGCGAGGCCCGTGACGTGGTCTGCGAGAGAATCATCGAGCACAAGCAGAAGCAGCAGATCCAGGGCAACCTCTACAGCCTGGAGATGATCATCAAGTACGAGATACAGAACTTCAAGGACAAGCCCGTGACGCTCGACATCGCTGAGCAACTCAACCGCGTTGCCCAGGAGCACGGAAGCCAGCCTCGGGGCGATGTCGAGTGGGAAATGGCACCCCAGACCGCGAAGGAATTGGACATTACCTACGAACAGGGCGGAGCCACCCCAATCCTTCACATCGACCTTCCCGCAAAGCCCAAAGAGAATGTCGAGGAAGTGGAGAAGACCATCGTCCGCTTCCATTTCACTCTCAACAACCTCTGGTAAGAAAGGAGGAAAGCCATGGTAAGGAAGCTTCTCACAGCCGCACTTCTACTGGCCCTGGTTTCCTCCTGGGCCATAGGCAAGAATGTCGACCTCGTCACTCTCCCCGCCAGAGACACCGTCCAGCTAACGATCTACAACTCCGAAGACATTACTCTCGTCAAGGAGACCCGCTTCGTCACTCTCAAGCAGGGCATGAACAAGCTTCAGTTCTCCTGGTCGGGCACTCTTATCGACCCCACTAGCGTCGACTTCCGCCCCTTGCAGCACGCCGACCAGATCGAAGTCGCCGACACGACCTTTCTCGGCCAAAAGCCCCAGCACCTCATCTGGAACATCGAGTCCCAGTACGAGGGCCAAGTACCCGTCGAGGTCTCCTACTTCACGAGCGGCCTCACCTGGACCATGGACTACGTGGCCGTCACCGACCCCGGCGAAACCGAAATGGCGTTTCGTGGCTACGTTCGTGTGTTCAACAGCTCTGGTGAAGAATACGAGAACGCTGAGGTCCGTCTCATCGTCGGCACAATCAACCTCGTCGAGAAGATCGCCGACCTCGCGCGCAGATATGGCTTGGTTATGGCCGAGATGCCCGTAGAGCAGATAACTGGCTTGCGGGCCGAGGCCGCCCGCGAGGCGTTCGACAAGGCTGGACGCGCAAGATACCTCGGTGTGCCTGTGGCCGAAGCCCCGAAGGGGATCGTGAAAGAAGGCATCAGCGAGTACTTCATGTTCACCGTCGAAGGCACCGAGACCATTCCCAACGGATGGTCCAAGCGCATGCGCGCCGTGAAAGCCGACGCTGTCTCCTTCGACATTCTTTACCGGATGCGCTCGTTCCAGTACGGCCCCCGTCCCGTCCGCTTCTTCCTCTGGAAGAACGATGAAGACCACGAGCTCGGCGGGAGCCCTCTCCCCGACGGCCTCATTCGCATCTTTCGCGACAACGGCCGCGACGGCCTCTCATATCTCGGCCAGCAGCAGGTCCGCTACGTTCCCATCGACGCAGAGATCGAAGTCAATCTCGGTCCCGACGACCTGGTCGTATACGAGACCATGAAGATGTCCACCGAGCGTTTCAACTTCCACTTCGACACGCGTCCTCGCATTCCTCAGGTTGACGGCTGGGACGAAACCCAGGAATGGCTCGACACCGTTCGCAACTACCGCACCAAGCCAATCACCTTCGAACTTCGCCGTATCTGGGAAGGCGACGTGGACTACTACTCCGACGTCAAGACCGCTCTCTTCGACTACCGAACCACCGAGACCACCTTCACCGTCGGCCCCAGAGACAAGACGGACTACCCCTGCACCGTCACCTTCCACATGGGCTTCAATCAGAAACAGAACCGCATCAACCTAAAATGGGGTGGCAAGTGACGAGACGAATCTCTCTCACGCTGATAGCTCTCGCATTGCTCGGCCCCTGGGCCTCAGGCAAGAACGTCGACCTCGTCACGCTCCCTTCCAGGGACACCGTGCAACTTACCATCTACAACTCCGAAGACCTCACCCTCGTCAAGGAGACCCGTTTTGTCACCCTCAAGCAGGGCATGAACAAGCTTCAGTTCTCCTGGTCCGGCACTCTCATCGACCCCACGAGCGTTGACTTCCGTCCGCTTGCTCATGCCGACCAGATCGAAGTCGCCGACACTACCTTTCTCGGCCAGAAACCCCAGCACCTCATCTGGAACATCGAGTCCCAGTACGAAGGCCAGGTCCAGGTCGAGGTCTCCTATTTCACCAGCGGCATCACTTGGTCTATGGACTACGTGGCCGTCACTGACCCAGGCGAGACCGAGATGACGTTTCGCGGTTACGTCCGTGTCTTCAACAACTCTGGCGAGGAATACGAGAACGCCGAAGTTCGCCTCATCGTCGGCACCATCAACCTCGTCGAGAAGATCGCCGACCTCGCCCGCCGCTACGGCATCCCCGTGCCCGAGTGGGAGTCGGACGAGTACAAAGAGCTAACACACAAGGCTCTTCGCAAGGATTTCGCCGTCGCAGACAGCTTATACGCGAACGGATCGGTCATTCTGGGAGCGGAAATGCGGATCGAGAAGCAAATCATCAAAGAAGGCATCAGCGAGTACTTCATGTTCACCGTCGAAGGGACCGAGACCATCCCCAACGGCTGGTCCAAGCGTATGCGCGCCGTCAAAGCCGACGCCGTCTCCTTTGACATTCTCTACCGTATGCGCTCGTTCCAGTACGGCCCGCGCCCCGTCCGTTTCTTCATCTGGAAGAACGACGAGGACCACGAGCTCGGTGAAAGCCCTCTCCCCGACGGGCTCATTCGCATCTTCCGCGACAACGGGCGCGACGGGCTCTCATACCTGGGCCAGCAGCAGGTCCGCTATGTGCCCATCGACGCAGAGATCGAGGTCAATCTTGGTCCCGACGATCTTGTCGTCTACGAGACCATGAAGATGTCGACCGAGCGCTCCAACTTCCACTTCGACAAATCGCCCCCGGTCTGGCGCGTTGACGGTTGGGACGAGACCCAGGAATGGCTCGACACGGTCCGCAACTACCGTACCAAGCCGATCACCTTCGAACTCCGCCGCATCTGGGACGGCGACGTGGACTACTACTCCGACATCAAGACCGCTCTCTTCGACTACCGAACCACCGAGACCACCTTCACCGTCGGCCCCAGAGACAAGACGGAATACCCCTGCACCGTCACCTTCCACATGGGCTTCAATCAGAAACAGAACCGCATCAACCTGAAGTAGCCTAGGGCAGCGCGCCCTTGTCTACGGAGGGGAGGGGAGTGTATGAGGACGGGCTACGCTCCCTGATCGCACACCTCGAAAGTCTGCCGTAGCGCCTCTATCGGGTCACCCTTCGGCTTGAACTCATGCCCTAGGTAGTAAGGATAATCCGTCTCCGCAATCGCCCGGCATATCCCCGCGTAATTCAGCTCCTGCGTGTCGTCCATATCATTGCGCCCTGGGTTCCCCGCGGTGTGGAAGTGCCCGATCCACTGGATGTTCTCCCGAATCGTCCGGATGATGTCCCCCTCCATGATCTGCATGTGGTAAATATCGTACAGCAGCTTCACGCGCGGGCTCCCGACCTTCTCGCACACCGCGACACCCCACTTCGTGTGATCGCATTGGTACCCGATGTGGTTCACCTTCGAGTTCAGCAGCTCCAGGTTTAGATTGACCCCCTTCTTCTCGGCATATGGTGCAACCTTCCGCAGCCCCTCCGCCACCGTCTCAGTCGCCTCTTCCTCGCTCTGATCCGCCTGCCGGTTCCCGCTGAAGCATATCACTCCAGGAATCCCGTGCTTCACCGCAACGGCTATCGACGTTCGCAATTCCTCTTCTATGCGCTCGTGATTCGAACGCTTGTTCAGCCCGTCCTCCAGTGACATGTGCCCCATCGTACTTGCGATCACCAGCCCGTGTTTCTTAGCCAACGCAGCCACTTCCTCAAAATCATCTCCCCGCTTCCACAACTCCGCCGCCTTGTACCCAAGCTTCGAGGCTACACGAAACAGTTCCTCCAGGCTCACATCCTTGGGGTTGAAAAGAGGATAGCAGATCGATTGTTTGATTCGCATTTCTCCACTCGCTCCTGTATCGCTGGTCCTTACTCGAACGTAACCCCCAACTTGATATTGCTCTCCGGGCTGCTCGCGATCTTCGGATACTCGTCGAGTAGATCGCCAAATCGCACTACCGGCTGCACGACACGCTCGCCCAGAATCTTCCCCTGCTCGATAAGCTGCCGACAAACATCACGAATCCGCGCTTCGTTCCATCGCGGATAGTCCCGGTTCGGCTCGCTGCAAGCCCGAGAGAACACTATGTTCGGTATATTCCAATGCGCCTCTGCGCCGAAATCCAGCCCCACTCCGTACGGTGGGGGATAGGCCCCCGCTACCACCGTCCCTCCGAACGCCACTCCCCGCAGCGCCTGCTGCAGCGCACTCGATGCCCCGCTGTACTCTACCGCTACATCCACCCCTCGCTTGTCGGTCAACTTCTTCAGTTCGAGCCCCACATCGCAAGAGTTCGGGTCCAGCGTCACCGTTGCTCCCAAATCCTCCGCGACTCGCCGCCGGTTCTCCAGCGGATCAATCCCGAACACCGGATCCGCCCCCGCCAATCTCACAAGCTGCACCGCCACAAGCCCTATTGCCCCAAGCCCGAATACCGCTACTACATCCCCTAGCCTCACGTGCCCGTCGCGCACTGCCGCAAACGCGAACTCCGCCGGATCAAGACACACCGCCGACTTCCACCCGACGTTCTCGGGGAGCCTCCAGCATCCCGCCTCATTTACCACGCACGTCTCCCGGAAGTGCGCATGCACGCACACCCGATCTCCCACCCCAAGCTCGGTCACTTCAGGCGTTACCGCCTCAACATGCCCGACCGCCATATTCCCCAGTCCGATTGGATAGGAGAAGATCGACTGTCCAGGAAGATGCAGTTGAAACTTCTCATCGAATCTCCCCCGTGCGTTCGCGTATCCCTTGAAGATGGCCGTCTCCGTCCCATGTTTGGCCGCGGCGTACTCGCAGCGCACCCGCACCTCCCCCGGCTCGAGGTCTCGTTCCTCGTACGTCCGCCATTCGAGCTTCCCCGCTTCGGGGCAAATCAGTTCCTTTGGCACACCCGTCACCCTCCACTGTTTCGCCTTCGCCGCAGATTATATGAACGCCGCGACAGCGCCGCAAGCGCCCCGCCTCTGCGCCAGCGCGTCCCCGTTCCCGATTGAATGGGCGGTCCCTCTCCGCTATACTTCTGATCCAGTCGTTTGTGATCACGGCTCATTCGCAGAACGCCTGATCTTGCAGTGGGAGGGTTCTCTCTATGGCGGAAAAAACTCCTGTAATCATCGAAGTCGCGCTTAACGGTCCCACGACCAAGGACAAGAATCCTCACGTACCTCGAACGCCCGACGAGATCGTCTCCGACGCCCTGGCCTGCATCGACGCCGGGGCCGCAATCGTTCACAATCACAATGACGACCAGGTTCTCGGCACGAAGGACGGCGTCCACAGCCCCGAGCCTTACATCCAGGCATGGACCCAGATTCTCGCCAAACACAAAGACGCCATACTCTATCCCACCAAAGCAGGCGGAGGCCACAACACCACTATCGAGAACCGATATGCGCACGTTCTTGTTCTGGCCGAAGCCGGTATCCTCGGAATGGCCTTATTTGACCCCGGCTCCGCCGACTTCGCTACTCTCGGCGACGAAGGCCTTCCGATTCCCGTCGACGATGCCTATATAAACACGAGTGCCGACATACGCTACATGTTCGACCACTGCAAGCGGCTCCGCCTACCTCTCAGCATCTCCATCTTCGAGCCAGGCTGGCTCCGCGTGGCTCTCTCATACCACGACGCCCGCAGTCTCCCCGAGGGCACCATCATCAAGCTTTACATGGGTGGGAACAGAATGTGCGCCAACCTTCCCCCCACAGAGCCCAGCCTCAATGCCTACTTGAGCATCCTCGCGAAATACGACCTTCCCTGGCTCGTCTCCATTCCAGGAGGGGATGTGCTCGGCTCTGGACTGGCGAAATTGGCTCTTGAGCGGGGCGGCCACGTCCGGGTTGGCATCGAGGATTACGACGGGCCTCGGACTCCCACCAATGCGGAACTGGTTCGTGAAGCCGTCGACATCGCAAGAAGCTTGGGACGAGCCCCCGCTACCTGCACGCAGGCGCGACAGATCCTCGGCTTCCCGCGTTCAAGCTAGATCGGGAAGGCAGACAATCCGTTCACGCTGCCGAGATCTTTCAGCCGTCTCACAAAGCAGGCGGTAGGCCTACAAGGACGCGTAGGCAGTTCACGGCGTCGGAAATGCTCGCGCTTCCGTCGCAGTCGAAGTCCGCTGCCGCCTCCTGGTCAGGAGCGAAACTGTCCAACCCCACCAGGCGCCGGAGTTCCAGTATCACGTCGCTCAACCCAATCCCTTCGCCATTCACGTCCGTCGATGTCGGCAGTCCGGGGCCCCCCTGGTATATCTGCGTCGCGTGGACGCTTACCGCCGTGGTAACAGTGTCAAGGCCAACCGTAACCTGCACTATGTCCGTGGTGCCCCCCGTCTGACCGGCATGATACAGGCCGCTATCAGCGTCAATGCTAACTCCCGGCCCCGACTCGGATGAAAGCAGCGACCACACCCCGCCGCTGCCTAAGATCGTGCTGAAATGGACCCACTGCCCCGTTGCCACGCTGGGATTCGTAGGCGTGATCCCCTCGATGACTTTGAAGCTCCCCGGCCCCCCCATCCCAACCTTGAACGATTCAAAGTCTTCATCCGTGAAGGTGACGTCGCTGAGCACCAACGCCGTCGACATCTCAGACGGCGAACCCAGCACGTCAAAGTCAATTGTTGCCAGCGCATGTTTCGCTGCCACGACCTGTGGTGAGCCGCTCGAGAACGATATGACCACTTGGCCCGGCGTCGTGACGTCTACCGTCGGGACTCCGCTCACCGGCACGTCTACGTCCGGCTCCGTCGGCTGCGCCAGCGTCCCGGTACCGAACGACACTGTCAGCTCAAAGGCTCTGAACGTCAGTTCCCTCTCAACCCAAATCGCCACCGGAACGTTCTCTTCGCCGGCCTCCCCGCACGCGGACGTCACCCTTATGTACGGAGCGTTCGTCGAACGATTTAACGGAGCCGCGCGAAGAACCCCGTCTTCCCAAATCTCCTGCTCGCATCGATAGAAGGGGCTCTCAGGCACCTCTGAGACTCCCGTCGGCAAGACCGCCAGCGAGTTCTCCACGTCGGCCAGATTGACCCACTGCGAGTAGGAGTTGCCCTTCTGTGACCAGATCGTTCCTGTTAAGACATCGTGGAGAAGGGCTGATAAAAAGTCCTGCGCAGGATCGAGCGACGGAAAACCTTCCAGGGTGGTGTAATAGGGCACAAACAGTTGACCGTTGGTGCTGTTGAAGTTTGAAAACCAGTCGTTCGGATCCGCTCCGTAATTACTGACCGCGGTGTTCCAGCCGTACTCAAGGGCCCGCTGGATGTACGCCTTCTCGTCCGCATCGAGAATGTCGGCCGGGTTTGCGTCCATCTTGGCCTCAAGAGTCTTGAGGAAATACGACAGTCCCCCGTCGCCCCCGCCGTAAACCACCGACAGCACTGGCGCGTCAGCAGCGCGGAAGTTCGTTCGCATGTGGTGAGCGCCCGCATAGTACGGATGTGCAGTGTCACAGTGAGACCCGGTCGCATACCAGCCGACGAGGAGGTCCAGCAAGTTCTCGGCCGCGGCGTTGAACGTTCCCCCGTTCGCCCGCACGTGATATCCCGCTCGCAGCATCGCCATTCTCGCCGGGTTAACGTCATCCAGGTGGACGTCGATCATTTCCAGCGGCTCGAATATCTCCGGTCCTGTCAGGTGTTGCCTCAGACGCCATGACCTCTGGCTGTCTCCTGTCCCGGCAATGCCAGGAAGCGGATACCAGGCTCCCACGGGCAGATGGTTCCCCGAGAATATCACGCCCCCGGTTGGGTTTATGACATGCGGCATGATGTTGTGGGGAATTATGTCAACCCAATCGTACGCCGCCCCCGTCCCGTACTGTGATGCCCTTCCTCCTAAGGGAGACAGCGGCGATCTCAGGGGTATCGCAGCCTGCGTCCAGTAGCCTATGTCTCCGTTAGTGTCCCCGAATAGCATGTGTACTCCCGGGCCGCGAAAACCATCCAGCGCCAGGGAAAACTCGGCGACGTCCCCAGCGCGCATCATCTCAAACGCCGCTTCCACCGTGTGTGTGTCGTCGAACGCGAGATACACGTTCTTCAGCGCGTACTCCTCGCCTGCATGCACGTTGTTCATCAGTTCCGTCACTATCGGCCCGATGTGGCTCCGCTTTAGTGTGATCGGTACAGGCGACCCACCTCGGACGTTTATGTCCTCGGTCCAGATGTCCAGGTCGTACTCCACACTGTCGTAGATGTACTTCGTCGGGTCTCCAGGTTTCATGTCAAGCCTGAACGTGTCACCCAGATCTCCTCCGAGAGCCGTTACACCCCAAGCGATACCGTGGTTCCACCCGATGATGAAGCCGGGACACCCTGGAAAGCTGATCCCTCGCGCGTCAAACGTTGCGCCTTTGACGTGCGCTTCATGCCACACCGCTGGGTTCCGCACCGTGGTCTGCGGATCGCTGCACAGCACTGCCGCCCCAGTCGTGCTCCTCGTACCTCCAATCACCCAGGCGTGACTGAAATGAATGAACTCGGGTTCCGTCGGCAGCGACCGTAAACGCGCAGAGGATCCCCCGCCATATCCGTGGGCGGCCGCATAGGCGTCCAGTTCCGCTCTTGCAGCAGGATCAAAATCTGCCTCCTGTACAACCGCCGCAGCTTCGTCGATCACCGTTGCTACCGTCATTGCTTCTATTGCCTCTTCCCACGTCATCCCCCCGTCTATAAGGGCCTCAAAATCGTGCAGCACCTTCGCCTCTCCGTTGAATCCCCCGCTGAAGAACTGCGCAACCCTCTCCCACGTGGCTATGCAGTCTGCCGGAGTCCACGGCTCCGGAGTCACCCCATACACCCCAAACAAGTAATGTATGTGTGCCGCGTTGTCCTCCAGATAACGGTTCACACCGTCGCTATACGCCTGGAGCAGCGCCTGCGTGCTCGGAGCCATGTTCCCCGCCAGGGTCTCTGCATGCGTGTAGTACTGGCAGTGACGGTTCTTCTCATCACTGTCGACCGTCGTCTTCCCCGTTGACCCGATGTTCCCCACCATCTCCGCCAACGTGCCCTTGACGATTCTCCGCGAATATTCCATCTGGAACATTCGATCCTCTGCAGTCGCGTACCCAAGGCCATACATCGCCCCCTCGTCCGAGTCGGCAAAAATGTGTGGAATCCCATAGGCATCTCGGATCAGGGTGACCTTCCCGTACGCGGTCGCCTCGCTGTCAAGTGGCGCGGCGTCGCTCCACCCCGCTGCCGCCCCAACGCATACAACCATCACTGCCAGCACCGAGCAAGTAATCGAACGAATATCGCCGGAACACACCATCTCTAGACCTGCCTTTCGACCGGTTACACTAGTTCTGTACTCTCCCTACAGATATGACTGACTTCCTCAGCTAAATGTTAACAAAATCGCGGCTCTGCTTATACCATACTCTATGCCCGGAGTGTACCGGGAACTTCCCCGCTTCGCCAGGGCGAAGCAACCTTCTCGGCAGCTGGCGTTGCTCGGGTCACCCCACAGTTCTGCGCCAACTCGCTCCACGTTCTGGGGATTAACGCTCGTTACTATCTTTTTCTTCACTTTTCCCGCCTGCTTCGGGTTGCAGGTCAACCCGAGATAAGGTATTCTCTTACGCCTTGGCGCAATACCAGCAGCTAACCGAGGAGTTCCCTCGGTAGTGCTTCTCCGCAGTGCAAGGGGCCGAATCGGCCGCACCCTCGGCTGGCCACCAGGAAGCAGGATGTGATGAGGCGGTATTTTGTGGGATGTCTGGCGTTCGTTCTGTTGGCTTCCGCAGCATTTTGTGCCTCAACAGGAACGTTGCGCTTCGACATGGGCACGGAGACCTCACCACTGGAAGAGGGCTACACACGCGTTACTCCGGCGGACACCTACGACGCGTCACGTGGGTACGGCTGGGTTACCACTGGCCACAAAGGGTTCTCCGGTCAAGAGCCTCCTGAGAGCCCCAAGTTCTGGCTCTCACGTGTCCAACTCTACCGCGATAACGTGACCCCCCTCACGGCTGATTCGGTTCGTGATTCGGAGGACATGACCTTCAGGGCGGACCTTCCCGAGGGCAAGTATCGCGTGACGTTGACGCTGGGGGACATGTACGAGCTTCGCCACTCCGTGCAGGTCTACGCGAACGGGGAGAAGGTGGCAAGCGACGTGCTCGCCGCCCACTTGGCCGGCAGGAACGAGCAATTCGACTACGGCTGGTACCGGCGACTCCGCTTCACCTGCGACGTGACCGACGGCAAGCTTGAGATACGCCTTCACGGGGACGGTTCTGAGCACCAGCGGATTCTGGAACTGGAGAGCACTAAACCGGAGCCGTGGTCTTTTCTC
>Ga0180438_10003565_pt1 | contig 23400 bp, 22 predicted proteins | sample SS_ome_12_FD_132455 | JGI IMG/M metagenome (GOLD analysis project Ga0180438, IMG submission 132455) | Hypersaline lake sediment archaeal communities from the Salton Sea, California, USA - SS_3_D_2 metaG | ecosystem: Environmental > Aquatic > Non-marine Saline and Alkaline > Hypersaline >...
AATGCTTTAATTGCGCGTTCGATGTTTTTTTCCTTATCCCTGACCTCGGCCAGGCTAATGTAACCGTTGCCCAGGTTATTCTGGGTCATGGCATAATCCACGGGAAATGCATCGGGAGTACGGATTTTCAGCGATTCTTTGTATGCTTTGATGGCGAGTTTAAGGTTTTTTTCTTTCTCTCTTACATCGGCAAGGTTACGGTAGGCGACACCCAGGTTGTTCTGGGTCATGGCATAATCAAGGGAAAATGCATCGGGCTTATATATTTTTAACGCTTCTTTGAATGCTTTAATTGCGCGTTCGATGTTTTTTTCCTTATCCCTGATCTCGGCCAGCCTGCCGTAGACGATACCCAGGCTGTTCTGGATTCGGGCGTACTCGGTCTTACTCTTGTCCCGGGTGAAGTACAGAAGTGCCTTTTTATACCCATCGATGGCACGACGCAGGTTTTCTTCCCTTCCTTCGGCCTTGACTTGGGCGATGTCTGCAAAATTCTCTGCCGCTTCAAGGTGGAGGCGGGCTTCATCGGCTTTCATTCGCTTGCTCCTTCTCTTCCTGGGCAAAGTCGTACAGTTCCACGATGGTGTCATTGAACACGTCGGCCTCGGACCGGAATCGTAATTCCGTGCATAACTTGGTAAGTATCCTTAAATGCCGGAATACTGCGTAAAAAGCATCCTGTTCTTTCTTGCGAAAGGCTCTCTTTGCAACGTTCCGATAACATGTTGCAACATCGCTCGCACACTCTGGACGTTTCTTCTCGGGAAGAGACAGCATGCGTCGTATGGCGTACATATCTATCAGAATGGACACCTCATTGACGATGGCGATGAAGCCTTCGTTTGCGGCCCGGTGTAGTACTTCCTCGACAGCCACGTTGTCGTGACTCTTGAGCAGTTTGCTCACAAAAACTTTGGGTTTGAGGCTTTTGATGGTCTCGGCTATATAGGGAAACAGGAAGAGGACAGAAGTGCTGGTCAGGAGGAGGCATATTCCTATGACGCATCGGTCTGCGTGCGGGTTCCAGTGGAACGCTCTCAAACTGCTCATGGCCCAGAAGGTGTAGAGAATAGTGACCACGTACAGGATGATGAGGGTCCAGAAATATTTATCCCTGAGCTTCAATCGCATGACATGGGGCGTGTACGTCTGGGATGCGAGCTGTACGGATACCAGGGTAATGGTCACGACCAGGGCAAGGATGGCGGCCAGGCTCTGGGCAATGGCAGACAGCAGGTAGAGCCGGTTCTGGCTGCCTGCCGCATACCCGGGGTACAGGGTGATGATTTTGAGAACAGGGCCCAAGAAAAATAGCGTCACCACAACGACGATGATAATCAGCGTAAACCATCGTTCAAAAGGGCCGTTCACCCACTGCAAGAATTTTTTTATAGGTCGTGGGAGTTTTCGAAATAGGGTCGTCGCCGTCTTTTTTAGTCCCATGGTTTTGATCCCTTATGATCAATCCGATCCTTTATGTATTGGCCTTTCCCTTCATCCACTGGTGCACAGGAAACGGGATGACGTCCCGGATGTCGGTCTTGTCCAGCAGGAGCATGACCAACCGATCCACGCCCAGGGCCATGCCGGCCGAGGGGGGAATGCCAGACTCCAGGGCATCCAGCAATTCCTCGTCTACTGAGTAATGGCCGTACCCCTGGGCCCGCTTTTTCTCCTGCTCCCGGAGGAACCGCTGCTTCTGCTCCTGGGCGTCCAGGAGTTCGCTATACCCGTTGGCCAGTTCCACGCCTGCCATGTACAGTTCCACCCGCTCCACCCAGTCGGGATTGTCGGCCTTCCGCTGGGCCATCAATCCCATGCGGGACGGGTAGTCTGTGACGAACACGGGCTTTTCCAAGCCCAGCCCGGGCTCGATTTTGTCCATCCATATCCTGAAAAACAGAGTCTCCCAGTCGTCGTCGGGATGGCGGTGAACGCTTAGCGCGTCGGCCGCTTTTTCCAGAGCCGGTGCGGACATGTCGGCCTCCAGGTCGATGCCCGCCTTCTGGACGAAGAGATCGTTCAGGCGTACCCGGGGCCACGGAGGCGTCAGGTCGATCTGGTGCCCCTGAAACGTCAGCCCGTCTCTGGAGAACACGGTTTGACACACGTGGCGGACGACGGCTTCCGTGTCGTCCTGTATGTCCTGGTACGTAGCATTAGCGCGGTACCATTCCAGCATGGTGAATTCGGGATTATGGAACCGGGTGAGCTCCCGGTCGCGGAACACCTTGCCCAGGAAGAAGATGCGCTCCGCGCCGGCTGCCAGGAGCTTTTTCATGGCATGCTCTGGCGAGGTATGGAGGAACAGAGTCTTTCGCGCACTGTCCTCGGCCGTGAATACAGATTCCAAGGAGTGGATGTTGGCATCCAGGGTAGGGAAGGGCGTGAGCAGGGGAGCGTCGATTTCCAGAAAATCCTGGTATTCGAAGAATGCGCGCATGGCCTGCACGATCCTGGCCCGCAGACGGAACACGGACCAGTCCATGTCACCGCTGCGGAGCTTCTGCCAGTTGGCTGGTTCCATGCCTATTCTTGCAGGAAGAGATGGGCAAACACACACGCGTCGTTGATGACGTTGTCGATGCGGCACGACTCGTTGGGCTCGTGGGCCGTGTCGTCGATGGTGGACCAGCACACGGCCGGCAGGTCCACTTGCCGGAAATACGCGGCCACGGTGCCCCCGCCGATGCCCATGGTCTTGGCATCCCGTCCCATCACGTCCTTGACGGCCCGTTTCAGCGCCAGAGCCACAGGGGCGTCGGGAGGCGTGGGTGCGGGTGCCTTCATCAGCTGCGGGTATGAGAATGTCATGGTCACACCGAACTGCTTCTCGATCTCGTCGGCCCATCGGCGCATCTGCTTCTGGACCTCTTCCACCGTGTAATCGGGCAGGATGCGGCAGTCGAAGCACACGATGTCCTCGCCGGGAATGGTGTTGATGTTGGGCACGTTGTTTTCCTTCTTGGTGGGCTCGAACGTGGAGATGGGTGGATCGAACAGGGGATCGTTCTTGTCGTACAGCTTGTACAGTTCGTTCATTTTGACGATGAAATGAGCGGCCGCGTTGTGGGCGTTGATCCCCTTCTCCGGTGTGGAACCGTGGGTCTGCTTGCCCTGGGTCTCGCACCGCACCCACAGGATGGACTTCTCAGCCACCTCGATCATCGTGCCGTCGGGGTGCCCGGCATCGGGAATGACGATGAGGTCCTGGGGCCGGAAGGCGTCCTTGTGATGCTTCAAGACGTATTCGATCCCGTAACCCGAGCCCATTTCCTCGTCGGCAACGATGGCCAGCCCCACGTCGTATTCGGGCGTAATGTTGCGCTCCCGCAGTGCCTTCACGGCCAGGTACGAGGACACAAACCCTTGATGGTTGTCCTCAACGCCCCGTCCGTACAGGATGCCGTCTTTTTCCACCACTTTGTAAGGATCGGTTTTCCAGAGGGATAGATCGCCGGGAGGGACGACATCCATGTGGGACATGACCCAGATGGTTTTTTGGTCGGATTTGCCCTTTATCGTTACCAGAAGATTGGGACGGTATCCTGCCGGAACCCGGTCGTCGGGAGCGTTTATCTCTTCCATGTTGTCGTATCCGATATCCTCCAGCAGCGATTTGATGTATTCGGCTTTCTTGGCTTCGCCGTCGCCTCCGTTCTCAGGGCCCAGGGCAGGAATGGCTGTCAGGTTCGTTTGAATCCGAATGATGTCTTCTTTGTAATTTTTCAACGTATCGAAAACAGGTGTAATCTCGTCTTTTTTCATGGGATATTCTCCAAAATGTCTGAAGGTCGCATTTACTGTACCGTATGATACGAAAGAATCGGTAAAGAATCAAGATAAACATAAGGGGAAAAAATATCTTGCCTTTTTACATTGACTTTAATAAATTACAGAAACATTTTATGCCCCAGTAGCTCAGAGGATAGAGCAGCGGTTTCCTAAACCGTTGGTCGCAGGTTCGACTCCTGCCTGGGGTACGGTTTATGATGTGTGCCAATAAAGCGTTTAAACGATCACCGTGCTCAATCCATGTGTAGGAGTTTCGGATGAAATCGAAGATTCTTGTTGTCGACGATGTTGATACCATTGCCCGGGTTTATGCCAGATTCTTGGAGAGACAGGGGTACGAAGTCCGTATCGCCTTCAACGGCCAGGAGGCTCTGGAAGAGTGGGAGAAATTCAAACCCGATCTCATCATCAGCGATATTCGCATGCCCAAGATGAGCGGATTTGAGCTGGCCTCCAAGATTCGGGAGAAGAATGCAGATCAGAAAATCATCCTGATGACCGGATACGCCGATGAAGCTGAGGTCCTGCAGCAGCAAAAGAGCCATGGATTCCCGTTTTTCACCAAACCCGCCGATCTTCAGACGACGGTCTCCAAGATCGTCGAGGATGTGCTGGCTGGAAAGTACGAACCTGAATGATGGCGCTTCGCCTTGATGTTTGTTTGGAGACTCTATGCTACGTCCACGAAAAAAATTAACTCGACGCGAAATAAAAGAAGACCCTCTGGTCACGTCGTACGTTCGGGTTCAAAAATTTATCCAGAGACATAATAAGCAGCTCAACCTCGTCGGCCTGATCGTCGTGGCTGCCATCGTCATAACCGTCTTCATGGTACGGAGTAAAAGGAGCGCAGAGACTGCGGCGGCCGGAAGGCTGGGCATCGCGGAGATGTACTACTGGGTTCAGGATTATGAACGGGCCGTCGGCGAGCTGAGCAACATCGTCGATACGTATTCCGGGACGAAGTCCGCAGGGACGGCTGCCTTCTTGACGGCCAATGCCTACTACGCCACCAACGATTATACCAATGCGGAGAAGTACTTTCGTCTGTATTTGGATGATTATGGCCACAACAAGATGTTCACGGCATCGAGTCTGGCGGGTATTGGCGCGTGCCGGGAATCCCAGGGAAACTACCTGGAAGCGGCGCAGTTGTACGAGAGGGCAGGCACCAAGGATAAAAACTCGTCCCAGTCTCCATTTTATTTAAAGGATGCAGGCCGGTGTTATGTTCTTGCCGGGGAGATCGATAAAGGCAAGGCCGTATACAAAACCATCATCGACGAATACGAGGATTCCAGCATCAAACAGGAGGTCGAATTTCTTTACGAATCGCTGTAGACCAAAAAACCGGTATCGGGTTGTATTTATTTTTCTTGCATATTTCCCTTGCGAAATAAAAATTAATTTTATATATTATGGATCAAAGTGGGTCTAAAACCCACTTTTTTTAATGGAATGGCGAGGGCATCTGGAAAGCCATCATGAACAAATTGTGATATAAGGAGGGGGACGACCTTCCATGAACATCAACATCGTTGAGGCAGTCAGTCAGATTGCCAAAGAACGCAATATCAGCCGGGACGCCCTGAGTGACATCCTGGAGAATATCTTTCTGTCGATGATCAAACGAAAGTACGGCACATCCGATAATTTTGATATCTTCGTGAACATGGAAAAGGGCGAAGTCGAAATCTATCAGATCAAAACGATCGTCGAGGAGGTAACCGATCCTGTGACAGAAATCAGCCTGGAGCAGGCGCAAGCCACAGAACCGGATTTAGAATTAGGCGATGAATTCGTGGAGATCATCGATCCGGCGAGCTTCGGGAGACGTCTGATCACGTCGGCCAAACAGGGATTGAATCAAAAGATACGGGAAGCCGAGAAAGAGATCCTCTTCGCCGAATTCAAGGACAGGATCGGCGAGATCGTCATCGGCGATGTACGGCAGATCAACCGCGATGAGGTGCTCATTTCCGTCGATCATATGGAAGTCAGTCTCAAGCGGACGGAGCAGATTTACAACGAGCGGTGGCATCGAGGGGATACCGTCCGGGCCGTCATCAAAGAAGTGTCGCAGACCAACCGGGGCCCGGAGGTCATCGTGTCGCGCACGGCGCCTCAATTCCTCATCCGGCTGTTCGAGATCGAAGTACCGGAAATCTACGACGGCATCATCGAGATCAAGCGGGTGGCCCGTTTTCCCGGAGACCGGGCCAAGGTGGCTGTTTTTTCCAACGACAAACGCATCGATGCCGTGGGAGCCTGCGTAGGTTTGAAGGGCGTGCGGATACAGGCCATCGTCAAAGAGCTCAACAACGAAAAAATCGATGTCATCAACTGGAGCAGCGAGCCGGAGATTTTCATCAATCGTTCCTTAAGCCCGGCCAAACCCGTACGCATCATTCTGGACGATGAAAACAAGAAGGCAGACGCCATCATTCCAGACGATCAGATATCTCTGGCCATCGGACGCGGAGGACAGAACAGACAATTGGCCTCCATGCTCACGGGCTACGAGATTACCACCGTTAAAGAATCGGAATGGGAACTGGGCGAACAGAAAGAAGAGAAACTGCTCTTGACGGACGTACCGGAGCTGACAAAGTCCATAGTGGAAAAACTCATTGCAGCAGGGTATGAATCTGCCGATGATGTCCTCGACGCCGGCAGGGAAGAGCTTCTGGGACTCAAAGGATTTGGAGAGAAGACCATCGATAAAATTCTGGGCATTTTGAATTCATACTACGAAGAAGAGCTTCAGGAAGAAGAATCTCAGGAAGAGGAATTGCAGAAAGAAAGTGTGGATGCGCTGGAGTCCGATGGCGTATCTTAAACCCTAGCTTCTCGGAGAGTTGTATTGAAAAGCGGTGAAACAAAAACCATGAAGAAGAAGCGTATCTATCAGGTTGCTAAGGAATTTAATATTTCCAATGAAGCCTTGATCGATTTCCTCCATGACCGTAATTTTAAGGTTCGGAACCATATGGCACCGTTGACGGACGAGATGTATGCCATCGTCTGCCAGAACTATCAGAAGGAGGACGTCGAGACAAGCAAGGAGCCTGATTATAAACGACGTATACAAGAGAAGCGGGAAGAGGAAGAGGCCAGACGACAAGCCGTGTTGCACGAGATCGACGAGATTCTTGAGCGTTCCAAGGGAGATGTATTCGAACCCGTCGAGGTCATCAGCAGGACGAGAGAGCGGAAAAAGCGGAAGCCCAAGGAAGAAGCCGTTCCTGAAGTGCCAGTAGAAGCAGAAGCGGAAGAAGCTGTCCGGGAAGAGGTTGTAGAGGCAAAGAAAGAGAAGAAGAAAAAAGCCAAGAAGGAAGCCGAGGACGTTATTGCCGAGAAACCGGCCGAGGAAGAAAAGGTTGTTACCGAAAAACGGAAGAGACACCTGAAGCGGCGGATAAAGCCGGAGAAAAAGACGGAAGAGGCCGTTGCCGAGAAGCAGGGGGCAGAGAAAGAGGCCGCCAAGAAGAAGAAACGAAGGAAACGCAAGAAGGATGAAGCGGTTGTCGAAGAAATGGCAGAGGAAGCCGCGGTTCATCCCAAGAAGAAAAAGAGAAGACGCAAGAAGAAAAAACCGGCCGTCAAGATCGATGAGAAGGAGATCGAGGCATCCATTAGAGAGACGCTGGCGAAGATGAGCGAGACGCCCAAGCGTAAGCGCAGGAAGAAAGAGAAGGATATCGAAGAGGTTATCGAAGAAGAGGAAAATGTCATTCGGACTACCGAGTTTACATCTGTGTCCGAACTGGCCAACTTGATGGATGTCGAAGCCAGCGAGGTGATTCAGGCGTGTATTTCGTTGGGTTTAATGGTCACCATCAACCAGCGGCTGGATCGCGATACGATTCTCATGGTGGCCGACGAGTTTGATTACGATGTGAAATTCATGACAGAGTACGGAGAAGAGCACGCAGAAGCGCTGGAGGAGGAAGAGGAAGACGAAGCATTGCTGGAGCCGCGTCCGCCCGTTGTCACCATCATGGGACACGTGGATCATGGAAAAACCTCGCTCCTGGATTACATCCGCGAGAGCAATATCATTGCCGGGGAATCGGGAGGCATCACACAGCATATCGGCGCTTATGAAGTCTCGCTGGATAATAAGAAAATTACGTTCTTGGACACCCCTGGACACGAGGCATTCACGGCTATGCGGGCACGGGGAGCCCAGGCGACGGATATCGTGATTCTGGTGGTGGCTGCCGACGACGATGTCATGCCCCAGACCATCGAAGCCATCAATCATGCCCGAGCTGCGGGTGTTCCCATCGTGGTGGCCATCAACAAGATCGACAAGCCCAATGCGAATCCCGACTTGATCAAACAAAAACTCTCGGAGAAAAATATTTTGGTGGAAGCATGGGGCGGAAAGGTGCAGAGTGCCGAAGTGTCCGCCAAGACCGGCGAAGGCATCGACCATCTACTGGAGATCATTCTTCTGGAAGCCGAAATTCTGGAGCTCAAGGCAAATCCTACGGGACACGCGCGGGCCGTGTTGATCGAAGCGAGGATGGATAAAGGCCGGGGTGTCGTGGGAACCGTTTTGGTTCAAAAGGGAACACTCCAGATAGGCGATTCGTTTATCGCCGGCAAGCACAACGGCCGCGTGAGGGCCATGTTCGACGAGAGAAATCACAGTATCGATGAAGCACCGCCATCGACGCCCGTTCAAATTCTTGGGTTCAACGGAATGCCCCAGGCCGGTGATATCTTAACGGTTGTCGATTCCGAACAGGAAGCCCGGGAGATCAGCATCAAACGGCAGCAACTGAGCCGGGAACAGAGCTTCCGTCAATTACGAAGACTCACGCTGGATCAGATCTCCAAACGCATCGCCGAAGGCTTCGTGAAGGAGCTCTCCATCATCATCAAAGCCGATGTCGACGGTTCCATGGAAGCCATCAGCGATTCGTTGATGGAACTGGGCAAGGAAGAGGAAGTGGCCGTCCGCATCATCCACAAAGGTGTTGGCACGATCACGGAATCCGACGTTCTACTGGCCGAGGCATCCCAGGCCGTCATCATCGGATTTCATGTGACGCCCAACACGTCGGCGAAAGAATTGGCCCAGAAAGAAAAAATCGATATTCGGCTTTACAAGGTGATATACGATATCGTCAACGATGTGAAGTTGGCACTGTCCGGGCTGCTGGAACCGGAGATCAGCGAAGAAGTCGTCGGTTCTGTGGAGGTGCGGGAAGTGTTCAAGGCATCCAAAATCGGTTTGATCGCTGGATGCTACGTCCTGTCGGGGAAAATTACACGGAACATAAGGGCCCGTGTGATCCGGGACGATGAAGTCATTCACGAGGGTAAGATCGCCTCGTTAAAACGGTTCAAAGACGATGTGAAAGAAGTGGCCAGCGGATACGAGTGCGGCATTACATTGGAAGACTTCAAGGATATCCAGGCCGGCGACATTGTCGAAGTGTACCAGATCGTTGAAACGGCGAGGACGCTTTAATCGATGCTCATCGGAACGGTGCAGATCGAACTCTATATACCCGGTACGTTTTCATTGAAAGAGAAACGCTTTATACTCCAGAGTATCAAGAAGAAAATTCAGAATCAATTCAACGTATCGATTGCGGAAGTTGATTATCATGATAAATGGCAGCGGGCATGTCTGGGCATCGCCTGTGTTTCCAACGATCGCCGTTTTCTCGACAAAACATTAAACAATGTCATGAATGCCGTGCAGCGAGAAAATCGGGTGGAGATATTAAATCAAATCATTGAAATTTTGTGAAGAACGATGCCCACGAAACGGTCACAGAAAGTTGCCGGTTTATTAAAAGCTGAAATCAGCAACATCATTCAAACACGCATCAAAGACCCGCTGATTGGCTTTGTGACCATCACGGATATCACGCTGTCGGACGATCTTCGGACAGCCAGTGTCTATTTCAGTGTTTTAGGGGAAGCAGCTCAAAAAGAGAAATCCCTCAGGGGATTGGAGCGAGCGGCAACCTTCATACAGAACGAACTGGGTTCCCGCATTCGCCTTCGATACCTTCCCGTCCTTCACTTCTATCTGGACGAGAGTTGGAGTTATGGTGAAAAAATCGAGGGTATTCTGAGGGATCTTCATTTAGATGAACCTACGACGCCTAGTTAGAATTCATGAGCATGGAGAGAACGGATCATCAACATCATCGAATGCTTTCTAAGATTCAAGATTTTATTCAAAGCGAAGATGATTTCTTAATTACGTCGCACATTCATCCCGATGGTGATTCCATCGCGTCCGTCCTGGTATTCGGATCCATTTTAAAACAATTGGGTAAGAGATATCAGATTCTTCTGGATGATCGTGTCCCCAGGAAATTCGATTTTCTGTCGGGAATCGATGAGGTGTCGTGCATCGACGATGCGTCCCTATCGTTTTCCCCCAGAGTGCTGATCACGCTGGACTCGTCCAATCTGGAACGCATCGGCCGCGTACAGGCCGTGATTCCGGGGAACATCCCCGTGATCAACATCGATCATCATCTGAGTAACGAGACGTTCGGAACCCTGAATCTCGTCAACGCAGAAGAGAGCAGTACGGTGGAAATCGTCTACGATCTGTATTCATCCATGAACCTTCCTTTCTCTGCCGACGTGGCGACGTATATCTACACGGGTATCTTATGCGATACGGGCCGTTTTCTGTTTCCCAACACCACGTCGCGATCCCTGGCCATTTGCTCGGAGATGATCGAGTACGGTGCCTCGCCCGATACCATTGCCGATAAGCTGTATTTCCGGATGTCTCGGGATACGGTTCATGCATTGGCGTCGGCGCTTTCAACCCTCGAGTTCCATTTCGACGGCGTCGTCTCCTGTATCTATCTGGCCAACGGAGCTTACTCCGGGAGCGACAGGATCGATACAGAGGGATTCGTCGATTTTCTTTTGGCCATCGATCAAACGGAAGTGGAGTTCCTGATGGTCGAGAAGGAACCGAACCTCTTTCGTATCAGTTTTCGCTCCAAGAACAAAGTAGACGTGAACGAAGTCGCCAAACATTTTGGGGGCGGCGGACACACACGTGCTTCCGGATGTACACTGAGCGGAACGGTAGGAGATGTAAAACAAAAAATCCTCGATGTGCTTGAGGGTTACTTATGATCGCAGACAGACATACGCCACTGTACGAGATCGATTTTGGGGCTGGCGCCGTGCTGGCCATCGACAAACCGGCCAACATGACCTCCTTCGGCGTCGTCCATCGCGTCAGACGATGGACGGGATGCCGCAAGGTGGGTCATGCGGGGACGCTGGATCCCATGGCCACGGGCGTTCTTATGGTATGCACCGGACCCGCCACCAAGCGCGTATCCGAATTGATGGACTTGGAGAAGGAGTACGAGGGCACTGTCGAGCTGGGAATCACGACCGATACAGACGATGCAGAAGGCAAGGTCACGGGGCGGAGCGAGGTGCCCGCGTTCTCCCGAGAAGACATCCTGCCCATCCTCCAGGAGTTTCAGGGTGACATCGACCAGATACCGCCCATGTATTCGGCCATCAAGATAAGCGGCAGGAGGCTGTACCAACTGGCGCGTCGGGGGAAAGTGATCCCCCGGCAGCCTCGGAAGGTAACTATACACGAAATCACCCTGTTGGACTGGACATCTCCGCTGTTGTCTGTTCGGATTCGATGTTCCAAGGGGACGTATATCCGGGCGCTGGCCCGTGACATCGGTGGACGATGCGGCACGGGCGGTACCTTAAAAACACTGCGGCGCACCCGGCTGGGTCCGCACCGGGCAGACGATGCCTATACGCTGGACACATTACGAGAATGGTTAGTCGTACAACATGATGAACGTATATCGATTGGTAGATGACGTACCATACCAGAAGAACACCCTCATCACGCTGGGCACCTTCGACGGTATTCATCGAGGCCACAGAGCCATCATCCATCAACTGACCGAGGAAGCCAGGGAGCATAAGGCGCGGAGTGTTCTGATCACGTATTATCCCCATCCGCAATCGGTCGTCACATCCCGCAGTCCATTCTTGGGACTTCTGACCCCTGTGGAGGAGAAAGTGGACATCCTGGGAAGCATGGGTCTGGATGTTGTCCTGATCTTTCCGTTCACGCCTCAGCTGGCCCAGACGGAGCCCGAGGATTTTATCCGGGATGTATTGGTCGAGAAAATCGGTGTCCAAAAATTCGTCATCGGCCATAACCATGCCTTCGGAAAGGGCCGACGGGGAGACGGCGATCTGCTCCGCCGGATGGGTGGTCAGCACGGTTTTTCCGTCGATATCGTCTCCCCCGTGGAAGTCGAGGGTGAGAACGTCAGCAGTACCCGCATACGCAAACTGCTGAAGGAAGGGCACGTGCGGCTGGCGAACCTGCTTCTGGGATGGAATTATAGCGTTAAGGGAATCGTGAAAAAGGGGGAGAGTGTCGGTAAAAAATTGGGATTTCCCACGGCCAACATCGACGTGCTTGGCGATAAGAAGTTGATACCCGGCGACGGTGTGTACGCCGTCTTTGCCCAGGTGGAAGAAAACAAGCTGGCGGGTATGGCCAACCTGGGATGCCGGCCCACGATGTCGGGTATGCATCGTGCCGTGGAAGTGCATATACACGACTTTGAGGGCGATCTTTACGGAAAGCAGATTCGGATCGAATTCATCGAGCGTCTCCGCGATGAGAAGCAGTTCGACTCGACGGATGCTCTGGCTTCCCAGATCGCCATGGATCAGAAGAAATCGATGGAACTGTTATCGAAGTACAGGAGGTAAGCATGGGGCTTACGCAAGAGCAGAAGGCAGACATCATCAAAAAATACGGGAAAAACGACAAGGACACGGGAAATACGGCCGTGCAGATCGCGCTCCTCACGCAACGCATCAACGAGCTGACCGAGCATTTCAAGATACATGAGAAAGATCATCATTCGCGTCGGGGATTGTTGAAACTGGTGGGGCAGAGGAGACGGCTGCTGGATTACATGATCCAAAAGGATCTGGAAGGATACCGGAATCTCATCAAGCAACTGGGCATCCGGAGGTAAACGGGGTGTGTTTGCACCCGAACCGGTCTCATGGAAAAACCGTGTGGCCCGTAGAGGATCACACCCGATAGTCTGAGGAGACGTGCGTTGATCGAGGTCGAACACCTGACGAAGTATTATGGGACGAAGGCGGCACTCCAGGATGTGTCTTTTCGTGTCGAAAAAGGAGAGATACTGGGATTCCTGGGGCCCAATGCGGCGGGCAAGACGACGGCTATGCGCATCCTTACATGCTACATGCCGGCCACCAGTGGTGTGGCCAGGATCGACGGCTTCGATGTATTCGAGGATTCCCTGGACGTGCGGAAGCGCATCGGCTACCTGCCGGAGAATCCGCCCCTGTACAGCGATATGACACCCCAGACGTATCTGGAATTCGTGGCCCGCATCAAGGGCATTCCCTTCAAATCCGTGAAGGAACGCGTTTCCGATGTCATGGAAAAAACGGCCACGACAGATGTCGCCGATACCATCATCAAGCATCTGTCCAAGGGATTCAAGCAGCGGGTTGGAATCGCTCAGGCGCTGATCCACAATCCCGACGTCCTCATTCTCGACGAGCCCACGGTGGGACTCGATCCCAAGCAGATCATCGAGGTTCGGGAGCTCATCAAGAGTCTGGGCGGCGATCATACCATCATTCTCTCCACGCATATTCTACCTGAAGTCAGCATGACGTGTGAACGCGTCGTCATCATCAATCAGGGGAAGATCGTGGCCTCGGATACACCGGAACATCTGACGAAACGCCTCAAAGGCTCCGAGAGCCTGTTCGTGGAAGTAGAAGGCCCGCGGAAGGGTGTGGAGACGATGTTGAAGAACCTGAAAGGGGTGAAGACGTTCTCTTTCGAGGGTTCTACCGGCCGCAGGATTGTGGGCTTTAGCGTGGAGTCGGAATTGAACGTGGATATTCGTAAAGACTTGTCCGCAGCCATCGTGAATCACGGATGGGGTCTGCTGGAGCTGCGTCCCGTGGGCATGAGTTTGGAAGAAATCTTCCTGCAACTGACCACATCCGAAGAGGAGGTCGTACAGGCATGAGAAACTGCTGGGCGGTGTATGCCCGTGAAATTCGGTCTTACTTCTCATCACCCATTGCCTACGCGGTGATGGCCGGATTCCTGTTGATCGCCGGATACTTTTTCTATGCCATCCTCTCCAGCTTTCTTCAGTATGCGATGCGGGCGTCGATGCAGGCGCAGTACTACCAGATGGCGCCACCGGCCGTGAACGTCAACATGCTGGCGCTCCGCCCGTTTTTCTACAACGTGGCCATCATCATGGTCTTTGCCATTCCCCTCATCACGATGCGGTTGTATGCCGAAGAAAAAAAGACCGGCACCCTGGAGCTTTTGCTGACGTCCCCCATCCGGAGCTCGGAAACGATACTGGGCAAGTATCTGGCTGCATTCACGTTATACTGCACACTGTTGGCGTGCACGTTCTTCTATCAGCTCATCCTGTTTTCCCACGGAAGACCGGAGCTGGGTCAGATCCTGTCGTCCTACCTGGGTCTTTTTCTACTGGGCGGCGCTTTCATCGCCGTGGGCATCTTCGTATCCGCGTTGACCGAGAACCAGATCGTGGCCGGATTCATCACGGTCATACTGCTGCTTTTCTTCTGGGTTATTGGCTGGGCGACCGATTTTGCCACTGGCGTCCTGGGTTCGGTTATCGGGTATATCTCCCTCCTCACGCATTTTGATGACTTTGCCAAGGGTGTGATCGACGTGAAGAATATCTGTCTGTATCTGAGCTTTATCGTGTTTTTCCTCTTTTTAACGTTGATGTCCGTGGAGTCTGCCAAGTGGAGAACGCGATGAAACGAGTGGCTACCGTAACGTCCTATGCGGGATTGATTCTCATCGCCTTCAGTCTCATCAACTACAGCACCGGCCGCGTGTGGAATGTTCTCTCGTGGGTGACGTGCCTGGCCGGAGCGGCATGTCTCGCTTTCTTCATCATCGTACGCCGGAGAGCCATCCTGAGTCTTCTCTCACTTCGGTCCGTCCGGTATGGAGGGAATTCTCTGGCCATGTCTCTGATCCTCCTGGCCATCCTGGCCATCGTGAATGTGATCGTCAACCGTCACAGCATTCGCTGGGATTTGACCGAGGGCGCGCAGTTCAGCCTGTCGCCGCAGACAAAGAGCGTCCTAGAACATTTAACCACCGACGTGCACGTAACGGCCTTCTATCCGTCCAACAACAGGCAAATCGAGGATATCCTGGAATCCTATCGATTCCATTCCAATAAATTCCATTACGAATTCATCGACCCGGACAGCCGTCCGGCCGTGGCCAAGCGCTACGGCATCACCACGTACGAGACGGTTGTGCTGGAGACGAACCTCAGGGAGGAGAAAATAACCTCTCCCGAAGAGCAAGACTTGACGAATGCCCTGATCAAAGTAACCCGGGAAGGGAAAAAGACCGTGTATTTCCTGGACGGTCATGGCGAGCATGATTTGGAGGATGAAGAGCACGGCGGATACAGTCAAGCGGCGGAGGGCATTCGGGAAGAAAATTACGAAGTCAACAAGTTGCTGCTGGCCGAGGAAAAAAGGATTCCCGCGGACTGCAGTGTGCTTGTCATCAACGGCCCGCAGAAAGACGTGTTCAAGACCGAGCTGGACACGATCCGGACGTATCTTGAAAGAGGAGGGAATGCACTGTTCCTCCTGGATCCCGACCCGGCACCTAGATTTCAACGTTTCCTGGATGACTGGGGTGTGGACGTCGGCCGGAACGTGGTTCTGGATGTGAGCGGTGTGGGACAGTTGTTCGGCATGGGGCCGGCCGTGCCCCTGGTATCGGCCTACGAATCGCACGAAATCACGCGGAATTTTCAGGTCATGACGTTTTACCCCCATGTACGATCCGTGACACCCAAGGAGGATGGTGAGGATGGATTGAATGTACAGTCGCTGATGAAGACCAGTGCCAACAGTTGGGGTGAAACGGATTTGCGGGGAGACAAGGCCAGGTTCGACGAAGACGACGATCTCCCGGGACCGGTTTCCCTGGGTGCGGTGGTGACCCGGGACGTATCATCCGACTCTGCCGACGAACAGCGCAAGACGCGACTGGTTGTCATCGGTGATTCGGATTTTGCCAGCAATGCCTATTTTGCCACGCAGGGAAACGGCGACTTTTTCCTGAACATCATCAGCTGGCTGGCCGAAGAGGAGGATTTGATCTCCATACGTGCCAAACAGCCCGAGGATCGCCGAGTCTTTTTAACGGCGGCTCAGATGAAGTGGGTCTTGTATTTTACCGTCATCATCATGCCCCTGGCCGCTCTGGCCAGCGGTATCGGGATGTACGTACGGCGCGAGAGACGGGCACGATGAGGAGCCGGGGAACTTTCATCCTCCTGGCCGTTTTGGCCGGCCTGCTGGCCTATTATTACTTCGTGGAAATCAAGGGCGGACAGAGGAAACAGGAAGCAAAGGAGAAAGCGGAGAAACTCCTGACCCTGGAAGAGGACGAGATACAAACCATCACACTCATCCGTTCGCAGGATACGGTGGTGTTTGAGCGGGCGGACGACGATGTCTGGAGGATATCCAAGCCCCTGCACACGAACGCGGATTCAACTACGGTCGGCGATCTTCTGTCCGAACTTACCAACGCCAAGGCAGAAAGGGACATCAACACCCAAGAGGGTCTGGCCGGTTTTGGCCTGGCACCACCCAAATACACGGTGATCGTCGCATCCAAGAACCAGGAGACGGACACCCTGCGCGTGGGCCAAAAAAACCCCACAGACCGTTACCTGTTTGCGTTGTCCTCAAAACAGCCCGGGGTGGTTCTCACGGGAACACAGCTTGAAAATCATCTGGAAAAAGACGTCTTCGCGTTCCGGGACAAATCGGTTCTTCGGTTCCAGAAAGAGGATGTCAGCCAGATCGAACTCCAACGGAAGGGCATGGAAGATATCCGAATTACCCGTCAGGGAGATGGATGGCAGATCGTTTCGCCCCTGAAGACCCAGGCCGACCGGTATACGGTGGATAACCTGGTCAACCGAATATACAATGCGAAAGCGGCCCGTTTTGAGGCCGAGGTCAACCAAAACAGGGAGGCATACGGCCTGCAGAATCCGTCGATCAACGTCACCTTGACCCTGGAACCCGAAAAAATCCGGAAGCAGCTGCTCATCGGAAGGCAGAAGGAGACGAACCGGTTTTACGCTTACGACACATCCAGAGAACCGGTCTTCACCGTGGATACGATGCTGGTGGCCGAATTGAAGAAGAGTCTGTTTGACATCCGGGATAAGACGGTGGCCGCGTTCGAACGAGATTCCGTCCGTATCATCGAGATCATGTACTCAGATACGTTGACATTCGCTTTCCAAATGGATGAAGAAGAAGCCTGGCGTTTGTCCTCACCTGTGGAGGCCAAGGCCATCCAGTGGAAAGTCACGGGTATCCTGTCGGACATCGCGTATCTAAGGGCAACATCCTTCATCGGGCCGGTATCCTCGGGTCTGGCGCGGTACGGATTGGAAAATCCCCAAATCGACGTTTTCCTGAAGGACGCGGGGACGAACACCCTGGCACGCGTGAAAATCGGACATCGTACCGGGGAGGATGACGTTTACGTCATGAATGTCCTAACGGAATGGATTTACACAACAGAAGATAATATCATCGGAAGACTGACCTTCGATCTCCAGGAGATATCCGAGACGGAAGCATCCTCCGATGATTCAACAGAAGGTTCATCATAACACAGTTTAGCCGATACAACCTATCGGCATGTGGAGAATGTAGGAGAAAGTATGATAATTACAAAGAGCATTGAAATAGGAGGGAGAACCCTTTCCATCGAGTGTGGCAAGATCGCCAGACAGGCCGATGGAGCGGCCCTGGTTCGATACGGTGACACGGTCATCCTGGCGACGGCCGTGGCATCCAAGGAACCCACAGAATACCGGGGTTTTTTCCCCCTCAGCGTAGAATACAGGGAGAAGACGTACGCGGTGGGTAAGATTCCCGGAGGATTTTTCAAGCGGGAAGGACGTCCACAGGAAAAGGAAGTGTTGAGCGCGCGACTGGTGGATCGGCCCATCCGGCCTCTCTTTCCAGACGAGTTCTGTTACGAGGTGCAGGTCGTGGTCACGGTTCTGTCCTCAGACAGAGAAAACGACGCCGACGTCCTGGGAACCATCGGTGCGTCCACGGCCCTGTCCATTTCCGATATACCGTTCAACGGCCCCATCGCATCGGTTCGCGTCGGGAGGATAGGCGGTGAGATGTGCATCAACCCCACGTTCAACCAGCTGGAGACCAGCGACATGAACGTCATCGTGGCTGCCTCCCGGGACGCCATCGCCATGGTCGAGGGCGAATCGTGGGAAATCTCCGAGGATGAGATGCTGGCCTCGTTGGAGTTCGGGCATGAAGCCATCAAAAAAATCATCGCACTCCAGGATGAGATCGTAGGTGAAATCGGTGTGGAAAAGAGACCGGTGGAACCCATTGAGAGAGACTCCAATCTCGTCGACCGGGTACAGTCCGCGGTTCGGGAACAACTTCCCACCAGCCTGGAAACCCGGAGTAAAAAGGATCGAAGAGAGGCTGTCGATACGATTCTGACATCGATCAAAGACGGGTTGGCAGAGGAATTCCCGGAGCAGGAATCGACCATTGCCCAGGTATTCCACGAGACGGAAAAAGAGCTTGTTCGGGATTTGATCCTGGATAAAAAGCAGCGCATCGACGGACGAACGTTTGACAACGTCCGCGATGTGACGTGCGAAATCGCCGTCCTGCCCCGCACGCATGGATCCGCTCTGTTCACGCGGGGAGAGACACAGAGCCTGACCGTGACAACGTTGGGAACGAAGGTGGACGAGCAGAAAATCGAGGGACTGGACGGAGAATCCTGGAAGAGCTATATGCTCCACTATAATTTTCCGCCCTACAGTGTGGGCGAGGTCAAATTTTTCCGTGGGCCCAGCCGTCGGGAGATCGGGCACGGCAACCTGGCCGAGCGCGCGTTAAAGCCGGTCATCCCGGCCGAGGAGATGTTCCCGTACACCATCCGCATCGTATCGGACATTCTCGAATCCAACGGGTCTTCGTCCATGGCCACGGTATGCGCCGGATCGCTCTCGTTGATGGATGCCGGCGTGCCCGTGAAATCGGCCGTGGCCGGTGTGGCCATGGGGTTGATCAACGAAGACGGAAAATATGCCATCCTCACCGACATCCTGGGCGACGAGGATCATCTGGGAGACATGGATTTTAAGATAGCCGGAACACGGGAAGGGATAACCGCCTTCCAGATGGATATCAAGATCACGGGCATTTCCTCGGATCTGATGAAAGAGGCTCTGGAAAAAGCACGGGTCGCACGTATGCACATCCTGGATGTGATGGATGCTACTATAGCGAAACCAAGGGAAAACCTTTCGCCGTATGCACCCCGTATCCTCTCCATGCGTATCGATGTCGAGGATATCGGTCTGGTGATCGGTCCGGGCGGCAAGGTCATCCGTGACATCATCGAGAAATCCGGGGCCGAAGTCAACATCGAAGACGACGGCACCGTCCAGATTGCCTCTGCAGATGAAAATGCCTGCCAGATCGCAAAGGGGATGATCGAAAGCATCGTTCAAAAACCCGTACCGGGCGATGTATACAAAGGCAAAGTCAAGAAGATCACGAACTTTGGTGCCTTCGTGGAAATCCTGCCGGGCAAGGAAGGCTTGCTCCACATATCGGAGATCGCTACGCACCGCGTGAATCGCGTGGAGGATCACCTGAAGGTCGGTCAGGAAGTTGAGGTCAAACTCCTGAAGATCAGCCCGGAGGGTAAGCTGGATTTAAGCATGAAGGCGCTTTTGAAGAAATAGACCCACCATGAAGCACACCTACCGGAAGACGACCCTGGGCAACGGTATTCGTGTCGTTTCGGAAAAGATGAATCTCGGACGTGCCGTCTCTATAGGCGTATGGATTGCGTCCGGCTCGCGGCATGAGCCCAGAAGACAGAACGGTATTTCTCATCTTCTGGAGCACATGCTGTTCAAGGGGACGCATTCCCGGTCGGCCTACGATATCGCCGTCAGCCTGGAATCCGTGGGCGGTCATTTGAATGCGTTCACCGAGCGTGAGGCCACGTGTTATTACGCCCTGGTACTGGACGACAACCTACCTGAGGCCGTGGATGTGCTTTCCGATATCGTTCAGAACGGGGTGATGGCCGAGCACGATCTGGAGAGCGAGAAAGACATCGTGTTCGAAGAAATGCAGACTCTGGCCGATACCCCCGAGGATTTCATTCAGGATTGTTTCATCCAGTCGATGTTCGACCATCACGCCCTGGGCCAGTCCACACTGGGATCGCATCAGGCCGTTCGACGCCTGAAACGAGACGATCTCGTGGACTACCACCGCAGGGTGTACACGTCCGGAAACATCATCGTCGCGGCCGCGGGTCGATGCGATCACGACCGGCTTGTCGGTCTCGTGGAAAAACACTTTCCCATCCAGACGAATGGGACGATGTCGAAGCACGAACCCATCCGCATGGGTAAGCGTGCGTTTCACAGGATTCGGTCGAACATCAAGCAATCCCATATCTGCACGGGTGCACAGACCGTGTCGTACAAAGACCCGATGAAATACGCGCTGGTCGTCCTGAATACCGTACTGGGCGGCGGTATGAGCTCGCGATTGTTTCAGAGCCTCCGGGAAAAACGGGGATTGGCCTACACCGTCTATTCGTTTTTCGAACTCTGGTCGGATACCGGTCTTCTGGGGGTATACACCGGAACGTCTCTCAAAAACAGGGACGAGGCTTTGAAGCGTATCGAAGAGGAGCTGACACTCCTGTGCGACCGGCCGATTCCCATGGATGAATGTAATAGAACCAAATCACAGCTGAAGAGAAACCTGATCCTAACGATGGAAGACTGTACGAACCGGATGAACCGTCTCGTCAAACGCGAAATGTATGATGAGCCGCATCGATCCATCGACGAAACCCTCACCTTTATCGACAGTGTCACACCCGAAGATGTCCAGTCCCTGGCCCGACAGCTTTTTCGTCAACAGGATCGCTACACGACGATTTTGGAGCCCCGTCGTAAACCCTAAGGGCAAAGGAGGCCCGAATGAACACGCCATCTGTTTCTCAAAGGGGTCAAAATACACCCGCCTCCCCGATACGAAAACTCGCGCCGTATGCGGAAAAAGCCAAGGCCAACGGGAGGAAGGTATATCATCTGAATATCGGTCAGCCCGATATACCCACGCCCCCAGAATTTTACCAAGCCGTCAGGGATTTCGACGAAAACGTGCTGGCCTATAATCCTTCCAACGGTATCGCATCATTCCGGCAGAGTCTGATCGGGTATTATCAACGTGTCGGCTTCAAGAACCTCGGGGATGAAAACATCATGGTTACCACGGGCGGTAGCGAGGCTGTGCTTTTCTCGATGATGGCCATCGCATCCCCTAAGGACGAGATCATCGCCTTCGAACCCTTCTATCCCAACTACAACGGATTTGCCCACATGGCTGGCGTAACCATCGTTCCTGTGAGCACGCAACCCGAGACCGGCTACCATCTGCCTCCCAAGGCGGAGATCGAGGAGAAAATCACCCCATTAACACGGGGAATTCTCATCAATACGCCCAACAACCCGACAGGCACCATCCTAACCAAAGAAGAAATGACGATCATCAAGGACGTGGCGTTGCAGCACGGATTGTTCGTCCTGTCCGACGAAGTGTACCGGGAATTTACGTTCGACGGTCAGCATACCAGTATTTTCGATTTTCCGGAACTCGACCAGCAGGCTGTCATCATGGACAGCTTATCCAAACGCTACAGTGCATGCGGGGCACGCGTGGGATGCATCCTGAGCCGGAATACCGATATCATGGGTACGGTCTTGAAGTTCGGTCAGGCGAGGCTCTGTCCGCCGACCCTGGAGCAGATAGGAGCCGCGGCTGTCGTCAATACGGGTGATAAGTATTTCCCCGACATGATCCAAGAATATAAAAAACGCAGGGACACGATTTATGATGCATTGATGCAAATTCCCGGCGTACACTGTGAAAAACCCGAAGGTGCTTTCTACTTGATGGTCACGTTCCCTGTGGACGATATCGAGGATTTTGCTCGGTGGGTGTTGGCCGATTTCCATGTGAACGGTGAAACCACGATGATCGCACCTGGCCCTGGTTTTTACGCCAGCAGCGGTAAGGGAAAGCAGGAGGCCAGGATAGCCTACGTTTTGAACTCCGATGATTTGAAAAAGGCTGTCAACGTGCTGAAAGAAGGGTTGTCCGCGTACAAGAACAATTGAGCGTTTGAGGGCATGATTCATCGAACCCGTACCGATTCTGACGTTTCATAAGGTTGACGCTTCCTTCGAGTGGGGCGTGACGCGTGTAACGCCCGCACAATTCAGAGCCATTCTGGAATTTCTCAAGGAGGAAGGCTATGAGACCGTTTCGTTAAAGAGCCTCATCCAGCCCGAGGCGATACTCCCTAAAAAACCCGTCATACTCACGTTCGACGATTCGTATGAAAGCCTGTACACCCATGCCTTTCCCATGATGCAAGCGTACGGGTTTTCGGGCACTGTGTTCGTCATCACAGGTTTTGTGGGACGCATAAACGCATGGGACGTCAACCTGGGCGGCCGGACATTTCGTCATCTCACGTGGAGCCAGGTGGACGAACTCCACACAGCTGGATTCGAAATCGGGTCGCATACCGTGACCCATCCTGATTTGACGCGCGTCAATGCCTCAAGGCTCCAGGTTGAGCTCCAACGCTCGAAGGAGGATATTGAGGATCATATCGGGGAGTCCGTCGATGTGATTTCTTTTCCCTTTGGACGATACAATAGAGCTGTTATCGATGCAAGCCGGCAGGCAGGCTATCGAAAAGGTTGTGGATACTGGAGGCATAAAAAAGATCAAAAATCAAAAGAAACGTTTGTTTTAGAGCGAAAAGCATATTATCTTTTTGATGGTATTTGGAATTTAAGGTCAAAGCTGATAACCAACGCATGGACGCCACTTGAGAATATCAAATTGCGACTGGTTAACGTCTGTTCCCATGCCTCTGCTCTGGTGGCGAGACCATCTGTCACAAAACTCGATCCCACGGAGAGGAGATCGTAAATGGAACAGCATCTCAGCGTCCTGGCAGTTCTTTATATCGTGCTCGGTTTTATCGGCATGATCTTCGCCGTTTTCGTGTTTACCGTCTTAGTCGGCGGGGGATTGTTATCCGGGGATGAAGAAGCCATATTCGTGACTTCCATCGTGGGAACCGTGGTTGGCATCTTCCTGGCTGTAACATCACTGCCTGGCATCATCGGGGGATTCGGCCTGCTGAAGAAAAAATCCTGGGCCAGAATCCTCCTCATCATCCTGGGTTGCCTCAATCTGCTGAATGTGCCTCTGGGAACCGCCTTGGGTGTGTATACCCTCTAGGTGCTCGTGAATAAGGATTCGGAAGGCTTGTTCTCAGCATAATAGCATACATCGTACACGATTAAACGATCCCAAAAGACCGAACCGGTAAAA
>Ga0180438_10003566_pt1 | contig 23397 bp, 20 predicted proteins | sample SS_ome_12_FD_132455 | JGI IMG/M metagenome (GOLD analysis project Ga0180438, IMG submission 132455) | Hypersaline lake sediment archaeal communities from the Salton Sea, California, USA - SS_3_D_2 metaG | ecosystem: Environmental > Aquatic > Non-marine Saline and Alkaline > Hypersaline >...
AAGGTCATCGTGCAATGTTTGGCCGGCAAGGGCCCGGACTTGCTCGATTGTTACGATTCGGGTCAACTCATGGCGTACGTCCGTTCCGACATCGCGATGGACGTCACGGATGAGCTTGCGGAACGCGGGGTGGACATGAGCGAGATCTGGCCGTGCGCCGCGCCGCTTTATGCGTACCAAGGCCGCGTGTACGGCCATCCCGGGAACGCGAACGCCGTCGCCATACTCTATAACGAACGGCTCTTCGACGAGGCGGGCCTCCCCTACCCTGCCGGCGAATGGACGTGGGACGAGTTTATTGACGTCGCTCAGAAACTGACCACCTACGACGAGCGGGGCCGGCCGACCCAGTTCGGCTTCATCGGCCCTTGGGACGGCACGTTGTATCAGTCGGTGATCAAGCAGTGGGGCGGGAGCATGTACACCCCGGAAGGCACCCGCTGCGTGCTCGATTCCTCCGAGACGATCGCGGCAATGGAGTTCATGCGGGATCTGATCTACGAGCACAAGGTCATGCCGACGCCGGGTCAAGAGGCTTCCATGGCGACCGCGGGTGGATGGAGCCCCGGTGTGCTTTCGCTGTACGGGGCGGAGAAAGGGGCCATGGCCGTGGCGGGCCGTTGGTGGCTGATGCTCTTCCGAAAAGAAGACTACGCCCACTTGCGCCTCGGGGCCGCGCCCCTACCCCGCGGCCCGTCCGACATGATTACGGGCGGCGGGCGCGCGACATTGGTAAACAAACACGGGAAGCACATCGAAGGGGCATTGGAATTCCTCGAGTTTCTCCATAGTGAGGAATTCAACGAGATCATCAACCGATGGGCGGACGCCCTGCCGCCGGTCAGGAAATATGCTTATGTTGACGGGTTTTTGCACAATCGCGAGTACCCGGAGGAAGACTTTCACGAGGTGTGGCGAATTGCCGGCGAGAAGGCAATCCCGTGGGACATCAGCCCCTACGTAAACGGCACGACGGCCAACATCATCATGCTCAAGCAAACGGATTTGGTCCGTTTCGGCCAGAAATCCGCGGCGGACGCCATGCAAACCGCGGCGCGACTCATCAACGAGGCCATCGTCGAGCAGTTGAAGCTCGACCGGCCGCTACGCAAGCAATACTATGCGGCGATTGAGCAGGGGGCGCTTTCCGCATGGGACAACGAGGCGGAGGCGCCGTGAAGCGGAAAACGAAAACGACGCTGACGGCATTGTGCTTTTTGTTGCCCAACCTCCTGGGTTTTTTCGTATTCATGTGCGGGCCGGTCATATTCTCGTTGGTAGTCGCATTCACTAACTGGAACCTGACCAAGACCATTCCGCTGCGGTGGATTGGGTTTGACAACTTCGCCAAGCTGCTCGAACTGAAATCGGAGTTCTGGCCGTACCTCGTCAACACCGTCTATCTCATGATGGGCATGCCCATCGCCATCGCCGGCTCGTTATTTCTCGCAGTCTTGCTGAGCCAGCGACTCAAAGGGGTCGTGGTCTACCGCACGCTGTTCTATCTGCCCATGTTCACTGCGGGCGTGGCAATGCTCATCTTGTGGAAGAAACTCTACAACCCGGATTTTGGGCCCATAAATCTTGCCATCGAAGGCATTTGGGGGTACTTGCGCCTCGGCGACGCCTGCGAAGTAATCGGCACCGGCGTGCTCTACAACAGGCCCGACAGTGAGGTCCTACGGAGCTTGATACACGACGTGGGCTGGTGGTTCAAAGGGGTTCTTCCCGAATGGCTCAACAGTTTCGAGGCGCCAGATTGGTTGTCTTCGACGCACAACCTTCTCGCAGTAGGTGCAGAGCAGTTGGGGTTTGACAGAAAGCAATTCGGGCTCGGCGCCAAAGACGCCATAATCATCATGGGCATTTGGACGGTTGTGGGCGGCAGTAATATGCTGCTGTACCTGGCGGGTATCTCGAACATCCCTCAGGATCTCTATGAGGCGGCCGATATCGACGGCGCGGGGGCTTGGGCCAGGTTCCGGCACGTAACGTGGCCGCAACTCGCGCCGACGACGTTCTTCATCGTCATCATGAGCTTCATTGGCGGGCTTCAGGGGGGCTTCGAGCAGGCGCGGGTCATGACGAACGGCGGGCCGGCGGGCGCGACAACGACGCTCACGTTTTACCTCTACACGAAAGCATTCCAGGAGTTCCAGATCGGGTACGCGTCGGCCATTGCATGGATACTATTCGCAGTGATTTTCTCGATAACGCTCATGAACTGGCGTTTTGGGAGCAGATATGTCAACTATTAGGGCTTCAGTGCTTGCGCGGTGGTGGTTCCGACACGGACGGAGCTATGTGACGTACGCGATCCTCACCGCTATAGCGTGCACGATGTTGCTCCCCTTTCTCTGGATGGTTCTCTCAAGTTTCAAACCGTTGAATGAAGTGAATGAACTCAACCCCCTCCCGTCGAAGCTTGACCTTGAGATCTTCAAACCTGGCAATGCACCAGGTCCCAAGCAGTTCTTCGCATATACGCGGTATCTCGTTGCCAACCTCACGATGCGAAACTGGGTGCCCGGGAACTATCGCGACGTCTTCAAGAAGATCCCCTTCGCCAAATATTACTTCAACAGTCTGTTTGTTGCGGCCTGGGTCACGTTGCTGGTGACATGGACAAGCTCGATGGCGGCGTTTGCGTTCTCACGCTTGCAGTGGCCGGGTAGAGATCACGTTTTCAAGCTATATCTCGCTACAATGATGATTCCCGGCGTAGTGACCATGATTCCAAACTATTGGCTCATGGTGAAACTTCATCTGGTGGACTCGTATCTCGGGCTGATCGTACCGGCGGCGTTCACGGCGTTCGGCACGTTTCTGCTGCGCCAGTTCATGCTGACGATTCCGCCGTCGTTGGACGAGGCGGCCATGATCGACGGGGCGTCGGCGTGGCAGGTCTTCGCAGACCTGATCTTGCCTTTGGCGCGTCCAGGCATCATCGTACTTACCATCTTCACCTTCATGGGCAACTACGCAAGTTTCTTCTGGCCGCTGATCTTGATATCGAGAGAGCACTTGCGCACGCTGCCCATCGGCATGCTCTACTTCGACACGGAATACGCGCAAGACACGACGGTGCTTATGGCGGCGGCGGTCATGAACGTCATCCCGCTGATTGTCTTGTTCCTGGTGATGCAGAAACACCTCGTCAAAGGCATTCAGCTCGGCGCTGTAAAGGGGTAGTAGGGCTGGACGCAATGCAAAATCTAAGATGAAAAACTGATAATGTGGATCCGCCGCGGCGTGTGCGGAACGCCTTACGGGCAAGGCCTCGAGTGCCTTCCGAGTTTTGCCGTCATTGCGTAAGCATCTTGTAGACGCGAAGATTGCCCTCGACCATGTGGTCTACGGTGAACTGTTTGTGGACGAGGTCTTTCCCCGCCTTCGCGATAGACCGGGCCGTTTCCTTTTCGCGGCACACGCGGATGACGGCATCTGCGAGCGCTCGAGGCTGTTGCGGCGGGACGAGCAGGCCGGTTTTTTCGTGGTGCACCATCTCGGGGATGCCGCCCGCTGCGGTAGCCACGACGGGCAGTTCACACGCCATGGCGTCGAGGACGGACGTGCCCAATCCCTCGAGCTTGCTCGAAAGGACAAAGGCGTCAGCGCTGCGAAGCAGACGCGGCACGTCTGTCCGTTGCCCCAGCAGGGTGACGGCGTGCGTGAGGCCGAGTTCCTGGATCTGGGCCTCGAGGCGGCGGCGCAGTTTGCCTTCGCCGGCAATCACGAGGCGGAGCATGGGCAGTGCGCGCACGACGGCCGGCATCGCGGCGAGCAACGTCGTGTGGTCTTTATGATCGACGAGGGCGGCCACGTTGACGAGCAACGGGGCTCCCTCCGGCACGCCGAGTTCCGTGCGCGCTAGCGGTTCGACGTCGAATCGGCCGGGATCGATGCCGCTGTGCACCGTTTGGAGCCTGGATTCACCCACGCCGAACTCACGCATGACTTCCGCGATACGACTGGAAATCGCGATGATGCAATCCGATTTGCCATATTTCCAGCGGTTTAAGACATGGCGTTTTGGCGGAAAGTCCACACGACGCGAAACCACAACCTTGCCGCGGCCGGCTAACGCACGTGCGAAACACGCCAAGGCGTGAGAATGGCTCGTGTGGGCGTGCAGGACGTCTATGGCGTGCCGCGTAACTGCGCGCGCGAGGGTCCGCGCCGTCCACAGGTCGACCTCCCCTAGAAAAGGCGCTTGAAGACGTTCGGTAAGTTTGACGCCATGGTCGGTTTCGAGGAACGCGCTTCGGGGCCGGCCCGCGACAACCACCGCGTGACCCCGCGCGACTAGGCCGCGTATGAGATAGCTTGCTTGTTGCTCTCCCCCACGCCACCCGCGCTGTTCATTGATATGTAGTATCTTCACGGGTTCTCTTCCGACGGCGCGCGCATCCCCGTCTTCGGCGCCTCCCCTACTACGCTTGTTCCTATTCTTGCGGAGAAACACGGATAGATACAGACTCGCTACCTATGACGGAACGTGCCTCCCTATTCGTTTCTATCCGCCGGCGGTTCTCGTTTGGTGAATGGCGCGCGCCTGGCGGTATGCGTCAAGGGTTTTCGCGGCGAAGATCTGGATCGTGAAGTCGCGGATGACGCGCCGCCGCCCGGCGCTGCCCATTCTTGCGCGCAGGGCAGGGTCCCGCACCAACTTGCGCAGGGCTTCCGCAAGCGGCCGGACTGTCGCCGTGGGCACGACGAAGCCTTCTTCGCCGTCTGTGACGATTTCTTTCAATCCGCCGTAGTCGGAGGCAACGACGGGTTTCTCGGCGGCCATCTGCTCCTTGAGGCTGAACGACGAGGTGTCGCAGCCGATGGAGGGCTGCACGCCGATGTCGATCGCCTGCGTACAATAGGCCATATCTTCTCTGAAGCCGGCGAATTGGACTGTGTCGCCGATGCCGAGGTCGCGCGCGAGTTGCTTTAGTTCCTCGTCGAGTTTCCCCTGGCCCAGAACGAGAATGCGCAGGCGGGGAAAGTCGCCCTTTATTTCAGCAACCGAACGAAACAGGAACGCGTGGCCCTTATCGGGCACCAAGCGCGCCGCGATGCCGCAGACGACTTCATCCTCGGCGTATGCGAACTCGGTCCGGGCTTTGTTGCGCGTGGCAGGATCCGGGCGAAAACGTTCGGCGTCCACGCCGTTGTGAATCGAACACATGCGCGCGGGGTCAAAGGCCGACTGTTTTGCCAGGCGTTGGCGCACTTCCTCGCAGACGACGATCTGGTAGTCTGTCCAATTGCGATTTAATATGCGGTTGGGCAGCAGGTTGTGGACGGGATAGGTGTTGTGCCGGGTTCGCACGAGGCAGACGGGGCGCCCAAGCATCCGATTCGCTGCCGCGAACACCCAGTGGTCCTGGCTGCCGTTGACATGGACCACATCGGGCTTGCTCTCGCGAATAAGGCGCCTGGCCTCGGCGAGGTCGTTTCGCCAGGCGTTTGGCCTCAAGCCGCCGCGAAACACAAAACCGGTGTGGACGCCGCACCTCGCGGCCCCCGCACACTCCTCGAGAACACTCCCTGTCTTACAGCCAATTGTGACCGGGTGTCCCAGTTGGACAAGTTCGCCCGCAAGGTTTGCGACATAGCGCACTTGGCCGCCGCCTTTCAGGTGAGGATCGGTAATGAAAATATTCATGGACGGGTCGGTCACTGGGAGTCCAGCAGGTGTTCCACTTTGACGTCGGGGAGATGTTCAATGAAGATCCCCCGAAATGCTGCGGCGTCAAAATGACTGGCGAACAGCACCACGCGATTCCTCTTGCCGAAGTTTAGCGCGCTTCCGGCTTCGAAGAAGTAAGCCACAGTAGGATGGGGATTCGGCATGAACCCGTTCCAAGCGGCGAGCGCCGGGTAAACTTCTCGTTCGTTGCCGTTAAGCCATGCCTTCAGGCCGAGGTTGAGCGGCGTGAGGTCTATGCCGCACTTAATGGGCTGCGACGCCATGTGGGCTTCGGGGATTCCGGGGGTGCGCGACGACGTACGTATGGGGTCGAACGAGGGGGTCGGCTCGAACCGGACTACAAAGAACAGCCGCTTGGCATACGCCCAACAAGGGAACGCAAGCCGGAATGGCGATGTGTCCACGTATTTCTTAACGTCTTCGGGCATAAGAAGTTGCGCGGTCAGCCACACGTTTCGTCCGACGGCGACGTTTGGTGTAACGGGATCGCCCGAGAACCCCCCTTTGGGGAGTGAGACTACACCCTCCTCCAGGGAACGCTGCGTGTAAACCCAGTCGTCTATGTGGGGCGTCCACGAGCGGCCGGGGAACTTAATCCGGTGCTTTTCAAACGATCCTTTAGTCCGGATACCCACGGTCACCCGGGCGCCGGGCTTACCTCTCAGTTTGACGACGCCTGCCTCTTCGCATCCCTCTGCGCCGAAGATCTGAGCGCGTTTGCGCCGGGCCGTGGCGGGAGAACGGCGAACCGCTTCGATGACGCGCGCTTCTTTTGGGTCGAGTTGCAGGGTGAGCCGGCTGTTGCGTCGAAACAGGCCGTCATTGGGCCCAAGGTAGTTCATTTCCTTGGGATACAGTTCTCGAACGATGTAGTCGGCGTCGTGACTCAGGCGCAGGTTCAGGGCGACGTTCTGACTGTCATACGTGCAATTGAAGAGGAACACGATTGCGCCGCGCGCGTTCGCGTAGCTGTATCCGTCCACGGCGTCCAGACCCGGCTCGTCGAGGATCTCCTCGACTTCCATCAATTCTGCAAGATGCTCGTTTTCCCACTTGAGCCACTTCTCCCCAAAAGCGCGATCCGAGTCGTCGCCGAAGTCCTGAGGCACCGCTTGGAAACGGTGGCGCAATCCGGTGGCCAGCGCCGATATGAGCCCATAACGCCACCCTGCGCTGTCGTGGTAGAGATACCACGGGTAATGCTCGGCGCCCGGATACGGCGCGTCAGGACAGGATTCGGGAACCAGCCCCACCGAGTTGAACAGCTTTGACTTAGGCAGCAGGAAATCATGCGAACGGCGGAAGTAAAGGCGCCCCATGTCCGCAAAGAGACGCCCGATGTGGATGTCGGGCAACGGCAGCGGGTACTGTTCGGATAATATGGCGACACTGTCAAAGAGCCGGGTTAGGCCCGCGCCGTACGTTCCGTAAGGCGCACCGCACCGGACGTGGCCGCATGTTTCTCGAAAGGCCTCAGCCACTTCCACCACGCCCTGAAACGCCATTTGTATCGACTCGACGCCCGGCGCGTGCCCGTGGCCGGTGGCGTAACACGCGACGATGGGCGACCCGCCAAGCTCGACGCCTCTCAAGGCATGGCGCTCGATGAGGTCGGTGTGGGACTCGATAAGGTCGTTGCGAAAAGGCTCGGACGCGAAACATCCGCCCAGGTCCGGCGAGGCCGGCGACCCGTCAGAGGCCAAGGCCACCCAGTGCAGGTTGGGTGTTTTGTCTTGGGAAACCGTCAGGGCGGCGTGCAGGCCTTCTTCGCGGAGGCGTCTTTCGACGCCTTGGGCGAGCGGGTACGAATCGAGGGCCTCGAGCATGTAGGGCAAGTACACGTGTCTTGCGCCGAACCATTCGCACTGGCTCAGCAGTTCGGGTTCGCTCACGCCTCGGATGCCGTATTCCGGGGCCTTGAGTTCGAGGAACGGCAACTCAGGAACATAGGCCGCCTCGAGCAGCAAATGCTCGCGAAACCATTGCATTTCCCCCACGTCTAACTCGGCGCCCCGCTCGTGGTATCGGTTCGCCCGCGTGCGGCCCGCTAACGCGCACAAACCGATATGAATGCCCAGCGTTTGGAAGCTTCGCCCCGGCTCGAGGATCTCGCCGGGATAGTAGTCGAAACTGAACCCGTTGGAATCTGCCGAGGCGAAGTAGCCTGGGAAGTCGCCGCAGTAGAACAATCCGCCCTTTCTTGCTCGGAGGAAGACCAAGGGGAAGTACATGCCGCCGTCATGCAGCAACACTTGACATTCTGGGGCGACCACGTGGCGACAGAGCGAGACCTTGTGCAGCAGTCCCCTCCGTTTGAAGTTTCGGAAGGCTATGGACTTCCGAAAGAAATGATGGCCGCGTTGCAGGGTGTAGAACACCTCGACGTCGAACCAGTCGTGCCGCGCATGGACGCTCAGCGAAGAGAAATCCGCTGAGCCGCGGGATTCGATGGCCCCGAAGGCAACGCCTTCGCCGCTCACTTTCCCGGAATCAAACCAGGCCTCGAAGGGACTGAATTCGAGCGCAATCCGTTCCCTCGTAAGCTTATTGAGTGCTACACCCCATTCTTTTCCTTCATGACTGAAATCGACCTCGATCTCGATCAGGCCGTTGCCCAGAATGCCGGTTTTGCCTTTGCAGCGCACATAAGCGCCGGCCCGACGCGCACTTGACTTGTCAAGGTCCAGACACGGGTGGATTTCTGCGCGGCGCGTAGGCATACGTGCGGTTCTCCTTATTGACCTTGATTCTACACTTGCACATTGGCCAAAGTCAATATGCGGATTCTAATGCATTGTTTCTAAAGGCGTTACATATTAGGCTCACCAATACGGCAGCAGGCGGGACTTCGCGGAAACGCCGCTTCTCAGCGGCAAGGTGGATATCGGCGCTCACGCAGGGGAAACGTCGAGGCCCTCGGCGGTTTCGTCAGGCGAGGCCGGCGCTGTTAGGTCGGCGTCAGGGGATTCTTCCGCTTCCGGCGCCGGCCCCTCGAGTGAGTTCAGCAGACCTTCGACTTTTTGGTTTGTGCCGTCCAGCGTTCGCATCGCGGTCTCGAGTTCGCTGTCGATGGTCTCGAGGTCATCGCTTCGTCGGATAAGGTGTTTGGTTTTCCTTGTCATGCCGTCCCCTTTTTGTCGGCCTTGGGTCGTCGAGGGCGCTCGTTCCCGCTGCCGAGAGCCCACCCAAGCGTGCCGCCGCGAACACTACAGCTCAGAACGACGGGACAAGCGTTTCCTTGAGTTCGTCGATAAACGCGGCAAGCGTGTCTTGACGGGCCTCTTTCTTGATGGGCGTAGGCGCCGAATCGAGCAAACGCCAGGCCTGTTCTTCAGTAGGTGCCCGAGTCGGCGCCTTCGTGCCGCTTGTGTAATCGTCCGTTGCAGCGAGGTTTGCGATACGCACGATGGCGGCCAGTCGCGGGTTTCCTGCTTTGTCAAGATTACGCCCGGCGGGCGCATGACACCAAATCGCGTCGGCGAGGGACTTTGGGAGGTTCCACTGCAGGGCCAGCGCGGCGGCGGCGTCGGCGTGGGTGAACCCAAGCTGCTCGGCTTCCAGTGTGCAAAGCGGGCGTCCTCGCCCGCCCCCGGCGCGAAATATGTCGATATACTCCTGGCCTATTTGACGCCAAAGAACCAGTTTTCCTATATCATGCAAAAGTCCCGCGATGAAGTCCTCGCCTTGCATGCCGAGTCCGAGGCGACTCCCCAGTTTTCTTGCGAGGGCCGCGACGACAAAAGCATGGTTCCAGAAGTCGCTCGCAAGCAATGCCTCGGTGGTCTTATCGCGCAGGGCGTCGAAAATCGAGATTCCCAACGCGATGTTTCGGACTTCCACCATGCCGAGGATAACGAGGGCGAGTTTAAGGGTGCCGACATAGCCCCTCATTCCGTAATAGGGCGAGTTGCTGACACGCAAGATTTTGGCGGAAAGGGCCGGGTCGCGCTGAATGGCCTCGCTCATTTCGGCCATCCCGGTTTTGGGATCGTCACTGAGGCGAAGCACTTCCGCGACAATACCGGGCATGGCCGGCAAATCGCCCATGCGGGCGACCACCCTTGCGAGTTCCTTTTCCTTTTCGTGGCTCATTACAGGTTGTTCCTTCTCTCGCGTCGATCAACGCGCCTGAAATGTATCAGAAGCGACCCTTAGCGCGTCAACAGCACTGGACACGGCGCGTGGTTGACGGCGTACGCCGTGGTGCTGCCCACGACGAGTTCCCTGACTTTCGTATGGCCGTAGGCGCCCATTATGAGGAGGTCGGCTTGGCATTCCGCGGCATAGGCCACGATCGCCTCGCTGGGGTCGCCTTCCCGCGTGACGTATTGCGCGGCGACGGCGTGCGCTTGTAGATACGCCTTTGCTTCTTCGAGGAGTGCCGCGACCTTCTTGCCGCCGACCGCCAATACATGGCAGTCCATTCGCCATTCTGCAGCGAGGGTCGCGGCAGTCTGAACGGCCTTATTGGCGTGGTGGGATCCGTCGTAGGCCACAACGAACCGCGAACCCTTGAAGGCGGCCACGGCCGTAATCAGCACCGGCTGCCTGGCCCGCCGGACCACGGCCTCCGTTGTCGAGCCGACAAGCCCCTCGAGCCACGGGCCGTGCTCGCCCGAGCGCCCCATCACGATCAAGTCCGCCAATTCACCCTTTTCGAGAATGGCGCGCGTGACAATGCCAGTCACCTGCTCGGTTTTAGATGGGACACCGGCGTCTTTGCAGGCGTCTTCAAAGGCCTTGAGCGCCGCCTTGCCGCGCTCTTCGAGAATCATGGCGATATTGCCTTGGTAATTGACATAAGGGGCCGTGCCCAGCGACGCCGAAATGTCGCGAAGCAGGGGGCCCTCGAGCAACTTGATGTCCACGACGTGGAGGCCCAGCAGCGTCGCGCCGCACCGTTTCGCCAGGGAAACGGCGTAGTGCGCGCCGATGTTTGCTTCGTCACTTCCGTCAACGGGAACAAGGACGCGTTTTATCATTCCTTTTTCACCAGGTCGCCGAACGCTTTGAGCACGTTGATGCCCTCCGTTTGGCTTTTCTCGGGGTGGAATTGCACTGCGTACACGTTGCCGCTGCCTACCATTGCGGGGAACTCGATGCCGTGGTCGGACGTCGCCAAGACGAGGCTTTGGTCCTCGGGTAGGGCGTAGTAGCTGTGGACGAAGTACATATACGGCGCGGGGGAAGTCCTCGTTAAGAGGGGGCAAGGCGGCTCCGTCTGCGGCTTGAGTTGGTTCCACCCCATGTGGGGCACTTTAAGTCCGAGTTCTTTTCTATCTGGGAAACGCACAACCTTGCCCGGGAACACGCCGAGTCCCTGCGAGCCTTTGCCTTCCTCGCTCTCGTCGAAGAGCAGTTGGAGTCCCACGCAGATCCCTAAGAAGGGCTTGCCGTTTTGCGCGGCCTCGAGCAGCGCTCCCACAAATCCGCGCGCGCGCAGGCCCTCGTAGCAGTCTCTGAAGGCGCCCACGCCCGGCAGCACCACGGCGTCCGCCCGAGCGATGGTCTCTGGATCGTCTGAGACGATGGCGGCGTGGCCGGCTTTCTCAAAACCTTTCTGGGCGCTGCGAAGATTGCCCAATCCGTAGTCGACAATCGCAATCACGTGTCCAGCGTTCCTTTTGTCGAGGGCACGCCCTGCACCCGAGGGTTCAATTGCGCCGCTTGCGCCAACGCCTTGCCGAACGCCTTGAACAATCCCTCGATGCAGTGGTGGACGTTCGAACCGTGGCGCAGGATCATGTGTAACGTCGTCCGCGCGTTCATGGCAAAAGCCCGAAAGAACTCCTCGGCCAGTTCCGCATCGAATCCCCCGAGGCTGACTTTGGGAAGCGCCGCCTGAAAAACGAAAAACGGCCTCCCACTCAAGTCAACGGCCACCTCGACCAGCGCCTCGTCCATGGGGACCACGGCGTGGCCGAACCGGGTCAGACCTTCCGAAGCTCCCAATGCTTGAGAAAACGCTTTTCCGAAGCAGATCCCGACATCTTCGGCCGTGTGATGGCCATCCACCTCGAGGTCGCCCTTCGCGACGACACGGAGGTCAAAATGCCCATGGCGCGCCACATGGGCGAGCATGTGGTCGAGAAAACCTATGCCGGTATCGATCTCGGCACGTCCGGGCCCGTCCAGGTCCAGGGCAATCTCTATTCGTGTCTCCTTTGTTTGTCTGGCTACCTCGGCGCGCCGCATTTCCGTCTCCTTCTTGTCGACATGCTGAGCGCACGCGCGCGCCGTCATGCAACGCCCGGCCTCGGCTCTCGCCGAAACGCGGCGCCCACACACAGTGCCCGCTCGAACGCTGATCCTTCACTAGGACTCCTACGCCAGCCAGGGGTCTCGCGTTAACGGCTGACGCCGCCCCAGTTCTCACCGCCCCAGAAACAGGCGTTCCGCGAGGAAATGAGGAAGGCCCTCGTCGATGACGCGGTCGGCGGCCTCTTTCACCGGATAGGCTACGCGTACGAGTTCGTAGTCCTCCTTTTCGGTGTCAATCAAGCCGAACGCGGCCCGCGGATCGCCGTCGCGCGGTTGACCCACTGAGCCCGGATTGATGAAGAACAGTTTCCCGTCGCCGAGGGCAAACCGCGAATCATCATCGACCGTGTACACGCCGTCCGTCGAGAATATGCCGGGACTGTGCGTATGACCGAAGAAACATAGGCTTCTGTCCTGATCCTGCACGTATCGGACGTGGGGCAGGATGTCTTCCCAGGTAAACAGATAGGAATTGCGGTTTGCGGGGGAACCGTGCACGGTGATGAAAGAGTCGAAGGTGCGCGTGTCCGGTAGGTTTCTCAACCACTCGAGGTTGTTTTCGGCCAGGTGTTCGCGGGTCCACATGGCCGCGTACAAGGCAACCGGATTAAACCCCCATGGGTCTTCTATGCCGCAGGCGACGGCGTCGTGATTGCCGCAAATGGTGGGGATCTCACGCTCTCGTACAATCTCCACGCACTCGTTAGGATTGGCGTTGTAACCGACTACATCGCCAAGGCATATTACTTGGTCGACTCCGATGTCTTCAACTGTCCGAAGAGTGGCGGTCAAGGCCTCGAGATTAGCGTGGATGTCCGAGATAATGGCGAATTTCAAACTTCCTACCTTTCTGTTTGGCACGGCAGCATGGGCAGGCCCCGTACAAAACCACGCGAACACGCATCCGACCGCCAGACGGAGCGAATCGTGTCGCCCCGCGACCCCATGTCCTCCCGTGGATGCGTCTTACGTGCTCTTCGCTTGCAAGACAATACCTTGTCGGACATGAAAATACAAGTCCAGGGGCGGGGCTGAGAGCTCGGCGCATGTTGCGGCCGGGGGCTTTGCGGGACGGCGATGCGCAACGGCGTTGCCGGTTCCCAATCGCGAGGACTCTCTGATACAATGCGGGACATGAAACGGGTGTTGATGTTCTGTCTTCGGGACTGGTTGAACCCTCAGGCCGGAGCCGTGGAACAGTATGTTCACGAAGTGTTTAGCAGGATTGTTGGCCGGGGCCATTACGTCGCGTGGGTATCCCACTGCTACGGCGGGTGGTTCGGACGCGGCAAGAAATCGCCCCGACTCGAGACGGTTGACAGTATTCAGATGGCGCGGTTAGGGATGCGGCACTCGTATCGCGCCATGATGAAGTTCTTTATCGAGCGGCTCAAGGAGAAAGGCAAGTTGGCCGGTACCTTTGACGTGGTGGTTGACTGTGTCAATGGCCGCCCACTGCGCGCCGTTAAGACGGCGGACATACCGGTGCTGCCGATCGTATTCGGCCTCGCCCGCCGAACACGCCCCACGGCCGGCACCTTGCCGGGTCCGGTGGTCGCCGCAACGAACTGTGCCAAGCGGCAGCTTCAGCGATCGGGTGTTCCGAAACGATGCATAATCCACGCGCCTTACGGGGTAGATCCCGTTCCCTGCACGCCGTCACGCGAGCACGCGGAGCGGCCGCGCTTCGTGGCCGTAGATAAGCGGCCGAGGACATTGCTGTCGGTTGTCGCGCGGACGAAAAAGATGGGGATGGACCTGGAACTCGATCTGCTGGCCCCGGCGCGTTCGCCCCGCGCGGCCTCCGCGCCGGGCGATAGCGGGTCGAGCCGCGAAGAGCGCCTGCAGCGATACCGGGAGGCGTGGTTTGGCTATTGTGGGCTGGGCTGCGAATCCGAAGCGTTGGCAATGGGCGCGTGTGGGTTGCCTGTGGTGTGTCCTGCGACGGAGGCCGGGGGCGAGTTTATCGAAGCGGGGGAAACGGGGTTGCTTTTCGAGCCGGGTGACGCGGCGGGGCTCATGGATCATCTGCGTCGCCTGGCCGAGGACGAAGTTTTGCGGGCGCGCCTCGGCAGCGAGGCCCGAAGACGCACGCAAACGGCGACGTGGGACAGGACGGCCAGTCTGGTGCTTGGGGCCATCGAGAACTTATAGTCGCGTTTGGCGTTTTAACGCTCCTTGTTGACGATGCGCCGTGAATGCTGTCAAGATTGCAGCGCTCGGGCGATCGGAAGCGTGCAGTTCAAGACAACGGGGGAAGTGCCAGCTGACAGGCGGCTGTGAAAAGGGGTGATACGTTATGTGGATCGTTAATGCCTACTTGTGGGTAATCGAACAGCCTTTGTTGATTGTGTTGCGCCTGTTGAGTTTCGAGCCGATGCGGTTGGGTAACCTGTGGTACGTCTACGACGGGTTGGTCACACTCGCGCTTGCCGTACTGCTTTCGCGGGTCATCGGACGCGTGAAGACTGCCGTACGCCGTGCAAGAAAGAAAGAGCGGCTTGCCGACGCCGGGGACGTGGCCGCGCTGGCAAAGGAAAAGGCCGATTTCGCCGCGTCCGTCAAAGACGCGACGAACCTGAAAGACACGATAAAAGCGCTCAAGAAATCGAAACAGTATCAGCGCTTGGGCGAGATATGTGCGCTAGCCAGTCAGCATAAGGCGGCCGCCAAGTGGTTCAGAAAAGCCGGAAGCCGCAAGGAGGGCGCGCTCGAGCTGGCCAAAGCGGGCAAACCGCTCAAGGCCGCCAGAATACTCCTCGATGAGGGCGAGTTCACGGAAGCCGCTCAGCTTTTCGGGGAATCGCAGCGTTTTGTCGAGGCCGCCGAGGCCTATGCGAAGGCCGGCGCCGACGCGAAATCCGCTGCGGCCTACGTAGCGGCGCGCCGGTTCAATGAGGCAAGCGACGCCTATGCCAAGTATTTCACCGACGCGAAGCGGGATCCTGCAGAGCAATTGCAGTCCGCCGAGGCCTGTTGGGCTATGGTGAGCAGCGCGTCCGGAAAGCAAGAGATTGCACCGGATCTGCGTGCGAAGTTGCTCGGCGCCGTGGCGGTTCGATTCGAGCAAGCCGGCCGTGCCGAACCGGCGGCCGCGGCCCACGGCGAACTGGGTTCTTGGAAACGGGCGGGCGACCTCTATGCGCGGGCCGGCAAACTGGAACTGGCCGTGAAGTGCATGGAGCGCGCGGGCGATAAGCGGGGCGCCTCGCACTACTTGGGCCAGTATCACGCCGCCAGAAAACAATGGGCGGAAGCGGCGGCCGCCTATATGGCCGCAGGCGATTTTCGGGAAGCGGGCGAGTGTTACGCGAGCATTAGAGACCCGGTGCACGCCGGCAACTGCTTCGAGCGCGCCGGCCTGTTCTACCGCGCGGGCGTTTCGTACGTCCACGCCGAACGGTATAAAGAGGCCCGGGACGCGTTCCAGAAGATGCCTGAGAACGACGAACACTTTGCGTCTTCTCGCGCGATTTTGGGCCACTGTTTCTATCAACTGCACGATTTCGACCGCTGCGCGGCCACACTTTCGAACCATTTGTTTAATCAACCCGTAACCACTAAAAACAAAGAGTACTTCTACATGCTCGCCAATGCCTACGAGCAAATCGGCAAACTCAAAGAGTCGCAGGACGTGTTCTTCAAGATCAGCGCCGTCGACTACCACTACCGGGACGTGTCCGACCGGCTCTCGAACATCAAGTCCCGCATATCCATGGGGTTGGCTGAGGTGGGCCCCGGCGACCGGGGCACGCCCGCGGGCGCGCCGGCCGAGACGGCTATCGTAGACATGGTCAGCAACGCTATCGGGACGCGATACAAGATCGAGCGCGAGCTGGGACGCGGCGGAATGGGCGTGGTCTATCTCGCAAAAGACACGCAACTCGAGCGGCCCGTTGCCCTGAAGTTCCTCGGCGCCGCGCTCGACGGTTCCGAGGAGTTCCGTGCGCGGTTCCTGCGCGAGGCGAGAACAGCCGCCAAGATCTCCCACCCCAATATCGTCAGCATCTATGACGTAAGTGCGCAGGCCGGCAAAGCGTATATCGCCATGGAATACGTTGACGGGCCGGACCTCCACCGCTACCAGACGAGCAAAGGGCATCTGCCGCCTCGAGAAGCGGCCAACGTCATAAAACAGGCCTGCGGCGCACTCGGCGCTATTCACGAAGTCGGCATTGTCCACAGGGACATCAAACCCGACAACTTCCTCATCGCCAGAGGCGGCCTCGTGAAACTGGGCGACTTCGGTCTGGCCAAAGAAGTCGGGAGCCGATTTACACAAGACGGCGTCGTCGTGGGCACGCCCGCCTATATGTCGCCCGAACAGGTGCTCGGCAACCAGGTCGATATCCGCACCGACATTTATGCAATCGGCATGGTGCTGTATGAACTCCTGGTAGGGGAACCCGCCTTCATCGGGCGGAACGTGCAGGACGCCCAAGTTAATCAGAACGCCCAGCCGCCGCGCGAACGGAACGCCGACATTCCTGAAGCCCTCGACGCGGTCGTTATGAAAAGCATCGCCAAGAAGCCCGAAGAACGGTTCCAGACCACCCAAGAACTCCTGGCCGCACTCCGCGAAATCGACCTGTAACGGCTGCAACGCGGCTCCCGAATGCTATTCGGCCTCCCGCTCGGCCGGAACCGACTCGATAGAACCCAAGTGTTTGGCGTTCGGGAAGTCATTGCCGACTCTGGTCAGCAGGGCGTCAGGGTCGTTCGCCATCGCGTAGACTTTGAGTCGCCAACGCCGCTCAGCCGTGGGCGCATCCGCGGGCAGCCATTGCGGGTTGTTGTGCATGCAGTCGTGCCAGGCTTGGTGCATGCTCGACGCCGAATCGTTGGCGACGGCCGCAAGGTACTTGCCGTCCCGCGAGACGCAGCCGATCACCGTCGTGATGTAGCGATCCGTACTATAGTCGGCCCAGGAATCCGGGCCGGCCTTGGGAACCGGTTGCCACACGCCGCAATAGCTTTGCACCCACGGCGGATTGTTGCGTTCGTCGTCAGGCGCCCGGCACGGGATCTTGCGGCGATCGGTGTCGAGCAAGAAAGTCCTCCCCTTTTCCGTGAAGATAAAGCAGCGTTTGATGAACTCTGGGTAAGGATCGGGTTTGCTCTTGAAGCCCGGACAATGCCGGAGCTGCCAGCACAAATTCAGACCGGCCGTATGCTCCGGCACTTGGGCCTGGGGGTAACCTTCGGTGTCGGGCGCCATGCGCGCTACGAATTCAATGGCGCCCGGTTCCGGCGTCACCACCGTGATGACCAGTTCCCCGGGGCGGCTTCTGACGCGATGGCGCATCTCGACGCAACCGCCATCAAGGGGTCGCGCGTCCACAAAGTCCAACTCGCTCTCGTAGCACCACGAATCGCACTGGAAATCCGGCACATTCGGGAACCGGGCAGACACCATCGTCGGATACGGCTCGCCATACGTCGTAGGCTGCACAACGCGAAGCGTCGGCAACACCTCGGGCCGCGGGTTCTCAGCAGCGGCTATCACAATAACGTCCGGTTCGTTCTCTTCCGCGCGCGTTCGGCCATGGAAAGCTAGCCCCATAGGTAATCCGAGACACAATACGGTCAGTATGAGCCGAGTCGTCGTTGCATGCATTGGCCAACGCCTCCTTTTCCCGCGCAATGGCCCCCGTGGTCATCTGACGCGCGTATTCGCCTATTCCCGTGCCGGCCCCTATCTGCTCTCCTGAACGCCGAGTTTTGTGGCCATGCCGTCGAGATCGAGGAGGTCGACGGTCATGGTCGAGATGGTCACGTCGGAGAGATTCAGGTTCTTGGCGGCTTCGAGCGCTACGATGGTGCTTCCGCCGACGCCTTGCATGGCGGCGTTACGCAGTTTCTCGCCTTCGGCCTCGGCCGTCTTGACCAGCAGATTGCCTTTGGCTTCTTTCTGGGCCGCCAGCAGGTCTGCGTCCGCCCTTTTCTCGGTAGCATAGCGTTCATATTCGGCGGTGATCGTGGCGACTTCGAGGTCGGCCTCGGCCTGCATGCGCACGAGTTCGGCTTCTTTTTCTTTCGTGATGATGTCGACCAGTTTCTTAGTTTCGGCCTCGATGACCTGCGTCTTGCCTTTCATCTCTTCCGCCTTCGCGAGCGATTTGTTCAACTCGACGTCCTGATCGGCGAGCTTTTTTGAGCGAATCTTGTTCTCGTATTCGGGGTCGAATTGGACGTCGCGGATCAAAACGTCAATCACCTCGACGAAGTTGTCGGCCAAGGATATCTTGAGTTCTTCATAAACTTCCTCGGCCTTTTGCCTGCGGTTGTCCGGATTGTACAAGTCTTCTGTCCGCATCTGGCCGAACAGCCCCATACAGGCTTCTTGGGCTGCATTGCGCACGACTACCTTGTACTTGTCGCCGCCGCCGGTGTTTTGAAACAACTCGTATGCTTTACCTTCCATTATCCGGTATTTGACGGTTACGTCCACGGACACGGCATACCCGTCTGCCGATTGCACCTGAACGTCGTCCCTGCCGCGGTCGCTGCCGCGTTGCGGATCTCTTGTCATCTCGAGGGTCTGCACCGTGCTATCGTACGTCTCCCACTTGTCGATTGGTGGAATCTCCCGGTGCCAGCCGGGTCCGAAATCTCGTGGCACAACGCCCTTTTTCCCAAAGACGCCGTATTGCTGCGTGCGAACGCCGACTTTTCCGATGGGGATGTAGATAGTCGCAACACGTAGCACAATAAATGCGCCCACAAGAAGCACAATCACCAGAATCGAGAGGTTTCTTATCGGTTTCATCGTTCTTCCCCCCTTTGCGTTGGGCGGCCCGCGCTGATGGCGCCTCTAAGATGTTCGAACCGCTCGATGTTGCTCTGAACCGTGAAAGGTTGACCGGTTATAGTAACGTTCTCGAGCTTTTTGGCGTATTCCATTTTGACCATATTGCGGCCGCCCTCGCCTTCGAGCGCCTTCTTGAGGGCCTCGATGCCTTCGGCCTCGGCCTTCTTCTTCGCGAGTATGCCTTCGGCGTCCTGCGTCATCTGATAGAGGGCTGCTTCGGCCCCGATAGTGACCTTGTTGTAGTAGGCGTCGGCTGCCTTCTTGGCCCTTGTAGCTTGTGCCTTGGCCTCGATAACCAACTGCTTCATTTGGCCTTCGAACTGCTCGACAGCCACGTTTTTCCTGTTGGTTTCCTCGACAATCCGCGTCTCTTGGCGCTGTTTGGCCGCGAGCGCCTCGGATTGCTGCTCGAGCACACCCTGATCGGCAAGTTTTTTCTTTTTGATCTTTTCCTCGTACTCGGCGTAGAAATGGGGTTTTCTGGGAATAACCAGGCTGTCGATCTCGATGCCAAACGGCTGCAACTTCTCGTTGATCACCTTCTTGGCCTCGAGGACCTTTGCGCCGCGTAGCGACGAATCGTAAAAACTCTCGGTAGTAAGTTCGCCAAGACTGTTCCGACACACGGACCGGACGTAGTCTCTTGCCCACAGTTTCTTGTACGCTTCGCCGAGGCCCGAGGTCCTGACAACTACGTCGGCCATTTCAGGAATAATCCTGTATTGGACTTTTAAGTCGACATAGACGTCGCTGCCGTCCACGGTTTTGACTTTTAGGTCGTCTTTGCCCTTCCGATCTCCACGGCCCACAAGTTCAGTCATATCGAGCGTCTGAATCGTTTTGTCTACGACACTGAAATCGTGAGTAATGCCGTTGTAGATCTCCTTGCCGGCTTTATTGATCACCTCTATCTCGCCGTTCAGTTTGTTCAGCTTGATGCCCACTTGCTCGCCGCTGACGCCCTCGATGCGAATGGTCGCGATGAGAAACACCATCACGAGCAGGAAGGCCAGTGCGAACCAGATCAGACTTCCGCCCACGACTTTCTGCAGGGCTCGAAAGTCCGGAGGTCTCGTTTCGCCTAGCATTTGCCTATCTCCTCTCCCCTAGTTGTTGTTTTCGGCTGGAGTCACGCGTTCAGCGCCGTTGCAGGCAGCGGCCCTTTGATTACCGCCAGTATAGCACCGGCACAGGCTGGTTACACTCTTCGCATAAGGGGCACTGGCGCCTAGTCTTCGTCAGGGTCGCTTCGGCGGCGCCAGATGACGAACGCCGTGACCGGCGCTGCGATCAAGAACAACAGAACCAACATTGGAAACGGAAGAAAGAACGCCAGAACGAGCAATCCCAGAAGCAACACGCCCAGTGCCAGCAGTATCTGGGCTACACGCGTCTGCACTTCTTCCGTAAACGACGCCGGATAAGATCGAATAACGGCCATGTTCGCCTTGTATCGTGCCTCAGGGTAATCTGTCTTCGGAAAATGATAGACGATCAAGCCTTGTTCGTCGTCGAAATCCTTTCTCAACCACCCATCGAGGCTCATTTTGTCGAGTTTGCGCTGCATATTGCGCAGCGTGTATCGGCTGCGCCGGGCAAGGTCCTCGGCGCGTACCGGTCCGTCGCGGCCCGCCGCAAGATACAGAATCTCGTGTTCGTACACGGCTTGCGCGGGCCAACCGGTTTTGTCGGCCGATTTGCTCAGTTCTTCCTGAAGGTCCCGCGAGCACTCCGTACAAAGCACATGCTGGCCTTTGGGCTTGAGTTTGGCGTCGCACGACACGGCCCGCTCGTCCACCAGGTCGTCCAGGCACGAGCGTATAAGTTCAAGCGACATAGGGAGATACGGAGCAAGTTGGGCGGGCGTCACCTTGCCGGCCTGCCGTTCCGCAATGCGCAAAGCGAGGTTCTCGACCACATTCGCCGCGTTCTCGCCGAGCGAAGCGCCTTCCTGAGAACTCATAGTCTTCCCCTCTTCACCGTCAAGCCTTTCCTATACTAAACCAAGCCTGGGAGATTATTCACGCCAAATGAGCGACCACCGGCTTGGCCGGTCGTTGTTGACGTAGTACGTCAACATGATATCTTTGATCATGTCGTCCTCGCGGAAAGGGGCCCTTTTCGTGAAAATGTTGTATATTTCGCACGTTAAGATTCCCAATCAAGTTGGGAATGACAGACTCTGGGCTCTCCCATCACCGAATAGGTTCTTAAGTCAGGGTACCAAAACCACGCCACACCGGCAAGGGAACTACGAGCATACCCCTCAACGGTCTTGCCAAAAGAGGCTTCTTTGGGGGACAATGCCCTGAGAGGTACAAATTGGAGGCTCGATGATGAGTGAACTTATCTTTATGGTCGAGGAGGCGCCTGAGGGGGGCTATACCGCCCGTGCACTGGGCGAGTCCATCTATACGGAAGCCGATGACTTGGGCGCACTACGCAGCCAGATCAGAGATGCCGTTCGTTGCCACTTTGAGGAAGACCAGTTGCCCAGCATTATTAGGCTGCATTGTGTGCGCGAGGAAACCCTCGTCGTATGAGACTGCCGCGCGACGTTTCCGGAGATCAACTCGCTCAGAAACTCGGCGTCTTTGGGTATCACGTCACCCGCCAAACCGGAAGCCACCTTCGGCTCACGACCAGCGAGCAGGGCGAACACCATGTCACCATCCCACGGCATTCCCAGCTCCGGGTGGGAACGCTTTCTGCAGTAATCTCAGATGTCGCGGTTCATCTGGATCTCACTCGTGAAAAACTGCTGAGACGCTTGTTCGGCTAGCCTCCCCGGACATCACCTCATTCTAATCCGGACTTTTCACAAAGTGATCGCGGTAGGCAAGATGCGGTCACGAACGTGCGGCTGGTAATATGGAGATGATGGAGGTCGCGCTGCGACGTAATCGCATTCTTCCTTGTCACTGCGGGCCGTATTTGGGCGACTCATATAGCGGAACGCAACGTAGAGGATTCAGCCGTATGAATGCGAGCACGATGAGCGACACAGAACTGCTACGGGCATCGTTGGCCGGGAATCGCCGGGCCTTCGCAGGAATTGTGGAACGGTATAAATCCCTGGTGAGCGCGGTTGCGTACAGCGCCACCGGGGATCTCGAACTGAGCGAAGACCTGGCACAGGAGACCTTTGTTACGGCGTGGATACGGCTGGCGAATGTCAAGGATCCGCGGAAGCTCCGTTCCTGGCTGGCCGGAATTGCGCGCAACCTTGCCATGCGTGCGTTGCGAAGGAAGCAACGTGACGTAATGGCGCACGCCAAGGCCCTGGACGGCGTGGGCGAGCCACCGGCATCGAATCCCAGTCCCAGGGAAATGGCCATCAGCAAGGAGGAGCAAACCGTTCTATGGCAATCGCTCCAGCAAATCCCGGAAAACTACCGCATTCCGTTGATCATGTACTACCGAGAAGGCCAGTCCGTGCTCGAGATCGCACAGTCGCTCAGCCTGTCGACGGACGCCGTTAAACAACGGCTCGTCCGTGGCAGGCGCACACTCCGCGACGAGCTTGCCGTTTTTGTCGAGGCCGCTCTCGAGAGGGCGCGTCCAAAACGCAACGTAACATCTGCGGTACTTCTTGCGTTGCCCTCCGCCCGGTTAGCGGCACTCGGGGCGACGGTCAAGGCCGTGGGAAGCATGGCGATGCGAGCCCTCGGAGGCACAAGCGTTACCCAAGTCGCCGGTGCGGTGGCCGTGGTAGCAGCGGTCGCCGTCGGCGGGTTCTTGTTTTCGTCAACCGTTGCCAGTCGTTGGGAACAAGACGCACAAACCGAGGCGAAGGCAATCGCGGAGGCGGCGGTGACAATGCCGGCATCCGAGGAGCCCCCCGAGGCAACCGCCGAGACAGAGTTGGCCGCGCTCGGCACGGTCGAGGCCACCGACGAAGAGACGTCCGCGGAAACCACCGTACCGTCACCGAGAGCGCCGCGAAAACGGCGTCCAAGGCCGAAGAAGCCGTTTGCCGAGAGCGCATCGACCTTGCAGAGGCGGCTCTCGAGGACGCTTGGCGGAAGAAACCCTTTCCTGCGGCCCAGGTCAGCTGCATCAAGGGATGGATCTATCTGGCGATGATGGGCGACCAGAATGCCTACGACAGGTTGATGGATTTGGTGCGACAAGGCCATGAGAAGGCCAGCTTCGTGAATCACTGTTTGGTGCGATACCTTAACGATCAGCGGGGGAACGAATACCTGGCCGGCATCGTCGGCGACAAGCGCCGATCGTTTGCCGAGCGCGAACGCGCCGCCAAAGGCCTTTCCGTCAGTGACCACCCTGAGTGGCCAGCGACCTCGGACATCGACGCCTTCTACTGGGAATGGGCCGAGACGAGCGGCCAATGGCTGGAGGCGCTTCGCTTTCTTGCGGACATCGGCACAGAGTATAGCCGGCCCTTCTTCGAGGAGATGGTCATGGCTACCGCCTTCACTGGGTCTTCAAGCACGCCGAGGGTTCCCCGCGGTGGCTTCCTCAGTAGAGAGGCCATAATGGCGGCGCGCACGCAGGACAATCCCCTATGCTTGGCGCACGAGGCCATCCGGGGACTCACGCACATCGGTAGCCCGGACTCGCGGACGGTGCTGCGGACTGTAGCCACCGAAGGCGATAC
>Ga0180438_10003567_pt1 | contig 23395 bp, 14 predicted proteins | sample SS_ome_12_FD_132455 | JGI IMG/M metagenome (GOLD analysis project Ga0180438, IMG submission 132455) | Hypersaline lake sediment archaeal communities from the Salton Sea, California, USA - SS_3_D_2 metaG | ecosystem: Environmental > Aquatic > Non-marine Saline and Alkaline > Hypersaline >...
ATGCCGACAATCTGGTCAATCTCATCGTCGCCGAACAGCAGGGCGACTTGTCGGAAGAGGAGATGCTGCGGGTGCTCGCTCCCAGAGGCATAGCCTGCTTGAAGGCCGGCGACGGCTGGACGAGGCTCGTCAAGCCCTGGCCGCAAGAGATTGACGAGTGGACGCACGACCTGCACGACGCGGGCGGCAACGCGGTGGCGGCCGATCGCGTGGCGGGGCCGCCGCGCCACTTGCAGTGGACGGCCCGCCCGCTCTGGTCCCGCAGCCACGGCTGGACGCCGAGCACCAGCGCCATGGTCTCCGCCTCAGGCCGGCTCTTTTACATCGTCGACGAGACGCTCACCTGCATCGACGGCTCGGTCCCCGACAAGTGGTTCCTCACCGCCCGCGACGCCTTCAGCGGCGTGCTGCTCTGGAAGCGGCCGGTGCCCGATTGGGGATCGAAAGAGCTCAGCGGCACGCCGGGCACCGGGGCGGGCTCGACCACGGGGCGGTTCACGATGCCGCCGAACCTGGGCAAGCGGCTGGTGGCGGTGGGCGGCACCGTCTACACGACGCTCGGCGCCGCCGCGCCCGTGTCGGCGATCGACGCGGCGACCGGCCACTCGCGGCAGGTTTACGACGAGACGGCCCGGGCCGACGAAATCCTCTACAGCGACGGCCGGCTGATCGTCACGATCAACCCTGCTGAAAGGCCCCTGTTCGATACGCCCGACAAGTCGATCCAACCGGATCCGACTCCGGGAAAACAGGTCATGGCGGTCGACGCCGCAAGCGGCAGGGTGTTGTGGAAGCGGGGTCCGTTCACCGCCATTCGCGCGACCAGAACGCAGGACCCCTACGGCCGGCTGGAGCTGGCCGCCGGCGACGGCCGCGTCTTGTGCCTGACGCACGAGACGATCTGTGCCCTTTCGGCCGCCAGCGGTGAGACGGTCTGGCAGATCGAACGGCCCGCCCTGCCCGAAAGCGCCGACCGCCGGCTGGGGTTCGCGGGCGTGTACGAGTATCTCCTGACGGTGCTCGTTTATCACGATGGCGTGGTGCTTCTGGCCCAGCCCGAGCCCAACTCGCCGCACACCTACCACACGATGCCGGGCACGCTGTACGCCTTTGACGCCGAGGACGGGCGACTGATGTGGAAGCACGAATACGGTGCTTGGGGGCATTGCACCCAGCCCGACGTGTTTGTCGTAGGCGATCTCGTCTGGACCCACGTCAACGCCGACGCGGAATTCAGCATCGCCAAGAACGGCTGGATCAAGGTCCCCAACACGTCGAACATCGAGTACCGCATCCAGGGGCTGGACTTGAAGACCGGCGAGGTTGACAAGGAGCTGCCCGCCAGGGACCTGTTCAACGTCGGGCACCATCACCGCTGCTACCGCAACAAGATCACGGAGCGGTTCCTGATGGCCTCTCGCCGCGGCGTCGAGTTCGTGGACCTCGATAGCGGCGAGAATTTTCAGAACCACTGGGTCCGCAGCGGCTGCCTGCTGGGCAACCTGCCGGCCAACGGCCTGATCTACGTCGCCCCGCACTCCTGCGGATGCTACATCGACGCCAAGCTCACCGGCTTCAACGCGCTGGCGGCTGAAAGGGGCGAAGGGCAAAGGGCGAAGGAGAAGCTTCCGCGGCTGGAGCGAGGGCCGGCATTCGGGCGGGTTCAGGGTCCAGGGCTCTCGACTCCCACCGACTGGCCCACCTATCGGCACGATCCCGAGCGGTCGGGCGGGACGGACGCGGCCGTCGCAACGCCACTGGCGGTCGCCTGGCGCTCGCCGGTCGGCGGCGCCCCGAGCGCCCCGGTCGTCGCCGGCGGCAAGGTCTTCGTCGCCGCGGTCGACTTGCACACCGTGCACGCGCTCGACGCCGAGAGCGGCGAGCCCCTCTGGGCGTACACCGCCGAGGCACGGGTCGAGTCTCCGCCCACCGTGGCGGGCCCGCTGGCGATTTTCGGCTCGGCCGACGGCCGGGTGTATGCCCTGCGTCACGCCGACGGCCAGTTGGCCTGGCGGTTCGACGCCGCGCCGCGGGAAAGCCGCGTGATGGTCTCCGACCAGCTCGAATCGCCCTGGCCGGTGCCGGGCGTGCTGGTGCGGGAAGGCAAGTGCTGGTTCGCCGCCGGGCGGTCGTCCTACCTCGACGGCGGCATCCGCGTTTACGCCCTCGATGCGGCTACCGGCGAGGTCCTCCACGAAGAGACGATTTATAGCCCCGATCCTGCCACGGGCAAGATGACGCCCGAAACCAGTGCCAACGCCATGGCCGGGCTCTTGAACGACGTCCCCGGCAGCGACGGCGCCAGCGTCTTCATCCGGCAGATGAACGTCTCCGCGGCGGACGCGTCCGGCGGTACGCACCTGTTCACCACGGCCGGCTATCTCGACCCGAGCTGGTTCAACCGGACTTACTGGAAATACGGCCCGCTGCAAACCTCGGGGCTGATGGTACTCGGCGACGAGGCCGTCTACGGCATGGAGGTCTACGAGTCTCGCAGCCGCGAGACGGTCTTCAAGCCGGGCTCGGAGCCGTACCGGCTGGTGTGCCGTGTGAAGCGGAAGGCGGAATCGTGGGAGCAGCGGGTTCCGATCCGCGTGACGGCGCTGGTGCGCGCCGGCGAGACGATCTTTGCCGCCGGCTCGCCCGACGTCGTCGATCCCGACGACCCTCATGCCGCGTGGGAGGGCCGCAAGGGAGGCGTGCTGGCCGCCTACTCCGCGGCCGACGGCGAGCCACTCGCCCGGCTTGAGCTTCCCGCCCCACCCGCGTGGGACGGCATGGCGGCCGCCGGCGGATCGCTCTTCGTGGCCCTGGAGGACGGGCAAGTAGTTCGCCTCAGCAGCCGATGACGCTGGGGAGTCGCTTGAGGCCGCTCAGAGTTCGGGGCTAAGCACGCTCGCCTGGGGCGTCACCTCGTCGAGGTTCGGCACGAGCTCGGCGTCGACGTTGCCCATCGCCCAGGCGAATCCACCCAGGAAGATCTCCTGGATCATGGGGTTGGTCCAGACGTCTTCGCGGTGGCCGAGCGAGGTGAAATAGACCCGCCCGCTGCCGTGGCGCCTCGCCCAGGTGGCGGGGAAGGGCGGCCGCTGGTAGCAGTTGTCCACCATCCCCTCCGTCTCTTGCACGAGGATCACGTGCATGTCCTTGGCAAAGTTTTTCAGGGCGTACCACTCTTCGTTCAGCTCGAAGGAGCGGCCCGCCCCGCTGAGCCCCGGAAAACTCGGCGAAGTGACCCGCATCGTGGCCACCTGCTGCCTGCCGTGCTTGATGAACTCGCCGCCGATCATGGCGACGTAAGGATCGAGCTCTGTCTGCACCGCGTTGCGGTCGCCGGGTGAATGGAAGGTGTCGGTCGCCGAATGGAACCCGACGAATCCCTTGCCGGCGGCCACCGCGTCGATCAGCTTTTGCTTTCCTTCCGGCGACATGGGCGGGGCGCCGTCCTTGCTTTCCGGCCTGGTGAGATCGCCGCACGTGTAAAAGGCGATCGCGGCGTATTGGCCCAGATCACCGTCGAACACGCGGCCGTCCTTGGTGCATTCCACCTCGAACCCCGCCCGCTTGCCCAGCTCGATCAGGATCTTTTCGGAATGGCTCAGCTCGTCGCCCTCGCGATGGACGGGCGAGTGTTCAAAACCCGCGCTTCGCGTGAAGTAGAGCACCTTCTGCTTCTTTTTCTTCTCGGCGGCGGCCGTCCAGCCAAAGGGAAAAGCCGACAGCCCGACAAGCGCGGCACCGGTCGAACGCAACATCTCGCGACGTTTCATGGCGGGACCTCCGGGAAGCAGGATGGTGGGTAGAACGGGCGGGAACAAACGGCCAACCTGCCGCCAGCATAGCCGACCGGAAGGGGGAAGAAAAGGCGGAAGGGGCGGCGAAGGGGGAAAGGGGAAGGCGGAAGGGGGAAAGTCGAAGGGCAAGAACGGGAGGCCAGGGTCGTTGCAGGACAGAAGCGCAGGGCGATGCGGTACAGCCCGTGCCGCCCAAATCTCCCTTGTCGCACCCAAAACTCTGAACTCTAAGCTCCCAGAGACCTTAACAAAACCGGCCCGGGAGACCCTCGCCGAACAGGCCGACTCTAAGCTCTAGACTCTAACCTCTAAATCTTAAGCCCCTTTCCCCCTTCCCCCTTCAAAAAAGCCTTCCCTGCGTGGGCCGGCCGAGGGGGTGGGCCTCGAAGCCGGCCTCGCACAAGCGATCGACGAACGACTCCGGCCCGTGCGTGCAGAAGACCTTGCGGGGATTGACCCGCGCGACCGCCTCCAACAGATCGTCGTAGTCGGCGTGGTCCGACAGCGGCACCGCGTGGTCCACCCGCAGCCGGTACTTCGCCCGCTCGTCCCGAGCCCAGCCGGTCACGGCGAAACGCACCTGCCGGCCGGCGAACTGGATCCTCGTTCGCGGCGGCACGATCAGCACCGTCTCGGGATCGATGCGGCCCCGATAGCGGGTGAATCGCCCCAAGTCGACGCCGAACGACTGGTAGATCCGGCTGATCTGGTAGACCTGCTCGTGCTGCGCGACGCGGAATCCTTCGGCCGTCAAGAGCCGCGTGACCTCTTGCCCCTTGCCCAGCGAATAGGCTTCGATGACCGGCACCGCGTCGCGCTGGAGCGTCTTTCGCAGCAGCTCGAACAGTTCGGCCAGCACCTCGCCGCGCGGCGGCAGGCGGTAGTCGGGGCGTCCGTAGGTGGACTCGATGACCAGGAGGTCGGCCTGCGGCAGCTCGGCCGCGTCGCACGAGGCCGGCGCGTCGAGCTTGAAGTCGCCGGTGTACAAGAGCCGCTCGCGCCCGTCTTCGGCCAAGAGCATGGCCGACCCCAGGCAGTGACCGGCTGGATAGGCGGTCAGCCGCAGCCCGCCCCACTCGATCGGCTCGTGGTAGGCCATCTCCCTGACGGGGCGGGCGCCGAGCCGGAAGTGGTACAGCGCCGCCGTCGCCGCAGTGCACAGCGCGTAGGCGTGCCGTGCCATGTGATCGGTATGGGCGTGCGAGATGAAGGCCCTCGGCTGCCTGCGGCGAAAGTCGACTGCCAGGTCCGCCTTGGTCAGCTTCAGCCCCCCGTCCCAGTGGAACACCGCAAACTCCGGCACGATCGAAAACGAGGCCGAACGCCCCGGTCGGCCGGTGGCCGCCGGCGCGCTCGGCTCGATCAACTCTTGGCGGCCGCGGCAAGCCCTCCCTCGGGCGTTAGTCCGGCGACCTGCCAGACGTCGGCCATGGCCCTTCCGGCCGCCCGCACAACCTCATCCCGCCGCATGCCTCGAAGCGTTTTCCTGGCCGGGGCGGGCGTAACGGGACCGTCATACCCAAGCTCGCCCAACACCCGCAAATATCCGGTCACGTCAACTCGGCCTTCCGGGCCGGGCAGGTACCGCAACCCCTCGGTGATCTGATCCGCCGGCGCATCCTGGGGGAGATCGGCCGCGCGAACGGCCACGATCTGCTCGGCCGACAGCCCGCGAATCGAATCCAACGAGCCGCCCGAGAAGTGTGCGTTCCAGGTGTCCAGGAGCAGGCCGACGTTGGCCGCGTCGATCATCTTCACCAGCAGGACGAGGGCCTCCAAGTCGTGGATGAACTGGAAGGCCCACTCCTTGCGAAGATCGTCGGCCGCGCGGAAACCCAGCCCCAGCCGGACGCCGGAGGGCTCGAGCACTTTACAGACGTCGGAGAAGCGGCGGCGGTGGAATTCGAAGTTCTCGTGATAAGGCCGCTTGTCGCCGGCCGGCTCGATCACGGCCAGGCAGCGGGTGCAACCGGCCTCGGCGGCCGCCTGCACGTACTCCGGCAGGTTGGCGAGGCCCTGTTTGAAGGCGTCGTCTTCCACGTCCCACTCGATCGGGAGGTCGAAACAGCCCGGCAGCAATTTCGCACTTTCGAGCAGCCGCAGGGCGTAAGAAAACCCGTGCTTGTTGGCTCGCTGCGTAAACTCCACCACGTCCAGGTCGAGGCCGCGAAAGCCGTACGTCAGTGCCAACTCGATGATTTCGCTCTGGTGGCCCGATACGCCCAGCAATGGCGCGTTGAGATTCTTGAACATGAAATCCTCCCCTGGGGTCCAGGATGCCCCCTTCGCCCGCTTAATCCAACTGCAACGTCCGCCGCTTCCGCACGGCCGCTGCGGCGCCAGTGGCAATCGGGCTGCCCCGCTCGCGTGGCAAAAACCTTGATTATTGCAGATTCGGGCCCAACTGACCAGGGGCACGCGGGCGGGGCCGGCCGCGAGGCGTGCCCGGCGGAACACCTCCCGAGCGTCACGGCGGCTGGAAAACCTGCACTCTGGCTGCAAAAGGCCGGCGGGACGGCGATCTGCCTGATCGGCTGCACTCCCTTTCGCCTCAGTCCATTCCCGGCGTCCAGAGCTTGCCCTTCTGGCCGGCCGGTTGCTGGCTCTCGGGGGTCCAGAGCTTGCCGGGCTCGGCTCCCGCCTGGCCGGGGACGACGATCCCCGGTTGTTGCCCGGCTGCGGCGGCCGGATCGGCCGCCGGCGACCCGTCAGGGCGCAAGAGACCGACCTCGATCAACATGTCGGTGACCGCGTCGGGTACGCCTGGTTCGTGCCAATGGTGATTGTGGAGATGGTTCAACAACCGCGAGGCTTCCGCCCCGTCGGCCAGGCCGAAGCGGAGCGACAGTTCGAACAGATCCCAAGAGGCGCAGGACTGCCCGGCCGCCTTGGTCTCTTCCCGCCCTTCGTCGACGAGCCGCAGCGACTCCTCGCTGCTGTCGGCCAAGCGCGCCAGTTGCTGGTAGGCGTGCAGCCGCGCCTCCCGCCTGCCCAGGTCAGGCCGCTCGATGACGGCTCGGGCGAATCGGATCAGGGCTTGCTGCGCGCCGAAGGTCGCCGCGCGGTAGTAGCAGCGGAGAAGATCCTCGTTGGAGAGGTTCTCGACCTCCACGCGGTCGAGACGCAGCAGGGGTATCTCTTCGACGGGCGTCTGCCGCGGATCGATCGGCCCCAGCTCAAGCAGCCCCAGCCGCCGACGGAGGCGGTTGCAGTCGAATCGCGTCCGCGTCTCTTGCACCAGCGTGTCGACCAGGATCACGGCTGCCGAGAGCTTCACGCGGAGGTCTTGCCCGTCCGATGCCGCCTCGGCGGGCGACTTGCCGTCGAGCATGCCGAGGGGGCGCTCGGGCCATGTCTCGAGAAGTGATTCTTCGACGTGCGTGCTGGTCAGCTCCCGAAAGAACTCGTTCGTCCTGCCCGGCGGCAACCGCCACGTCCTCATCAACAGTTCGCGGGTGGCGGAAACCTGGCCAACGAGCTCCTCTTGCGGCTCGCTGCCGAGCTGCTCCCCTGCCAGCTCGACCAGCAGCGCTTTCACTTCCGCCGAATCGGTGGAAACGAGGGAGGGCAGCTCCAACCGTGCGGGCCGATCGGTCTGCCGGTCGAACAGCTCCGCCTCGCACAAGATCCGCGGGATCGAGTCGATGCTCGGCTCCTGCTGCGGCTGGGGCATCGGCCGATCGGAGAGGAAGAAGACGGCCCTGGGCGGCGGGCCTTCGCCGTCGAAAACGCCCGGCGGACGCCGGCTCTGGGCCGCCCGCGGCGCCCCGCAAAGGGTTTCAAACAGCGCATCCGCGTCCTCGACGTCGTAGCGGACCGCCACGACGTCCATGGCGTCTCCGAAAGGATCGTCGGAAAGGATCCGGGCCAAGGCCTCAGCCTCGGCCGCGTCCTCAAGCGGCACGTCCAGCGAGGCGAACTTCTCCAGGGCCGCGACGCAGCCCGGCACGTCGGCCAGCCACGCCCGCAACAGCGACAGGTTCCGCCAGATCGTCGACTCGTCCGGATGCTGCTCGGCCAGCGCCTCGAAACGACTGGCCGCGTCAAGCCAGCGGGCGCGGTCGGCCAGAGCGGCCGCTTCTTGGAAGGCGTCCTTAAAAGGTGCGTCGTCGGCACACTGCTGGAGCGTGCGGTCCTCCTTCATCAGGAGCGGGACCTCCGCGGAAGAATTCAGTTGCACCAACAGGCTCATCGCCCGCTGGTCGTCGCGGCGGAGGGCAAGTTGCACCAGGCAAAGCGCCCGCGACGCCATCATGTGGCCTTGTGCGGCAAGTCTCCTGGCCACGACGCCCATCGCTTCGTAGACGCGGCCCTGGACGGTGTCGTTGCCTGCGGAGATTGCCTTGGAAAGCGACTCCACGCCGGCCCGCTCCTCGTTGCCCAGCGCCGCCGTCAGCGCCGTCTCGGCCAGGGCGATGGGGTTGTCGGGATGCTGCTGGAGGAAGGCGGCCGCGGTCGCCGCCGCTTCCTGCGTGTGGCCCAGCAACCGCAGCACCAGCGTCTTGGTGGAAAGAAGGCACGCTCGGCCCGGAGTCGTCTCTTCAAGACGCTCCAATTGCTTCAGGCAAGCCATGTACTGCTCGCCTTCAATCATCCGCTCGATTTTCTGCAAATCCGCCGTCAGATCGGTGCAGCAGAACTTGAGCTTCTTTCCCGTTCCGCCGGGGCAAAGAGAATAGGCGTCTAACGGCATCGCGATACCCGTCCACACTCCGTCTGAGAGGAGAGCATAGAAAAAGGCCGCAACGGCGCGGCAAACAGTGAAGTCTATCAAACGGCGGGCGATATGACGAGCGGGTAGGCCGTGGCTGTTTGAAACGCCTCGGGCCTGGCCGTTTTCCTCCGGTGGCTGTCAGACGGAGGCCGTTGGCGAGATCACCACATCGGCTGGACGGCAGAATCGGCAGCCTGGGTGGTTTGCGCAACCCTTGCTGACCATGGAGTTCGGATCCCGAGGCTTTTTCGACCGTCCGACGGCATGTGGTAGCGGATTTTAGGGCCGGAACGGTTGGATGGTCGATACTGAAAGGTAGGCGACCGTTCACGTCCGACATTCACTCCGAGCGCAACCCCGCCAACGGGGCGGTAGCGCTCTGGGCGTTCCGCCCCGCCGGTCCCTGACGGGGGGCGAGCGAAGCGGACTGCCAGCGGCGGACGGCCGCGGGGAATGTCGTAGACGGGCCAAAGTCGCCTAGGTAGGTTACAAGTTTCGGAATCGCCAAAATCCCCCATTCTACCGGCACACTTTGCGGAGTCAGCCGGAGCAAGTTGAGCCACCCATGAGGGAATCGTTTTTCGTTCGCCGAAGTTTTGCCATTGTTCTGATCGTGATGTTCGTCTTGCCGTTCATCTGGATCGGCACGCGGCGGGCGATTCGAGGGAATCGGAACGACGTGCGGGAATGGCTGCCCGACGGCTTCACGCAATCGGCCGACTACCGCTGGTTCCAGGAGCATTTTCCGCACGAACAGTTCATCCTTGTGAGCTGGGAAGGCTGCACGCTCAACGATCCCCGCCTGGAGCTGTTTGCCAGGAAACTGGTGCCCAACGTCCCCGACGATTCGAGCGAGGCCGCCGAGACTTATTCCCCGAGAGAGGAAGAGGCCGTTGAGGAGAGCGGCTGGCGGCGCTTCTGGCCCGCCCTGAAGCCTCCCAAGCCCTACCGGTTCAAGGAAGTGCTGACCGGCCGGCGGCTGGTCGAGGAGTTGCAGGGGCGGTATGAGGACCTCGGCGAGGAGCAGATCCTCGAGCGGCTCGAAGGCTCGCTGATCGGGCCCGGCCACCTCAAAACCTGCCTGGTTGTCACCCTCGACCACGAGACCCAAGGAGGCAACCTCCGCGCCACGCTGGGCGAGATCCGCCGCATTGCCGAAGAGTGCAACATCAAGGCCGACGAGAAGAAGTGGAGCGTCGAAGCGCGGGAGATCCGGCTGGGCGGGCCGCCCGTGGACAACGTGGCCATCGACGTCGAGGGGGAGCGCACCCTCTACCGGCTGGCCGGCTTGTCGGCCGTCATCGGCCTGACCATCTCCATGCTCTGCTTCCACAGCGTGCGGCTGACGGCGATGGTTTTTTGGGTGGCGATCCTCTCGGCCGGGCTGGGGCTGGCCATCGTCCATTTCAGCGGCAGCACCGCCGACGCCATCCTCATGACGATGCCCTCGCTCTTGTACGTGCTGGCCATTTCGGGCGCGATCCACATCGTCAACTACTACCACGACGCGATCCACGAGGGGGGCGGGGTGGAGGGGGCCCCCGGCCTGTCCATCCGGCACGCCCTCGGACCCTGCACGATCGCGGCGCTGACCACGGCGCTCGGGCTCGGCTCGCTGATGGTCAGCAACATCGTCCCGATCAGCAAGTTCGGCGTCTTTTCCGCCCTCGGAGTGTTGGCCACGCTCTTGCTTTTGTTCTTTTACCTGCCGGCCCTGCTGCACTACTTTCCCTCGCGCAAATACGCCGAAAAACACTTGGGCAAACACCACCAAGACGAAAAAGACAGTGCCATCCACCGTTTCTGGCAGATGGTCGGGCGCTTCATCTGCCGCCACAACGTCCTTGTCGCCGGCTCCTGCCTGGCCGTGATGATCTTGTTCGGCATCGGCGTGAACTACATGCAGACTTCCGTCAAGCTGATGAAGCTCTTCTCGCCGGGCGCCGAGATCATCGGCCACTACGCCTGGCTGGAGGAGCATCTCGGCCCGCTGGTCCCCATGGAGGTGGTCGTCAAGTTCGACAACCGGCAGAACAACCTCGGCATGGTCGAGCGGATGCGGATCGCCGAGGAGGTGGAGCAGGCGGTCGAGCAGCTCGAGGCGGTGGGCGGCGCCCTCTCGGCGGCCACCTTCGCCCCCAACATCGAGCCCGACGGGCGCAGGCCGACTCCGGCCCAAAGGATCCTCGGCATCGACCCTCGCGTGGTCCGCGACGGCGTCCTCAACCGCCGGCTGGAGCCGCACCGCGAGGAGTTTCGCGACTACCTGGCCTACGACTTCGGCAAAGCCGACGCCCTGCTCGAAACGCACGATCCGGGTCTCGAAGAGCTGGCGATCCCGGCCGGGCTTGCCGAAGCGCTTGCCGCCCGCAAGCTCACCACGCTCACGGCCATCGAGCGCTACGGCGAGATCGAATACATCAAGGGCGTCGGCCCGGAAGGCGCCGCGGAGGTGACCGCGGCGATCCGGCATTGGCGGATCGCCAACGGCGAGGAGCTATGGCGGGTGTGCGCCCGCGTCGAGGCCCTGACCGACCTCGATTACGCCAAGTTCCTGCCCGAGCTGGCCGAGGTCGTCGAGCCCGTGCTCGCCCGCCACCGCCAAAACGGCGTGAGGGGGATCGAAGGGGTCTACACGGGCATGGTCCCGCTCATCTACCAGGCCCAGCACGAGCTGATGAATGGGCTTTACGAGAGCCTGGCGCTGGCTTTCGTGCTGATCGCCGTCGTGATGGTCTTCGTGCTCCGCAGCCCATCGGCGGGGATGTTGGCAATGATTCCCAATCTTTTCCCGGTGGTGATGGTCTTCGGCGCGCTGGGGTGGCTGCGGCTGGTTTTCCTCCGTCTCGGCTGGGAGCCGATCCTGGTGGACGTCGGCTCGATGATGACCGCCAGCGTGGCGCTGGGCGTGGCCGTCGACGACACGATCCACTACCTCACCTGGTATCGGCGGGGGCTCGACCAGGGCCTGGACCGCAAGGCGGCCGTGATGATGGCTTACCAGCGGTGCGCCACGGCGATGACGCAGACGACGCTGATCGCCGGCTTCGGGCTGGCGGCGTTCTGCTTCAGCACCTTCACGCCCACCCAACGCTTCGGCACGCTAATGCTGGCGATTCTCATGGCGGCATTGATCGGCGACCTGATCTTCCTGCCGGCGCTGTTGACCAGCCCGCTGGGCCGCTTCTTCCACTCGCGGTCCAAGTCCCCCAAGCCGAAGCAATCTTCCCGGCCGGACACCGGTGCGGCGGGCGATGAAAAGCTGGTCGGCTCGGCCGCCGGCGGCAGTCACACGAACCTCCACCGCGCCGACGCCCCGCACCTACACAGCAGATCGCCCGGCGACGCGTGTTGAGCAAGGCCGGACAAACCGCCCACGGCGCCCAGTTACACCCGACGTTGGGTGGACCATTAAGACAACGTGCCCACCAGCGATTCGAGCCCGACCCGCAAGTCGGCCAGCGTCTTCGACTTGAAGGTCTCTTTGGTCTTCTTGAGCACCTCGATCGTTTCCACCAGGGCGTCGCGGTGAGCGGGCCGCTGGGGGCAGTCGAGCAGTTGGCAAAGGGTGCGCAATCCGCGGCGGCGCGCCGCCGCCGCCGAAAGCTCCAGCAGCTCCGACAAGCACGAAGCCAGCGTGCGGATGGTCGTCAGCGGCACAAATTCGCCGCCGGCCTCGGCGGACGTCGGCGGCCCGGACCCCAACACATCGAGGTCCGCGAAGCACAACTGAAGCCGTTGTTGAACGGCCGCCAGCGACCGACGACAACGAGAGTTTTCTACCGACGTGCGGATGTGCCGCATCAGCTCGTCGAAGTCCAGCGGCTTGGTCAGGTAAGCCGTCGGCAAGAGCTCGACCGAGCGGACCGCCGTTTCCACCGTAGGGTAGCCGGTGACCAGGATCACTCCCATCCGGCCATCGAGTCTGCGGGCTTCCCGCGCCACCCGCAAGTCCGGATTCCGCGGCATCCGGATGTCGGCCACGAGGACGTCGTAGGCGCGTTCGCGGAGCTGTCGGACTGCCTCCTCGGCGTCGGCGGCGGAAGTGCACTCGAAGCCCTCCTGCCGCAGCAGCCTGCAGGTCGCCTCACGGAACGTCTCTTCATCGTCGGCAATCAGGACGCTGCCGCGGTTGCACATCTGTCTTGCCCTTTCTTTGCGGCGGTCTTTTCGGCAGGACCACTTGGAATAGGGTTCCCGCCCCGAGAGCGCTCTCGAACCGAACCTTTCCACCAAGGGAGTTTACGATGCCTTTGACGACCGCCAGCCCCAGCCCCATGCCGGCTTCGGGCGCGTGGTCGGTCTTGGTGCTGAAGAAGGGATCGAACACGCGGAGCCCGACGTCGGCGGGAATGCCGCAGCCCCGATCGCGGACGGCGAGACCGACGTGCTCATCCTCCGAGTCGACCGAGATGCTCACTTCCGCTCCTGCGGGCGACGCCTCGACGGCGTTGGCTACGAGGTTGTAGACGATCTGCTGCAAACTGCCGGCCGGGGCCGTCACGCTGAGGTCCGGCAGCAGCGGCTGGAGCTCGATTTTGACCTCGTGCCTGCGGGCGAGCGGATCGAGCATCATCAGGACATCTGCGATCGTCTCGGCGATTCGGATCTCAACGATCAAGTTCGCCCGGGGGGAGTGCAGGGTGAACATCTGCCGCACGACCCCGGCGATGCGGTCGATCTCTTTCTCGATGCGGTCGGCCATGTCGCGGTCGGGATGGTCGGCCGGCACGGCGTTGCGGACGAGGCGGAAGGCGTTTTTGATGCCGGCGAGGGGATTGTTGATTTCGTGTGCGATGCGGGCGGCCATCCGCCCGGTCGCGGCCAGCTTCTCCGCCTCCATCCGCAGCCGCTCGAAATCCCGCAGTTGCTTCTCGGCCAGCTCGGAGACACGACTGCGGCTCTCGCGGAGATCTTCGTCCGCCCGCTTCCGCTCGGAGACGTCCAGAAAGGCACACTGGATTGCGGGCTTTCCCTTGAACTCGATCCGGCTTGCGAAAAGGTCGATCCAGATGGTCGCACCGTCTCTCCTTTGCAGACGGTACTCACGGCGGGGAGGAACCTGCTTTCCCGCCAGCCGGTCCTCCAGCCGCTTGAGGGCCGCGGCGCGATCTTCAGGAAAGACGAGATCCATGATCTCGTCGAAGGAGAGCTGCAGGAGCTGGCGGACCGGCAGTCCCAGGATGGCGGCGGCCGCGGCGTTGGCGAAGCGGAGCCGCCGGTCCTGGATCACAACGATCCCTTGCAGCGAGTTCTTCACCAGCGCGCGGTACTTTGCTTCGGACTCTCGCAGGGCTTGTTCCGCCCGGCGAGGTGGCCTGGCACCCGCTGCAACCCGTTCGACGACTCTGCCCATATCGCACCCCGTACTTCGCGTCGCGTCGCGAGCGACCGGTAGATCTATCGGCCGAAGGGCCGGCGTACAAAAATCAGATCCGCAACTTTGCGCTTTCCGACTGCACTTCCGAGGTATATGCCACCCTCATGAGTTGTGGCATGACCGCCGGCGGTTGGGCAGCTCGCGAGTCGCGCCCTCCGGCAGCGGAACAGCCGGCGGCTTCTCTTCGGCAAGGTCTCCCGCCTTGCCGATTTCCGTGGGCTAGAATCCATAGGGCTCGCCTCCGCAGACCGCCGGCCCCCGCGTCGATTGAGGGCATTCATGGGGACGAGAGCGATCATTGATGGTTCGGCAAATCCGCGTTCTGGTGGTCGACGATTCGGCGGTCGTGCGAGCGATCATTCGCGACGCCGTCACGGCTGCCGAAGGAATGACGGTGGTGGGGACGGCTGAAAACGGCCGCCGCGCGCTGGAGCTGTTCGACCGGGTGTGGCCCGACGTGGTCACGCTGGACGTACAGATGCCCATCATGGACGGCCTGGCGACGCTCGACGGGCTGCTGGCCAAGCGGCAGGTGCCGGTGATCATGGTCAGCTCGCTCACCAAAAGGGGGGCGGACATCACGTTCGAGGCCTTGGAGCGCGGGGCAGTCGACTATCTGGCCAAGCCCGACTACGGCGCCCAAACCCGCGCCGCCCTGCGGGAAGAGCTGCCGCAGAAGATCCGCGCCGCCGCCGGCGCCGACGTCCGCCGCATCCTGCAGATTCGCCGCCAGCGGAAGCACGTTCAGGCGGAGCGGGCACGGCAGCCTCCCCCTTCGACCGTGCCGGCAACCTCCCCGCCCGAGCTGGCCGACAAGTGCATTGCCATCGGGATTTCCACGGGCGGCCCGCCGGCCCTCTCCCGCCTGTTCGAGTCGCTGCGGCCGCCCATGCCGGCGATCGTGGTCGTCCAGCACATGCCGGCCAGCTTCACCAAGCCGCTCGCCTGGCGGCTCGATTCGCTCGGCGAGTTGTCGGTCAAGGAGGCGGCCGAAGGGGATCTCCTTCAGCCCGACCACGTGCTGGTTGCCCCAGGCGGCAAGCACCTCCAAGTCCGCCGCATCGGCAGCCTTGCGAAGGCGGTGATCCGCGACGGGCCGACCGTCAGCGGGCACAGGCCCTCGGTCGACGTGATGATGACGAGCGTCGCCGAGGCGTTCGGCAAGAACTGCCTGGGGGTGATCATGACCGGCATGGGGCGCGACGGGGCCGACGGCTGTGGAGCCATCCGCGCGGGGGGCGGATACGTGCTCGGGCAGGACGAGGCCAGCAGCGACGTCTACGGCATGAACAAGGTGGCCTACGTGGAGGGCAACGTCGACCGCCAGTTCGCGCTGGCCGACGCGGCCGCCGTGATCGCGCGGCAGGTGCGGCTCCTCTGGGCAGCCCCGCCGAGCCCCGCGCCGACCGCCGGCTGAGGATCTCGGGGGCTGTCCCAATTTTCCGGGCACCGTCGCGCAGCGATGGTCGGCGAAAATGGGACTGTCCCCTTTCCGTCTTTCAAAGAATCGCTCTGCCCGTCCGGCCCTCGGCGAAACGTGAGCTATGCTTGCGTGCGCGAGTTCCTCTGGGCCGTGCGGCCCGGCAGGGAAGGCCCGCCCGACTGCGGCGGGCCGCCTTAGTTGGCGGGACCAGGACCTGCCGGTTGAAGGCACAACCGAAGCGACGCTTCTTCGCGGCGAAGAAGCGGCTTCCGTTGTGCCTTTTTTTGTTGACCCGGCCGGCTCCTCCCGCCGCCACGTCACTCAACAGGAGACCAGTGGAGAGCCTCATGAGCACGAGAGTCCTCATTGCCGACGATTCAGGCACGATGCGGAAGATCATCCTCCGGTCGCTTAACGCCGTGGGAATACCCTCGGCCGTCGAGGCCGCCGACGGCGCCCAGGCCGTCGCGCTGTTCAAGCCGGGCGCGTTCGACCTCGTCCTGACCGACTGGAACATGCCTGGAAAATCGGGCGTGGAAGTCATCCGCGAAATCCGCGCCCAGGATGCGAAAGTCCCGATCATCATGGTCACGACCGAGGCCGAGAAAGGCCGCGTGATGGAGGCCATCCAGGCCGGCGTGACGGACTACCTCGTAAAACCGTTCACCCGCGATACCCTCGAAGAAAAAATCGACAAGCACGTGGCCGTCGAGGCATAGTCTGCGTCAAGGGGCAAAGATCCGCCGGGCGGACCGCCCGGGAGGAGCTTGCTCAGATCGGCAAGAAAGCGATGCAATTCGTCTTGTTGACCTTGATCGTCGGCGTCGTGAATCTTTGCGTCGGGTACGGCTTGGGCGCCTGCTTGGGCTGCGGTCCGACGCCGCTACGGCATGCCCGCCGCGGATTGCCAAAGGCGCCGTCCGCGGCAGCGCCGGCCGGCCGGGGAGCCGTGGCGGCCGGAGGACGAGCCCCCGACCCCCTCGAGCCGCCGGGGCTCTCGCCGCACAACCCCACCGATTGCGAAGAAGCGACCGACAACCGCGACGCGGAGCCGGAGCTGCCGGTGCTCGAAGCGCTCTTGCGAATCGTCTCTCAGAGCACGCCACAGTTGGCCAAGCTCCACCGCCGACTTGCCCGAGGCCGCGCAGGCCAGGATACCCGCTCCGCCTGGAACTTCGTGGCCGAATTGCAGGGAGTCTGCCAGCCCTACATGGAGCGGCTGGAGAATCTCGTCGCGCGGCTCGACGAGTGCGGCAACCCCGGCGGGGAACCGGCTCTGGACGGGGAAATGCAGGAAGCGGTTCTCGAGCAAATCGCCCAACTGGAAACCACCTTGAGCAACTTGCAGCACATGGACTTCGATTCCGGCTTCTCGGCCGCCATGAAGCGGCTCTCGGCCGAGACCGCCAGCACGCTCGGCGTCGCCAAAAGGCTTCAGGCCGCGCTGCTTACGGCGTCCGGGGCGGCCGCGGTTTAAGGTGGCCTCTTGAAAACCGGAATGTGCTCCGGTCGCGCAAAGATTGTGTGCTATGTTTGCGTGAACGAGTTTCTCCGGGGCGAGGCCCCCGGAGGAACGTGGCGCACGCAAAAGGCGTGGGCCGCCTTAGTTGGCAGGTCGTGGGCCTGCCGGTTGAAGGCACAGTCGGAATCGCGCTCTTCCCGAGCGAAGAGGAGATTCCGGTTGTGCCTTTTTTTGTTTTGCGTCGCCAAACGAAAAGGACCGAGATGAGAGCGCGAGAGAAGACCACTTCGGCCCGAGGACCTTCCGCCACCGAAACCGACGCCGGCAAACGGGCGCGACTGTTGGGCTGCGTCTACATGGGGCTGTTCGGCCTGTCGGGACTCGCCGGGCTCATCTATGAGGTGGCGTGGGTGCGGCAGTTCACCCTCGTGCTCGGGGCCTCGACCTACGCGGTGACGATCGTGCTCGCCGTCTTCATGGCCGGTCTGGGGCTCGGCGCCTGGCTCTTCGGAAAGATGGCCGACCGCTTTGACGAGAAAGGCCTGGCACGATGCTACCTGCTCCTGGAGCTGGGGATCGGGATTTACGGGCTGATCCTGCCCGTGCTCCTCGGCGGCGCCGAACAACTCTACACGGCCTTCTACCGACACTACCAGCCCGGCCTGGCGGCTGCCACGGCGATCAGGCTCGTCGTCGCCTTCTCCCTGCTGATCCTGCCGACGACGTTCATGGGCGCGACGTTTCCCATCCTGAGCCGATACCTCACCCGCGCCGCCTGCCGGATATCCGTCACCGTCTCCTGGCTTTACGGGCTGAACACGATCGGGGCCCTGGCGGGGGCGGCGTTGGCCGGATACGTCCTGCTCCCCACGCTGGGGATCGCGCTGACGACGGCCACGGCGGTCGCCTTGAACTTCCTGGTCGCGGCGGCTTTCTGGATCGCCCATACCGTTGCCAATCGCACGGAACTGGTGAAGTCGCTCACGCAAGCGCTCGGCGGCGTGAAAGTCCAGCCTTTCGCGGAGCCCGCGGCGAGCCGGCCCGAAAAAGTCGTCGTCTTGGCCTTTGCGATCTCCGGGTTCGCGGCGATGCTTTACGAAGTGGCTTGGACGCGGACGCTGACGATGATCCTGGGAACGACGACGTTCGCGTTCACCACGATGCTGACCACGTTCTTGCTGGGGATTGCACTCGGCAGCCTGTCCTTCGGCTTCTTGCGAAAGCTGGCGTCTCCGGCGAGCCTGCTCGTGTGGCTGCAGTACGTGGTGGCGTTCTCGGTCATCCTCACGATTCCGCTCTTCGAAAAGATTCCCTTCTTGTATCTGTCGCTGCGGCAAATCATGCCTGCCGGATGGCTGAGCGTCCAGTTGGCGAGATTCCTTCTCGTGGCGGTGGTGATGATCCCTCCGACCTTCGCGTTGGGTTCGATCTTCCCCGCGGTCACCGCGATCTTCGTGGAAAGGACGGAGATCATGGGCCGGAGATTGGGATGGGCATACGGGCTCAACACGGTGGGGGGCGTGCTGGGAGCCTCGCTCGCCGGCCTCCTCCTGATCCCGATCATCGGCATGCAAAAGACCATCGTCCTGGGGGCCCTGCTGAACCTCGCCGCTGGTTCCCTCGTGATGCTGCTCTGGATGGACCGCCCGCCGCGCTCGCGCGTCCTGCACGTTTGCGGCGCGTCGGCGGCGCTGCTCTCCTTGCTGCTTTTCGTCAGCCCGTGGTCGCCGCGCGTGCTCAACAGCGGCGTTTACGTCTACGCCGACCGCTACCAGGCGATCATCGACCGCGTGGAAAGCGCGTTCGAGGGGGAGTTGCGGCTTTCCAAGGCCGACGCCTGGAGCTTGTGGGATCTCGCCTTCAACCAGTACGAACTTCTCTACTACAGGCCGGGCGTGACGGCAACGGTCGCCGTCATGCAGCGCAGCGACGGAGTCCGCTTCCTGACCATCGACGGGAAGACCGACGCCAGCACCGCGAACGAGCATGACATGAAAACCCAGGTCATGCTCGGACAGTTGCCGCTCTTGTTCCATCACCGCCCCGACAAGGTGTTCGTCGTGGGCTTCGGAAGCGGCGTGACCGTCGGGTCGGTGCTCACGCACGACGCCCGCGTGGTCGACTGCGCGGAGCTCTCGCCGGCGGTCATCGAGGCGTCGGCGTTCTTCTCCGAGGTCAATCATTCGCCCCTTTGCGACCCCCGCCTTCGCCTCATCCGGCGGGACGCGCGAAACGTGCTGCTCACCTCGGCCGATCGCTACGACGTGGTGATTTCCCAGCCGTCCAATCCCTGGATCAGCGGCCAGTCGAGCCTCTTCTCGCTCGAATGGTATCAGCTTGTCGAGGAGAGCCTGGAAGACAAGGGCTTCCTCGTGCAGTGGCTGCCGGCGTACTGCACGTCGGAAGAGGACGTGAAGGTGATGATGCACACGATGAGGACCGTCTTTCCCCACACAACGGTGTGGACGAGCGGCGCCGGCGGCGACCTCATCCTGCTGGCCCAAAAGGGCGAGAGCCTGCAGATCGACTATGAGTTGTTGCTCGCGAGGGCGGCGCGGCCGGCGGTTCGGGAAGATCTGCTCCGCGTCGATTGCAGCCCCGACCTCGTCCCCTTTCAGACCTTTGTGATGAATGCGGAGGAGGTGGGGGTGTTCTTGTACTCCGACCTGGCCTCCCCTCTCCGCAGGAACACCGACGACCTGCCGATCACGGAGTTCTCCGGACCGAAACACATGGTCGGAAATCGTATCGCCCGCCGCTTTGCTGCGTCTGAAGGCCTCTGCGGCGACGCAACGTCACTGATGAAAATCCTCTGCCGGGTGGATGCGGAGACGATGCTGGAGGTTCTCCGCGCTTGCCGACAAGCGGCGGAACACGACCCCGCGCCGCCGGACCACCCCGCCCGGGCGACTTCGGCCGAACCCACGTGAAGAGCCATGGCAATGTTCTGCGTCGCATGAAGCATCCGGTTCCGGAAGGAGCCATATGACAACCTCACCCTTTGATCGTTGAGGACCCAGAGTATGTTGAAGAATCTCAAGATTCGAACCAAGCTGTTTGCCGTGCTGGCGCTGATGGCTGCCGTGTCAGTCGTCATCACCGTCGCGGGCGTGCTCAAGCTGGGCGACATCAACCGCCAGCTCAACAACATCGTCGACGTCACGTCGACGCGGGCGCTTCTGGCCGCCCGAGTCCAGCAGGACATGCTGGTGGCGCATCGCGCCGAGAAGAACCTCATCCTCGCCCAGACCACCGAGGAAATGGACCAGTACGCCACCGTCATCGACAACTCGCACAAGACCGTCGAGGAGAAGGTGGCCCAACTGGCTGAGCTCGCCACGGCGGAGGGCCAGCAGAAGATCGCTGAATTCCGCAAGATCTACGAAACCTTCCAGACGACTTCCGACCAGGTCCGGCAGCTCAGCCGCAAAAACACCAACAAGCAGGCGTTCGATCTTTCCAGCGGCAAGGGCCGCGAACAGTACGACCAGGCCGAAGCGGTGCTGAAATCCATCGCCGACCGCAATGACGCCGAGAACACGGCGGCCGCCCAGGCCGGCGACGCGGCCGCGACCCGCGCCCTCTCCGGAGCCCGAATGGTCCAAGATCTGATCCGCATACAGCGGGCGGAGAAGAACCTCATCTTGGAGGAGACCGAGGACAAGATGCGTCCTTACGAGACGACGCGCAAGGAAGCGCTCACTCAAATGGACCGGGCACTGGCCGAGCTCGACCGCAACCAGACTGGCCAGGGAAAGACTCTCCTCGAGACCTTCAAGAAAGATCTCGACGCCTTTCGCGCGGTCACCGACCGCGTCGCCCAATTGGCTCTGAGCAACGAAACGGCTGAAGCGAAGAACCTTTCGGCCACCGAAAGCCGCGCGGCCTGCGACAAGGCGGAAGCCTCGCTGAAAAGCTACGTCGACCACGTGGACCAGGTGGTTAGCGACAGCATGAAGGCCGCCGACGACGCGGCCAGCCGGTGCCTCGCCGCCGCCCGCTGCGTGCAGGACCTGATCGCCGCGCACCGGGCCGAGAAGAACCTGATCCTCGCCCAGACCACCGAGGAGATGGACCAGTACGCTTCCGTGATCAACGAGCTGGACAAGTCGCTCGCGGAGAAACTCACCCAGATCGAGTCGACCGCCTCGGCCCAAGGCAAGCAGGACGTGGAGGCCTTCCGGAAGGCCTATGCCGAATGGTGTACCACCAACCAGCAAGTCCGCGCGCTCTCGCGCGAAAACTCCAACGAGGCGGCACGGCTGCTTTCTTGCACGGAGGGCCGACAGGCGTTCGACGAGGCCGCCGCACTCATGAGAGGAATCGCCGACGCCGCCGACCAGTCGATGATCGAAGACAGCAAAACCAGCGACGCCGCCTATACCAGCGCGGTCTTGCTGATGTGGTCGGCCGCAGCGATCGGCATTATCGCCGGCAGCGCGTTGGCTTTCGTGATCATTCGCGGAATCGTGACGAGTCTCCAACAGGCCGTCAAGTTCATCAACGTCTTTGCCGCCGGCGACTTCACCCAACGCCTGGCAGTCCAAAGCAAGGACGAAGTTGGCGCAATGGCGACGGCGCTGAACAGGAGCGTCGAGGATCTCAGCGGCGTGATCGGTCAACTGACCGAAAGCGCGGCGCAGTTCACGGAGGGCTCGCGGGTGATTGCGGAAAGCTCGCAAACCCTCGCCTCCGGCGCGCAGGAGCAGAGCTCCAGCATCGAAGAAATCACCGCCTCGATCGAGGAGCTCAGCCGTTCGGTTGAAGGCGTCAAGGAAAACGCCCACGAGGCCGACAAAATGGCCAAAGAGACCAACGGCCTGGCCCAGCAGGGCGGGAACGCCGTGCAGAAGTCGATCGAGGCGATGGAGCTGATCCGCAACAGCTCCACTCAAATCGGCGAAATCATCCAGGTGATCTCGGAGATCGCCAGCCAGACGAACCTCCTGGCACTGAACGCCGCCATCGAGGCCGCCCGCGCCGGCGAGCACGGCAGGGGCTTCGCCGTCGTCGCCGACGAGGTCCGCAAGCTGGCCGAGAGATCCAATCAGGCGGCCGGTGAGATCACCAGCCTGATCAAGGAGTCGACCCAGCAGGTCGAGCAGGGTGTGCAGCTCAGCGACGAGACCGGCGCCTCGCTGAAGAGGATCGTCGAGGGGGTCGAGACGACCGCCGTAAAGATCTCGGAGATCGCCGCCGCGACCGTCCAGCAGGCGTCCAACGCCGAGGAGGTCTCCAAGGCGATCCAGGGCATCTCGCAGGTGACCGAGCAGTCGGCCGCCGGCAGTGAAGAGTTGGCCTCCAGCAGCGAGGAGCTCGGCGCGCAAGCCCAGGCCCTTCGCGACCTGGTCGCACGCTTCAAGATCCTCACCGACGACGGACGCTTCGATCAGGGCGGCTCCGAATCGGAGCCGGCCGCGCGTTTCCGCAACCGCGCGGAGTACGGCAGCCGCGAGAAGCGGAGCGGAGCAGGATCGGAAGCGGAGCTTTTGGCCGTGTAGAGCAAACGGTCCGAGGCCGGGGCGGTTCCGAGCGGCGCTCGGGACCGCCCGCCCCGCTTCGGCCTTCATCCCAAAACACTGTCGCAAATCCATCAAGGAGAAATTCCATGTCCGCCGGCATCGAGTCTTCACTCGCCGCGGGTTCGGTCGCGGCGGTCGCGGAAAGCTCGCTTTCCAAGGCGACCGGAACGATGCAACTCGTGAGTTTCAAGCTGGGTGAGGAAATCTACGGGATCGAGATCACGAAGATTCGCGAGATCATCCTCGTGGGCGACATCACCCAGGTGCCCGAAACCCCCCACTACATCAAGGGGTTGATCAACCTCCGCAGCGCGGTCATTCCGGTGATCGACCTGCGGTCCCGCTTCGGCATCGCGGAGCAGGAGTTCACGCCGGACAGCCGGATCGTGGTGCTCAACGTGGGCAGCCGTACGATTGGGATCGTCGTCGACTCGGTCAACGAGGTGCTCCGCGTCAGCCACGAGCAGATCTCGCCCGCCCCACCCACCGTCGCCAGTCTCGGCAACGAGTACATGACGGGGCTGGTGCGGCTGGGCGAGCAGTTGCTGATTTTGCTGGACGTCGACCATCTATTCGGCGGGGAGGACGCCTCCGCGCTGGAAGAGGCCCTGGCCGGCGCCTAGCTGGCAGAACAGCCGCCGGGGGGCCGCCAGGGTATTCGCTTTTACGAAAACGCCGCGGTCCCCTCGCGAAAGCATCACCCTACCCCCCAAGACGCGCCGGCGGCGCGCCCCTTCCGCCGCCGGCCGTCTTCTGCTCCCTCTCCGAATCAGAAAGGAGTGGCCCATGCTCCACGGCGAATCTCCACCGCCCGGCGACAGCTTCGACGAGAAGCTTCGCAGCCTCCGCTTGAGGATCGACTCGCTGCCGGAAGAGCATCGCCCCCGCCTGATCGAGTTGGCCGACGCCATCGCACAACAACACCGGCACTCCGAGAACAGAAAGCCGCGCCGCCATGACGCTGACCGGGATTCCCGCGCCGCCGACTGACGTCATCACGCCCATCCCGCCGGTCCGCCGGCTGGCCGAGGTGACCGACGCCGAGCTGGAAGACTATGCCGAGCTGATCTACCGGCGGACCGGAATTCGCATTCCCCCGC
>Ga0180438_10003570_pt1 | contig 23381 bp, 16 predicted proteins | sample SS_ome_12_FD_132455 | JGI IMG/M metagenome (GOLD analysis project Ga0180438, IMG submission 132455) | Hypersaline lake sediment archaeal communities from the Salton Sea, California, USA - SS_3_D_2 metaG | ecosystem: Environmental > Aquatic > Non-marine Saline and Alkaline > Hypersaline >...
ATGATATTCCCTCCTTGTTTTGATTTGGATATTGGCTTACCTACGATTTAATTTCCTTTGTCAGGCAATCCTGACAAAGGCCTCGCAGTTCAACGTAGTTGTTCTCGATACTTCCCCAACGCCTCGCCTCCTTTGGTAACGGGAGTTGATCGACCTCGGGCCAGGTGAAGTCCTCTATCTTTCGGCACCGGGTGCATATCAAATGGCAGTGGCGTTCGGTTCCTGAGTCATACCTTATTCTTCCTTCCAGATAGTTCACCTTGGAAATCAACCCATGGCGCTCAAAGAGCGATAAAGTGCGGTAGACAGTATCGAAGGCAATGGTGGGAATCCTCTTCTTAACCTCTTCAAACACGTCTTCGGCTGAGGGATGATCCAACTTGGATGAGAGGACATTGAATATCTCCAGCCGCTGGTGTGTCAATTTCAAACCGACCTGTCTGGATAGTTCCCGGAAGGCCCTGAGTTTCGCTTCCTTTTGATTGGATGTCCGGCTCATTCTTGCCTATATATTGGTTATTTTGTAAGTAAGAATCTATCTTATTTATTAGGCGAAGTCAACACCTTCTGTGTTGCGTTTCTATACCAACTTGATACGATCCTTGCACCTTGCCCAGCTTCTACAACTCCTCTGAACTCCCTTTTGATGAGGAGAAGGTTATGTCCAGATCACCGAGATTTGAATAACTTCTACTTTCCCAATAGCCTATATAGATGGAATCGTCCGAGCGCTCGACTTCAAAGGCCAGCTCGAGATTATTGATGGAGAAAAGACGCAGGCGGTCGGGGATGGTGAAGACAACCTGAGGATAGCTTTAGTTTTCGTCAAAAATATGGTTTGAATCGCGATTTTCAATCTCTATCAGGGCCGATATCCCGTTGATCTTTTTCAGATAATGATCCGGCGACTTTCTATCCGTTGAAGGGTTGTTATAGATCTCAATCCGCTCACAGCAATCCAGAAGATCTTTCAAGTTTTCTTTAAGCTCTTCTGACGGTTCTCCCTTCTCTGCCTAATCAGCAGTCATATCTTCAATCCAGTATGCCGCCAGCAATATAAACCGCTCATCATCTCCGTTGAGGCCGGCTCTATCCACACTCCAACTCGTTTACCCATTCTCCCGGCCCCACGGCCTTAATTGCCAACGGCGAAACGGATTCCAGACCGGCGGTTTCAGCGACCCTCTCTCAGTCATGCCGAGAATGTCGGCCGTGCTTGTTCCCACCCCCACATTGGTTCTGCTGCCCATTCCATACCCCTCAACATCTACACCCGGTGCCAAATACTTAATCTTTTCGAATCTTTTATAGGCTCCCTACGTAGATTATATAGACGCACCCAAAGAAAAGAAGCCGTGCTTGATAAGAGAAAACAATCACCGAACAAGGATGGCCCCATGAAAAAAATATGTCATATGATGCTTCCAGCCGCCCTTATCTTGAGTCTCATTCTGCCAGCTTCCGCGGAGGATTTCCCTCCTGCTGATCCTGAAAGCCAGGGAATTTCCTCTGCGTCTTTGAAAAAGCTTTCAGACGCTGTCCAAGGCTACCTGGATGCAGATCAAATCGTTGGCGCGGAGCTGCTGGTGATTAAAAACCGCCGCACCGTTCTGCACGCAGTCTTCGGATGGAGAGACCGGGAAGATAAGGTCGCAATGGGAAAAAACTCCCTGTTCAATCTGCGCTCCATGACAAAGCCGCTGACCGGCGCCGCCGCCCAGATTCTCATAGATGAAGGAAAACTGGGATTGAATGACCCGGTTTCGACTTATCTGCCCGGATTTAAGAACACCAAGTCCGGGGCCATCACCGTTTGGCAGCTGCTGACGCACCGCAGCGGTCTTCCCCTGTCCATTCTCACCTCGGCGGAGGAGATGGGGAAATACGCCGACCTGCTTTCAGTCGCCAACGCCACTGGTGAGAGAGGCCCCCAATTCGAGCCGGATGAAAAATTCTGGTACTCCGACGCAGGATCCGAGGTGCTCGGTGCTGTGGTCGAAGTCGCCGCGGGCATACCGCTGGAGGAATTCGTGACAACCAGGCTGCTGCAACCTCTGGGAATGACGAATTCCCGTTATATCGTGGGAAAAGAACCGATAGAAGACACCGCCGTGGCCAGCCTTTACGGCGGCGGAACCAAGGCCTGGAAAAGATATTGGAAGCCCAACAATACTTCTTTTTATCCTTTCGCCCTGGGCTCCCAATCCATCTACGGCACTCCTCAGGATTACGGCCGGTTCCTGGCTCTGCTGATGGATAACGGTAGAGCCGGGGAGAAGCGCCTGCTCTCCGAAGAATCGGTCAGCCGCATCCTGACACCGGTCTCTCCCATGTCCATGCTGGGCTCGGATGCGGCTATGCCCACTGGATTCCCCCATTATGAGGTCCACTACGGCCAGATGGCGGTGCTCTATCTGAAGAAAAACGGGGATGACCAACAAAAACCCGAAATTTTCGGGCACACAGGATCAGACGGAACCTATGCCTGGGCCTGGCCCGAGCGTGATCTTATGGTGTTCTATTTCACCCAGTCGCGAGGATCGGCCTCGGGACTGCGTCTGGAAACAGAAATCCACAACTTGCTCATCGATCCGGAAGCGGCTGAGGCGGAGATAAGCGTCCCTGATGAACTTGAACCCTATATCGGCAGCTATTTGCCGTCCGAAGCTTCACCTGACAGCACCCCCTTCAAGGTCTTGTACCAGAATGGAAATCTGGCGGTCGATGTGCCCGGCCGGATGATTTTTGAACTGAACGGCCCTGATGAGAGAGGACAGTGGACGTTCAAATTATCTCGAGATATTACCGTATCCTTCAGCAGCGACGACACCCAGAATATCGTGGGCATGCGAATCGCCCAGCTGATCAAAATCCTGCAGAGCAAGCAGACTGCGGAAGAGGATATTCCGGATGATGTTCCGGAAAAATACCGCCCCTGGTTGGGCACCTATCCCTTCCCCCTGCAGGGCGTCGATCTGGCGGTCCTTTATCAGGATAACAATCTGGCCATCCATGATCCCAACGAAGGCATCATCAAGTTCAAAGGGCCGGATAAAGACGGCCTGTGGATCGATCAATTCGATAAGAACCAGGTATTTTTTGAAATCGACTCCAAAGGCCGCACGGTCTTGAACGTGATCGCCAACACCCATCTGAGCAAACTCAAACACTAAACCTTGGGGTCGGACCAGGATAACCTATTCCATATCAATAAGATAGTCATAATTTCCGCCGAAGATAGGGCCTTAATCCCCACAGTCGGGACTCCGGATGCAGGCAAACCCACACAGTGGGAAGAGATTAGCCAGAAATGTCTAATGTTGAGGCCTGATCTCCCCTTTATCGAGGATTGAACGTTTTGACTTTTAGAGCTTGAAAACACCGGAGATTCGATGGTACAGTCTTTCATAGAAATGCCCCTCCTGCTTGCGTGTGTGACTCGACGAAATTTGCAGGTTTAGGATTTTCGGCTTTAGAAAGGAAAAACGCTATGAACAGAAAGTGCTCCCTGGAAGTTCGATTTGGGAGGAGAAGCAGGGGGCCGCAAGTTAGCCGGCTGCGATGTTTCGCGGTGGCTGTGATTGTGTTGGCGGCGATGACTTCGGCAGTAGATTCCGCTCAAGCTGCCAAGGGCCCATCAGACGCAGCTGTGATTCGGGGCGGTTTCTCCGCCGCCGGAGGACGGAGTGCAGCGGGCCCCTACGCCGCCATGCTGATCTATGATCTGCCCGATGTCTCGGCCCCGCCTGACGCGAGGGAATCGCTTCAAGTCTTCGCGGCTCTTGATGCCTCCAGGTGTCTCCTGCTGGCGACGCGTGTAGGCAGCTGATGGCAGCATGCCGAAATCGCCCGTGCCGATCGCATTGACGGTCCCGTCTGCCCGAAAGAAACCACCCCCGGTCCGATCGTGGCCTGGACCCAGCGTCAGGGAACGCAATGGGAGCTCTGCGTCTACCGCGGGGGCAAAAAGAAAATCGTCGTCTCCTCCGGCCAAAGCCTGCGCTCTCCGCTCATCGCTTTCCCCGCCGGGAGCGGCCTGATTGCCGGCTGCGAGGCCGATGATGAGAACGGTGAGTCGGTGATCACACTTCATGATGAGACAGATGCCCGGATAGCGCGCATTCCCGGCCGGCATGCCCGTCTGGCCGCATTGCCGAACGGCCTGCTCCTGCTTTCCGAACGCGTCACCGCGGACGCGATTTGGCTGGAAGCTACCCTGGTCAAGGACGGCAGGCCTCAGCCGCCCCTCGCTATCCGCGGACCCCTCGATTACACCTTCAATGCTGATCTTGCTGTCGATCCTGCCAGCGGTAGCGCCTTTATCGTCGCCGAGTGCTCGGTCGCCTTCGGTGCACACTGCCAGCTTGGACAGGATCGCGAACTGCGCGCCTGGCGGCTGGACCCCGGTGCATCCGATGCCGAGCCCTACCCGGACGCCGGCCGCGCGCTCCTCCCCATCGAGCGGCGCGCCTTCAAAACCGGAATTGGCGCCTCGACCGAAAACACCCCGCCCATCCGCCCTTTCGTCCTGTGCATCGGCGGCCGGCCGGTTGTGGGCTTCCGCGAGTTCCGCTGCCGCACTTTCAAGGATTTCGGCTGGGATGTTTACCTGACCCGTGTCATGGGCCAGGCTTGGTCGGCCCCCGCGCGCCTGACTGAACAGCTCGGCCCCGCCGACGCCGGCTACGTCCTGCTCCCGGACGGCGATGGTTTCATCGGCGTCTTCCCCGAGCTGGACAATCCCGGCCGGTCCTCCCCCAGTTCCGCCCACCGCGTCGCCCTGGTGACGATCCCTCCTGACCGCGCGCTGCCTGTCCCGCCTATCCCCGAGGCGCATCGGAACGCCGCCTGGCGCACCCCGGAGCGTTTCCTCGACATCGCCTCCCCGCCGCCCGCCCTGCCCTCTGCCCCTGAGGGCCTCACCCTCCTCTGGGGAGACCTGCACGCCCACAGCATCTATTCCAAGTGCGTCCCCTCGGCCAACGGCATGCCGGACGAAATGCTTCGCTACCAGCGCGATGTGCTTAAGCTGGATGTCATCTCCCTGCTGGAGCACACCTCGATGATGAGCCTAGCCGAGATCATATGGGTTTTTGACCGCCTCGAGGCCGAGGCCGGTGGGCGTATTCTCCTCTACGGTACCGAGCCGGGGATTAACCCTGGCCGCCACACCAACATCTACGCCGCCTCCCGCGCCGCATTTGATCGAATCTGCTCCCTTTTCCGGGTCAAGAGCGGCGGTGATCGCGCGGCTTCCTACCGCGCCCTGTTGGAGGCTATTCCCGCCGGCGAGGCGGTGGCGCTCCGCCACTTCCACGGCGACGCGGCCGTCGACGACGCCCAGTCCTCCACATCGTTTGAGCCGCGTCTGGAGGTAGCCATGGAGGCGATGCAGGGCCGCGGCAACAACCTGCTTGGCAGAGATGGCAAGGCCGGCTTTCCTGCCATTTACCTCAATCACGGCTTCAAGATCGGCCTGGTCGGCGGATCGGATCACTTCCGCGAGACCGAGGCCGTCAACCGCTACTGCCTGACCGGTTTCTGGGTGCGCGAGCGCTCCGAGGCCGGTATCTGGGAGGCGTTGCGCAACCGCCGCACTCTGGCGGTCTCGAACGCCAAGATGGCGATCTGGGCTACGCTGGAGGGCAAAGGAATCGGCGAAGAAGTGACCACCACCGCCCCGCTGCGGTTCCAGGTGGCGCTGGCGGCGGCCCGGCCGATCCGGCGCGTCGCACTTATCCGGGACGGCGAAGTGCTCCCCTGGACACCCGTGGCTGCCAAGTTTGCCGCCCTGACTCTCGAGGATAAGACATCCGCACCCGGGAGGCACTGGTACGTGGTCACCGCCGAGGCCGACTCCGCTTACCCGGAGCCGGCCATCTCCCATGCATCGCCCATCTTTGTGACGATCAAACAATGACCGCAGGCTGTCCTCCCCCAAGAACCTTATCCTGGAGGATCCGTTCATCCCCGATTTTCACATAAGATATGAAGAGATAAACCGGCCGTTTTGGTATCCGTTGACACATATGTTCCAAGCTTTTCCAGGTCTTTGTTCAGGGGATTATTTTTCTCCAAAAAATGTTGTGCAGAACTCTTTCCCATTAGTAAAACAATAACGGAAAGATTTGATATAATCGATTCATGAGATCGAATCCGGCAATCCGCCGCTTCGCCGCCATCACCGTTTTCGCCGCAGCCCTGTTGCTGATCCTCCTCGGCTGCCAGAGCCTCCGGATCGTCCATCAGGTTCGAAGCCCCTTCCAACTCGTCTCCGTTGTCGACACTCCGAACGGATTCCGTAGACTCATCTTCGACGGCCGGCTAGACGGCAAGGATCCCATCCAGTCCGAGATGAATCTCTCCAAGCCGCACGATCTGGTCCTCGCCTACACCCAGGCCATGATGGCCGCCCTTCCCCTGGCGGATCATCGCCGACGAATCCTGCTCATCGGTCTGGGCGGCGCGAGCATGCAGAAGTTCCTCCGCGATCTGCTGCCGGAGGCTGTCCTGGAAACAGTCGAGATCGATCCCGAGGTCGTCCGGATCGCCCGGAAATTCTTTGGGTTCGAACCGGATGACAATCAGATCATCCATGTCGAAGGCGGCCGAGCCTTCATCGAAAATTCCAAAACACGGTACGACATCGTTTTCTTGGACGCCTACGGTCCCAAGTCCATTCCTTACAGCCTCGCTACGAAGGAATTCCTCGAGGCTGTCCGGGACCGGTTGGCCGAAGGCGGTGTCGTGTGCTCCAATCTACTGAGCGGCAATCCGCGCTTCTGGGACATGGTGAAGACCTATGCGGAGGTTTTTCCCGAGCTGCGGCTGATCAAACCCTCGGGTACCGGCAACGCCATCCTGTTCGCCCCCTTGGATAGGCCCGGCTTGACCCCGGAGGTTTGGGCCCGGGTGGCTGAAGCCTTCGAGAAAGAACACCCCCCAGGTCTCAACCTCCCCATGCTGATCCGCCGCCAGACGCAGGACCGGCTGCGAATCCCCGGCCGGGCCGAAGTCCTCAGGGACAAGATTCCGGACTGAGCTGTATGTTCCTTATTTCCCATCGTCTTCTATTCTTCGATAGAAGATATGATTTGCATCTATCGATCCCATCGTACTTCATTCTGCCCTATTGTCTCAGGTGTATGGATGGTTGTATCAAACTCAGCTAGCCCCTGATCAGCATGTTTCCTCAGGGCGAGGAAATGCCCCATGAGGTTCGGTGGCTTTGAATTCGCTGTCTATCCGTCGGATTTGCCGGTTATTGCATTTCCGGGAGGGTCATCCGACGCAGCAGTTCCTCGAAGCGGGGGTCGTCGCGCAGGCCGTCAAAAATCGGATCCACACTGATATAGGGCATGTTGGCGTCATGCGCATCATATGCCTTTCCCAGCCATTCCAGGGCTTCGTCGTCCTTCCCGGCACGGGTATAAAGTGTGGCGATCTGCCAAGGCGTGACATAGGTTGTGCGTGAGCGCTCTATCAGCGCCTCCGCCACACGTCTTAACGCCCCGGAGTAGCCTCCCGCCGCATAGCCGAGCGTCAAGGCTTCCTCGGCTTCATGATCGTTCTTGGTGGCAAACCACGTCTTCCATATTTCCAGGGCTTCCTCATGCATTCCGTTCAGGTGGTAGGCGGATTTCAGGGCCGACAATGTCATTTGATCGGTCGGTGCCGTTTTGAGTGTTTCGCGGAGATGTTCGACGGCCTCGTCATAGCGGCGCGCGTACATCAAGTCCCAGGCATAAATGGACCGAAACACGGCGTTGAACGGGTCCAGTTCCAGCGCGCGCTCGATCTGGGCCATCGCTTCGTCCGGCCGTTTCATCATAAACAGGAACTGCGAGTAATAGGCACGCGGATCCGGATAGTTGGGGTTGAGCTCGATGGCCCGCCGGAACTCCTTCTCTGCGCTTTCCCAATCCCAATCCCCCCATGTTTTCTGCGTCGCCAACGCATAATGAACTTCCGGCAGCGTTTCGTCCAACTCCTGGGCTTTCCGGCGGGCTGCCTTCGATTTGGGCCCCGCCTCACTAGCCGGCACCAATCCCTGCTGCTGGCGTCCGCCCCAGACCTGGCCGATGCCGACATAGGCCAGGGCATAGTACGGATCTTTCTCCAGGGCTGACTCGAAATACTGATACGCGAGATCGAGGTCCTGGGGAGTAAGTTTATAAACGTGAAACATGCCCTTGGTATAGGCCTCGTAGGCCTCGGGATTGACCTGGCGGGCGCTGGCCAGGATGGCCTCTTCCTGGGGGGTCAGCTTGACTCGGGTCTTATCGGCGATGGCGCGCGCCATTTCTTTGTACATCACCAACACATCGGTCATGGCCCGGTCATACATCTGCGCCCAAAGGTTTCGCTCTTCGGAGAGGGCCTCGATCAACTGCACCCGGATGCGCACGCTCTCTCCGACCTGATGCACGCTCCCTTCCACCACCGCATCCACGTTCAACTCCCGCGCGATTTCTGTTATGGATTTGTTTACTCCCTTGTATTGAATAACCGACCTGCGGGAAATCACCCGCAATGCTCCGATCTGGGCCAACTGCCCGATCAGTTCATCGGTAGCCGCGTCGACGAAATACTCCTGCTCCGGGTCACCCGTGAGGTTCGCGAGCGGCAGCACGGCGATCGAATCGATGGTCTCGACACGATTCGTGAATAGACCGAACCCTATCACAGCCAGTGCGATGAATAAACCTGCCGTGCCTGCATAAAGAATAGCCCTCTTCCTCTTGAACAGCTTTGCTTTTCTTAATCTGATTTTAATCTCTTCGGGTACTATTCCCGCTGAAATAGATTTCAAATCATCCAGCAGTTCCTCCAACTGCTGATAGCGCTCATCCCGATCCTTCTCAAGGGCCCTGGCCACAACTTGCCCTAGTGACTTCGGAATCTCCGAGCGCACATCTGAGATGGGTTCCGGTTTATCATTCAAGATCGAATACACAACAGCCTGGTCCCGCTCTCCCTTGAAAGGCAACCGTCCGCAGAACATTTCATAGAGCACCACACCCAAGGACCAGATATCGGTCCGGTGATCGACCTCTTCCCCGTAGGCCTGCTCGGGAGACATGTAGGCGATCGTCCCCAGGGTCATCCCTTCCTTGGTTACCAGAGTCGTTCCCGATATCCGGGCTAAGCCGAAATCCATGATCTTCGCCTGCCCCTTCTCCGTCACCATGATGTTGCCGCTCTTGATGTCCCTGTGCACCACTCCTTTTTTGTGCGCTTCCTGCAAACCCTCTGCAATTTGTGTGGCAAGCCTGAGCGCATCCTTCAGCTCGAGCGGGCCCGATTCAATCCTCTTCTTTAAGCTCTGACCTTCGATATAGGCCATGGAAATGAAGGCCTTCTCCTCCGCCTCGTCAAACTCATAGACCGTGCATATGTTGGGATGATCGAGGGAGGCGGCGGCCTGTGCTTCCCGTATGAACCGCTCTTTGACTTCAGAAATGTGGGTGAGCTCCGGAGGGAGGAATTTCAGCGCAACCGTGCGTTTGAGCTTGCTGTCCTCGGCCCGGTAGACGACTCCCATACCACCTCTTCCCAGCTCCGCGACAAGCCGGTATCTCCCGGCGAAAGTCGATCCTTTCAGCAGATCCTTGGTGGGAGTCTGGAGTGTTTTGGTGTGGGGAAAAGAAATTCCTTCCAGAGAAGAAAGTGGTGTGGCGCACTCCCCACAAAACTTCTGGGTGTCCGGATTGCTCGATTGACAATTAGGGCATTTAACTGCCATTTTCACCGTTTGTTGCGTGAATGACAGATAGATACTTGCCAGATGCTTGTTTGATCCTTGTCTATGATGGTTTATTTCATATCATAGTAACGATTATGATGTCAATCGAACTCAGATGTGGCATAACCTAGCTGACATACATTTCGTCTTCTGTTGTCCTTGATGAGACAGGGCAAAGAGCGGCTTTGACCAGAAAAATTGGGGTATAGGGAGGGATATATTCATCCCAACCGAGGAGCTGAAAAATCGTATAAATGATGGAAAGAGAAGAACGAGATGTTATGGAAGCAAAGCCATGCGCGGCCTAAAAGCAATAAGTATTTAACAGCGCTTGTCCTCACTTTCTTCCTTGTCGGCCCGAGCATTCTAGGAGAAAAGACCGGTGAGGCCAAGAAAAACTGGAAACGATTTAAAACCCCTGAGGAAGCGGGTTTCTCCTCCACAAGACTCCTGGACGCTAAGGCCGTTTGGGAAGGCCTGCGTCCCGCTGCTGCCGCCGTGATGTTAATCTACAAGGGCAAAGTCCTGGCCGAATGGGGCGATACCAAAAGTCCATACATGTGTCATTCCGTCCGGAAAAGCTTCATGAGCGCTCTCTACGGAATCCATGTCAAGGAAGGCCACATCGACCTGCAGAAGACCATGTCGGAGCTGGGCATCGACGATGTCCCGCCCCTGACCGAACAGGAAAAACAAGCCAGGGTGATCCATCTGCTCAAGTCCCGTTCCGGTATCTATCACGAAGCCGCCTACGAATCAGCGGGGATGAAAGAATTGCGTCCCGAAAGGGGCAGCCACCCTCCCGACACCTTCTGGTACTACAACAACTGGGATTTTAACACTTTAGGCACAATTTTCGAACAAGAGACCGGGACCAGGATCTTCGAGGAATTCAAGGCGCGAATCGCAGATCCCCTCGGCATGCAGGATTTCAGGCTCGATCTCTGCTATTACCACTATGAATTGGACCTTTCCATCCATCCTGCCTATCCCTTCCAGATGTCCGCCCGGGACAGGGCGCGCTTCGGTCAGCTTTACCTCCAAGAGGGATGCTGGGATGACACACGAATCATTAAGAAGAATTGGATCAAAAAGAGCACGAAGTCATACTCGGATGCGTCTGTTTTGGACGAAGACATGAAGGGCTTCGGTTATGGCTTTATGTGGTGGACTCTTGCGGACGATGTGCCAATATTCCACCAGACAAATTACCTTAAAGACATGGGGGCCGGTTATTACGCCTCAGGTTATGGTGGGCATGTCATCATTATCCTCCCGGAGCAGGAAATGGTGTTCGTTCAGGTCGTCGATACCTTTCAAGGACTGGAGGTGCCCATGGGCGAGAGTCTTCTGCTTTTGGAAGAAATTCTGGCTTCCCGAGAGCAGCTGATCTTTGACTTATCTGCCAAGAAAACCTGGTTCAATCCCCGAGCGCTAAGTAGCGGCGAAACTATTTCGTTGGCGACCCGAGTACAAAACCTGAGCCGAAATACCTCCAGACCGACCGGCGTGGATTTTTATCTTTCCACAGACCAAAAATTAAACGCTGAAGACACCCACATCGGATACGCAGAGCTGGCTGCTATAAAGTATAAGAAAAAAAAGGTCGCCAGACTCAACACCGTCATCCTGGGCATCATGAAACCAGGCGAGTACTATGTGATCGCCAAGGTCGACATGGACGATATCAATTTAGATCCCCACCGTCAAAACAACGTCTCTGTCTCCAATGTGAAACTCATGCTGAAATAGAGAAAAACCAATCGAGACAAATAATCCAAAATAGTTTATGGGTTCGTATTATTGCGAGGGCGGTATCTCCAGGTAATGAGGATCAATTCGGAATGCTGGGAAGAATGATCTTATATTTGGCCAGGGTCTGAGCCCCCTCCTTTGACTCGAGAATAACATATGCGTGATCATTCTGGATAACGAGATTGGAGGGGCTCGCAAACGTCACGTCCTCACCGAATGATAAGATTCCTTGGTAAAGATATCGGCCTTGGTCGGAAAAAATGTCGAAGGTCTGTAGCGTCTGAGTTTGTTTAATATTGTTGACAGCATAAACATAGAACAGTTCCCCCGCAGAGGATATTTGGCTAAAATAAGTCATTTTATTCGGCAGTTGTTTGATGATAGAGTCGATCCTGTCTTGAGGGATGCGCGAACCCTGAAAATGACTCTTTTTATCCTCCGGGGTCACCTCTTTGGTTTGTCTGGTCAGACTGAAGGAAAAATCCGTATTTCCTTGGAGGTCGGCAACGTAAAGAGTGTAGTCATCGCTTCTGCCGAAGCATAATTTATCCTCATGAACCGTTAACCTTATCTGAGGCGTCAGCGCGAAAATCATGATCATGGGCGCCGGTGCCGCGGACTCTGTGAGAGTTGCGCCTTCAGCAAAATCCAAAATTTTCTTGTCCTCGCCGGAATGTAAGTTGAACCGCATCAGTTTTTTCTGGTTTACCGGCGACTGCGGCAGGGTGGGGGCGTAGATGAATTCACGTTCATTTAAAAAAACGAGCGGAAATCTCATAAAAAGATTGTTTTCAAATGATGACAGGAATACTCCATCCTCTGAATAAAAACATAGATTTTCCGGGGTTCCCAGGACTATCTTATTTTCAGCGAGAAATCGATTCAAATAGCGGGAAAGTTCTCCGGTTTCGCTTCCTTGCCTGGCGAAGGAACCGATAAAATGACCGTCTCCATCAAAAATGTAACTTATGTTGTGCTCAAAATCACGGACATAGATTTTGCCCTGACCGGATACTAGCAATTCGGCGACACGCCCGAATTCAGTTTCCCCGGCCTTGTCAACCTCCCAGATTTTCTCTGGTTTAAAATCCCACTGTCCCAGCTGGGGATTGTCATCATTTCGTATCTGGGCATTTAACGCTAATGAAGAGAGTAACATCATGATGCAAAGTGTGGTCTTTTTCATTGATCGTTCTCCTTCACATGAATGCTTGTTTTTGAAAAAACAAAGTCAATCTTTTCTCCCGAGTAGCTATAGGCATTTAGGAAAAAGCCGGGGGAGCCTGAAAAAAAGCATAAAAAGAAGAACATAGGGAGATAAAAATACGTGGCACGCACTCAACCCGCGCATGCTCTTCAATACGAGTTTCTAACCTATATTATCATAGTACAATTCCGGTTAGAATCAATTATCCAGTTGACTCCAAAAGCGAGAAGCAAATCAAATCAACCAGGAACAAATACCTTCAAGCAATTATCGGATGTTGCAGATTGTGCCCGGGAAGAAGTGTATAATAGAGGTTTGAAAGGACCTTGAGTGTGTACAGAAAAAAAAGCCTGATCGCATTGTTATGCGGGGTGTTTTTTTTGCTGATGTGTTCCGGTGCCGTTTTGGCGGAGACGCCGGGAAGGCTCACTATTTCCCTGGAAGGGGGATGCCTTTATCTGACCAATCCCGGCTGATTGCGGTATATTAGAATTTTCAGAATATTCCAGGAGGACCAGCGTGTCAAAAAAAATCACCCGTAGAGGTTTTTTGGGAAACTGTTCCCAACTTACGGCGGGAACTCTATTGGGAGCTAAGCCATTAATGCTCACAGGCGCTCAACCTATGAGTTGTCAACCCAAGGAACAAAGCTTGGAAATCGATCCTACGCCGCAATTCAGACTCTCTCCCTATCTGTATATGCAGTTCATGGAGCCCTTGGGCACCACGGATGCTTCCGTCGATGCGGCCTGGGATTTCAATCACGAGCGTTGGCGTCCGGATGTCATCGACATAGCCAGGGAGCTGTCCCCAACCATGTTGCGTTGGGGAGGCTGCTTCATATCTTATTATCGTTGGAAAGAGGGTGTCGGGCCAATGAGACATAGGAAACCCATGGTCAATCAACTGTGGGGCGGAATCTATAATAACCAGGTCGGCACCCACGAGCTGGTCGATTTTTGCCGTAATATTGGGATGGAGCCATTGATTTGTATCAATTTTGAATCGGACGGCAGGAAAAATTGGGCCGTCTCTCCCCAAGGCAAGGTTCGTTCCGCCGATGATCGAGAGGCTGCGGAATGGGTGGATTACTGCAACAATCCGTCCAATCCATCCCGGATCAAGCACGGCCATAAAGATACCTATGAGGTAAAATTCTGGCAGATCGGCAATGAAACCTCCTACGGCGAGGATGCGATGGACGGGGAGACGGCGGCAAAAAAGACGCTCACTTTCGCCCGGCAGATGCGGAAGGCGGATCCCTCCCTTCAACTGATCGGCTGGGGAGAGGGCGATTGGGCGGAAACGATGGCCGGGATTGCCGGTGAGGAGCTGCAGTATCTCGCCTTTCACAACGGCTTTGGTCCCGGGGGGGAGGATTCTCCCTTAAGAGGGATCGAGTATCGCAAGGACTGGGCGAAAACCTGGGATTATTTCATGCATGCTTATGAAGAGCAGCAGGACAAAATACAGGACATGCGGGAACGGGTCGCCGGGCTCAATATCCCGCTGGCCATCACCGAATCTCACTTCTTTCTTCCCGGGCGTAATCGTTGTGAGGCCCTCTCGACCTGGGCGGCGGGAGTCTCGAATGCCAGGATTCTGAATGTCCATGAACGAAACGGAGATTTGATCAAGATCGCCACGCTGGCCGATTTTTGTGGAACCCGCTGGCAGAATAATGCGATCATCATTCCCACGCCGCAAGGTTCCGGAAAAGCGTTTATGATGCCCGTGGCCATGGTCATGGCGCTTTATCGCAAGCACACCGGGCAGGATGCCGTTCGCGTGTTATCTTTCCCTTCTGACCTTGATGTGACCGCAAGTATCACCGGGAACAGGATCTTTCTGCATGTCGTAAATACGAATCGAACACAAGCGATTTCAACGCAGCTAAAAATACGGGGCAGAAATATTGATTCCGGTCGTTCATTTTGTATCGCACTGGAACCGGATTATGAAGTCTTTGAATACCGACCAGAAATAACCGGCCCCAAAGAATCGTCTATTCCACGCGCGAGTCAATGGACATTTCCCAAGGCTTCCGTGAGTGCCGTTGAGCTCGACCTAACTCCATAGGGGGAACTCAATGTATAAAAATGTATGGGTTATTTTATTCCTGCCTTTTCTTCTCTATACAGCCTGTGAAAAACCGTCAGACGCGGGGAATGTGGCGGACGCCGAAAAACTGCGGGCATTCCTTATAAAAAAGTCTGAATTGAATTTGAAATTCAGCCGTTCCCCGGCCCATAGGCGCCTTTCTTTTCAAAATGTGAATATGCCTCTGGAACAGTGGAGAAACAAGGCCAAAGCGAAGCTGACAGAAATTCTGAAAATATCCGAGGTTGAACCGGGCGAAGTCAAGGAGCTGAGGAAAATAGAATTTCGAGGAATTACAATCCATGCCCTTGTGATGACTATCGACGATAACCTCTCCATCCCTGCGTATTTGTTGACGCCTGATCCCTCCGATCCCCGTAAAAGCGCTGTCATGGCCATCCATGGACATGGTTCGGTCGAACCTTCCATCGGCCTGGTCGATGATTACCACCACTTTTATGCTGTGGAACTTGCCCAGGACGGACATTTGGTTCTCGCTCCCGAGCTACGCGGCTTCAGCACGCTAAACGATCTTACCGAACATATCGAAATCAATCGGCTGAATTACTGGATTGGAGGCTACAGTCAATTCACTCTCGTAACCGATGCTTTTCTCTATGGGAATTCTGTGATGGGCGAAACGGTGGAAGACCTGCTTCGTTGGGAAGAATGGCTGGAGAGAACTCATGAGGTTGAAGAACTCGATGCGGCCGGCATTTCTTATGGCGGGGATTTAGCCCTCATCTACCCCGTTTTTAGCAGCCGCGTCCGGAGAATTTTTGCCAGTGGAACCCTAGGATCGTTTTCCGTCATATTTCAACGCTGCTACAACGCTCCCGCCCATTGTATCCCGGGAATTCTGGAGTGGTTGGACCGGAGCGATATAGCAGGCCTCAATGCCCCGCGCCCTATCGCCTTGCATTACGGGGAGCTTGATACTCCGAGCCCGACCAACGCTTCCGCATCCTATAACGAAACCGTCCCTCAATCATTGGCAGAGCTTAAAGCCATCTACCGAGCTTTCGGTGCGGATGACGCGGTCCGGCTTATCGTGACACCAGGCAAGCGTCATGAAATGGACGTCCCGCAATTGTTGGAATTTTTAGAAAAATCATGACACAACAGGTCAGCGGATGAATAGCCCGACGAGATGAGACCAAACGAACACTTTAGATCAGACCGGACAGCCAATGGACGACGTTCAACAGCAACTGGGCGTTGTCTTTGGCCAAGGGGTGATTCATGCCGACGCGCAGTTTCCTTTGGTCGAATATCTGTGCCGTAAACATGGCCGTTTCCGAGAAGAATGCGACCCTGCCTGAATCACATTCGGCCGCCGCACCCTGAAACCAATCCCTGACATTTATATACGGTGTGTTTTGGTTTATTTCGTAGAGTTTATCCGGCATCCACAATTTTTTGTCCGACTGGATAATCATCAGGGGTCGGAAAGTCGGGCCTGCCTTGAAAGCGGAGCCCGTGAATGTCGCGACGGATTGGATTCTTTCCTCCGGACTGCGGCCCTCGGTGACGGGATGACGCACCAGACTCCCGTCTCTTTCGGCTGCGGATTAGCAGCGCATCTATTTCGATGATTCCCCCGCTTACGGCTCCTTCTGCTCTTTTATGATCTTGTGGTCGTGATCTCCTTCTGTAGTCCGTATCAGGAATCCTTCCTTTGGGGACAGCCACACTTCCGAAAGTAAATATTCCGTGATATATTCCGTATAGGACGGCTCGAAGTTGCCCACCATATCGAATACCAGGTGGGGTTCTTCGACCGGGGTCTCCGGCTGGCTCAACTTTTCGACGAAGGGCAGCAGGATCTCCTCACCCCCCGGCTCCTTATGGAGAGTGATCATTCCTTCCTTTTCCTGTGAAACCCGATAGTCGCCCGCTGGGTAAGATTTATCGCCGGCTTCGAATTTGAAAGGAATTTTAAAAGAGCTCTGGGCGTAAGTTATGGCGCCGCCCATAAGGAGCATGAAGGCAAACATCCCCAAATAACAGATGATTTGACGTTTCATTTGGATCCTCCTTCTTGCAAAAAACGTCTTTACCGCAGCCAGGGCTCCGGCCCAGGCGGAGTTTCCTATTCTCAGGAAATTCGGGCTCGGCGTTGCTTCAGCGGCTCAGCCTTTGTGGAAGCCCGTCGCCCTGTCGATCCCAGCCGGAAATCACAGAGCAAAGGTCGATTGAGCCGTCATGCCCGATCGCTGCGTAGCGCCGGGCCTCCCAAATCCTAAACCAAGACCAGCCCGTCTTCTGCGCCGCTCCAAGCCCGGGCCTGGGTTGTCGGGACCCCATTCTTGACTGCGTCTTCCATGCCCAGCACGAAGGTGTCGATCGCTTCGAGTGTTGTGTACACGTTGGGCGATACCCGGATCGCCTGATAATCGAAGCGGGCATTGGGTGGGGCTCCCCCGACGAGCGGAACCACGATGACTCGGTACTTGTCCATCAGAAACGCCGCGAGGTCCCTCACGTCGATGCCATCGATATAGACCGCTGCGACTCCCCAGGTCTCCGGCGGTTCTCCGAGGTTCGAGAGGACCTTCACGCGTGGATATTTCTTGAGTGCGTTGGCCCACCGCAGCGTCAGGTAGCGCATCCGCGCCGCCTTGCGCTCGGCCCCGATGGCTTGATGGAAGGCCAGCGCTTCTCCCAGTGCCGCCCGGATGGCCCAAGGGTGCGTGCCGATGGCCTCGAACTTGCGGATGTCGTCGACCTGCCGGGCCGGAGCCGCCTGCAGCGGCCAGAATTTCGGGATGGAGTCCCGTCGCACGTACAGGCAGCCGTTGCCGATCGGCGCCAGCAGCCATTTGTGCAGGCTGACACCATAGGCGTCACACTCGAGGTCCCGAAGCTTGAACGGGAAATGCCCCAACGCATGCGCACCGTCGACGATCGTGATTATGCCCTTCGAGCGTGCCAGGCGGGACAGACGCTGGACCGGGAACATCTGGGCCGTCAGGTTGGTGATGTGACAGAAATGGAAGACTTTCGTTCGAGGGGTGATGGCATTCTCGAACCGCTGATAAAGATCGTCCTGGGTGGTCGGCACCGGGAACTGGAGGCGTGTCACCTTTATTCCCTCCCGCCGCACGCGCTGATCCCAGGTCGTCAGCATGCGGGGATAGTCCTGTTCGGTCGTGATCACCTCATCGCCCGGCTCGAGGTCGATCCCGTTCTGCGCGATCTGCAGAGATTCGCTGGCTCCTCTCGTCAGCGCCAGTTCTTCGGGTTCACATCCGAATTCCGCCGCCATGTTTCGACGGATCGTCTGGATGTTCCGCTGCACCATGCGTTGATAATGGACGGGGAGCATGTTGATCATGTCCATGTAGCGCCAGACCGCTTCGAGCACGACTCGGGGGGTGGGGCAGGTGAAGCCGTTATTGAGATTGATCAGCGTGCGGTCCAGCTTGAAGCCCAGCTGGATTTCCCTCCAGTAAAACTCGTCTTTGGCGACCTCTTCAGGCGATCGGCCCGCGACCGACTGGGAAGCAGCCAGTATGCTATCGAGGCCGCTGGCCTTGGTCGCGTAGGCGGCCGTCCCCAGGGCTGCACCCATACGCAGAAATGCTCGTCGATTCAAGTTCCCGGGACTCATGTCCTGCCTCCTAGGAAAAGACGAATTTCCGTTTCCATGCTTGGATTAATCAAATTTAGCCTCCCATGCTTAGATTTAAGTCTATTTGTATCGACTCACTTCTTATCAGCAGCCCAAACTTAACATGTCTTCTCCCATATTTCAACCGAGTTTGGATATGCCTTCTCAGATCATGTTCCAGATCGAATGTGAGCTTTTTTGTCTGTGATCCTTAATCTGGAGGGCATAATGGCCAGGGGCAATTCACCTGAGCACACCCTCATCGAAAGATTTTTGCAAGCCCGGTTTTCATATGGTCGAGATCCAAATAGGAAATACTATGTGCTCGGATGGATCCGGGTGGACAGGGTTCTCCGTGTCGGATTATAGAACTGATATAAACAGCATGATAAAAAAAATGGGATGAAATAACTGATCCGAGTCTGGTATGATTCTGCGTGCTTGATCTGATCAAAATTTTTGCTTAAGGAGGTCAATGATGAACTGGCCAAAAAGATCACCTATTCGCTCCATCGTGTGGATGGGCATGGCAATGCTCATTACAGCGGGATCCGCCTCTATCGAAGGGCAGAGCCTGGACGAATGGAAATCCAGAAGCCCTTCATTGCCCACGGTTGATGCGATTGTCACGCCCGGTCAATTCAACGGCTATATCGTCCATTGGTCGAATGAATACTGGAAATGGCTGCAGTACGGGAACCTGTTCCAGATGAGCCAACCGGATCCGGAAAAGACCATCATTCAGAGCAAACTTGACTTGTCCGAAGAGCTGGGGATTCCCGGATTCTGGATGGAGGAGGGTTTTCTCGCCACGCTCTTGGGAACGGCGGTTACCGAGCTTGACGAGCCCGAACAGGGCGAATTGTGGGACGCCCTCAAGAACGGCCCCGTGCTGGCCTATATGGACTCCGAAACCGACCTGGGCCGCGCCTTGGAAGGCAAGCTTCCCTCGCTGAGTGATTTTAAGAACAGCCTGAAGAGCACTCAGTTTTCCAGCGAGGATTACCTGAACATGCGGGCCTTCGTTCTCGAGAAAGGGGAGGGCAGACTCTTTGTCGTGTCCTCGTCCAGCCGCGAGCGGCGCCGCGCCGTAAAAAAACTGATCGAGAATGTGAAGACAGTACTTGCACGCTATGACCTCCACCGGGGCTGGCCGGGAGTCCAGACTCGTTTCTACAGCGTCACCTGCTGGCCGTACCATCCCCTCGAGATCATCGGCATGGCCATGAACCAGGGGAACGATTGGTTGACGTTCTGCGGCTACATGGACTACATGCTGCAAAAAGACCTGGACGGCTGGCTGGATAAGGTCGGCCTTCCCTTCGTTACCGACGTCGGCAGCGGCAGGGCCGCCGTCCTGCCCGGCCTGGGCCTACTCGCCTACGGATTGAGAGATTACGAAGGATTCAAGCCGCAGGATATGCCTAATGTGGACGGATTCCTCGAATACGTCCGCGAAAAGGGGGGCTATGTTTTCCGTCCCGTGTACGAAGATGCGCTCGACAGCTATCACCTCGACGGCCGAATCGGAATCCTGGGGAATAAGGAGCAGATCGACAACGAGGACGTTCCTTTCATCATTACCAGCGGCCAGATCAAGGAAGGAACCGTTCCCTGCATGGTGCTTTTCGTGGACAAGGGCGCTCCCTTCACCAGGGACCGGATGTATGAGGCCATCTTGGCCCGGCGGAGTGTGGCGGTCATGGAGCAGGGCCGGATGATGGGCGCTAGACTCTTCCGGAATGCGATGCAGATGCTGCTCCTGGACCGCGTCTATCTTGAAGACTATTTCGGTGATCGGATCCAGATCGAGGCCAAAGTGGACGGTCGGGATCTTATGGTTACCCTAATCAACACCGCAAATTCTGGCGTATCCGGGACCTTAGAGGTCACACTCCCACCCGAGCTAAAGATGGAGGAGACCTCTCCCCTCATGGTCGATATGCCCGCCAATTCCCACAAAACCATGTCCTTCTCCCTCAAACCGACTCTTGAAGCCATGAATAAGGACAATCCCATCGCCGTGCACTTCAAATGGGGGGAACGGAAGAAGGGGACCCTGACGGTGATGCAGATGCCTCGGGCGATATCCGTCCATCAACTCCTCTACGGCCATGCCCCGGAGGTCGCTTATCCGGTGACCATCCACAATTATACCGAAAAAACGGAGTATCCGGTCCGGATTCAGGTCTTTGATACAAACGATATGAACAAACCTGTGTTCGAGACGACTCGCCAGGGATCGGCTGTCCCGGGAGAATTTCAGACCCTGGATTTTTCACTCGCACTCGCATCCGGGGAATATCGTGTCAAGGTTTCCGCTATCGGCGCGGAGAACGTCAGCCAGTTGGGGGTGGGCACACCGGCTGGAAAACCCTATCTGTATGAGGTCGACCTCAACGGCGACGGTGTCAACGAGTACAGGATGGAAAACAACAAGGTCCGGGTGACCCTGCTGAGCACGGGTGCCCGTGTCATCGAATACATCGTTAAGGAGCGCAATGACAACGTCCTCTTCAAGCTCTGGCCGGAAAAATCGGAGACGCACCGGCGTCCCTTCCGGAAACGGCAGTTCTACCCCTACGGCGGCTTCGAGGACTTCCTAGGCCAGCCGAGTGTGGAGACCCACAAGCTGTATGAAGCCAAGATCCTGAAGAAGGAGGGCGATTTCGTGCGGGTGCGGATGACGGCCGATTATTACGGAAACAAACTGGAGAAGATCTTCACCCTGTACGGTAACTCGCCGCTTCTGGAAGTCCGGTTCGCGTTGAACTTCAAGAATCCCGAGACCAATATGCTCGGTCCCCAGCCCATCATCGCTTTGGGCGAGAAGCACTGGACCGAGGATCAATTCCTGATGCCGACCAGGGACGGGATCCAGGAGTTCCGCATGCGTCCCGAGAAGTACTACGGACGGGTCATCCACCTCACGGAAGGCTGGAACGCCGCCTATGACACCCAGGAGGACATCACGTTTGTCGGGGCCTTTCCCGTTTCCGAACCGGAGTTCCTCCACATGTGGATGAACCATCCCGTGAACCAGGTAGCCCACCATTACTATGCAGAGCTTCAGCCCTGGGTTCCCATCTATCGCCAAAGCACGATGTACTTCTCCTATTATCTCTGGGGTGATGCAGGCCCCTGGGAGAAAGGCGTCGAAAAACTCAGAAAGATGGGGCTGGTCACCGAGCGCTGAGCTTCGACGCCAGTGTCCGGAAATCCGGAATCCCTCTCACTGCCCTGCGGATTCGGTGCCCAGCCAACGGATGGCCTGAACCCAAAACCGGCCGTATTCCTCCCACTTCATGAAACCCGCACCCCAATGGGGAGCGATGTCCGAGGCGAAGGCCATGGATCTTCCCTTTCCATAGTCACCCACGACAACAAAGGGATCACCGAATTCCTTGACCTTGGCGATGACTTTTGCGTTCGGCTTTGCCTTGAGCCGGTTGTAACCCGTAAAGACCGGGCAGGTTTCCCAGCGGAGGTCGTTCATGATGGGATGATCGGCCTCTACGGTTATGATGTGCACCCCTTCGGGCGCTTCCCGGCGGTCGTCGTTCACGTCCAGGCATTCGACCGGAAGGGCCTCCTCGACCGGGGTGCCGTGATATCCGCCCATGCCTTTTCTGCCGGTAAAAGAGGACCATCCCCCGATCATGAGCAGGCTTCCCCCGTTTTTCACGTAATCACGGATGCTGACCAGCCGGTTCGGTCCCATGGGAGCGTCCATGAAGCGGGCCCATGGATAGAGCACCAGGACTTCCCACTCGACGTCACTGATGACTACCACGTCGTACTGAGCCAGTTCTTCCGGCGTTTCGGGAAATTCTTCAAACGCCTTCCAAGTCGTCATATAGGTCACTTCAATGTCGGCTTCGGCGTTCAAGGCATCCAGCACCTGCTGGCACCAGACGTGGACCTCCGCTCCCTTGCTCTCATAATTGAACGGCGATGCGATGATATGCGGTCCCATGACGATGCCCGAGTCTCCGGCATAAAGCACCTTGATCGGGTTCCCTCCGGCGGCGCTCATCGGCAGAAGGAAGAAAGATCCGAAAAGAACAGACAATACCCAACTTCGCTTTATCATGTGATCCTCCTCATAAATTGTTGTGTTTCAGTCCTAGTTCACAAACCTAGGTCGGCTCGAACCAAGACCCTCTATACGCAAATCCGGGTTTACAGGCACCGGTGTGCGGCTTTGATGACCGGTTTCAAGTCCTTGATCGATCGGCAGAACTCCGTGAAATCTAAATAATGTCTTCGGGCGAAGCGTTGGATTTTGTGGTGAAAAACATGGGATGTCTCGATCCTGCTCCTGTTTGGCCGTGTCCCAAAAAGACTTTTGGCTTGAAAATTCGTCCTTGATTTTAGTTCATATGATCTGTTTGTCAAGCAAAGGAGCGCAGCACCTGGGGCAAAGGAAACATATCTTTGAAAAATTTTTGCCCGTATATTATAGTCAATGAATTCCCATCGGAAAAGGATTGGAACCAGTTCTTGACCAATGAGAATTAATCTGAGGGAAATGTGATGAAAAAAATCTGGATTGTGTGTCTTTCGGTTTGTGTCCTGCTTTCGGCCGACGATGTCTTCGGTCAGAAAGCCAGCATCAAGGAAGTGAAGGAAGTCATCAAGACCTATCCCTTCGGTGGACCGGATCCGGCTCCCATCATGTCCCGCTCGAGCATGTGGGGCCGGGGGCAGAAGCTCTATCCCTATTTCTTTTTTACCAAGATGAGCCACACCGGGGAAGACCAGGCCTGGACCGTAGTCAGCCTGGAGAATCCTTATGTCAAGGTCCTGATCCTTCCTGAAAATGGCGGAAAGATCGCCGGGGCTTTCGAGAAGGGCACGAAGAGTGAGTTTATCTATCATAACCAGGTTCGAAAATTCAGGCAGATCGGGCTGCGCGGCCCCTGGACTTCCGGGGGGATCGAATTGAATTTCGGCATCCG
>Ga0180438_10003571_pt1 | contig 23378 bp, 17 predicted proteins | sample SS_ome_12_FD_132455 | JGI IMG/M metagenome (GOLD analysis project Ga0180438, IMG submission 132455) | Hypersaline lake sediment archaeal communities from the Salton Sea, California, USA - SS_3_D_2 metaG | ecosystem: Environmental > Aquatic > Non-marine Saline and Alkaline > Hypersaline >...
CTCCTCCAAGAGCGCAGCAGGAGGCATTTGGACTGCCCCTTCCTCCGCCTGGGCCCCCGTGGCGTCCGCCTCGAGGAAGGATACCGCTTCCGGCAGGCCACTGCGCGTTTGCAGCACAAAGAACCCCACGAGGCAGGCACAGGCTAAGGTGAAGACGACCAGGAAGGCGGCGATCGCGCCGCCCCACAGCAGGCCCTTGGGTCTTCCCCGGCTGGACCCCTGGTCTGCCTCCGGCGGGGCAGATGCGCTTTCCTCCGGCTCGACCAATTCTACATCCGGCATCTTGGTTTCTTCCATGTTGGCTCCTTTCCTCCAGCCACTATGCACACAGCTTCATGGGAGATTATACTGCAACCCGACAACGCCGTCAATTCAGGTAGCCTTGGGTTCCGGAGCCAACCGCCACCGAACCTGCCATCATGGTGGGCCGGACCTTTGCTTCTTTGCCGACCTGCGCTTCACCCCCAACGAGGTGGCAACCTTTTTGAATGCCGCGGTGGAGTTGGATCTGGCCCGGGAGGATGTCGACGTCCTAGCGCCTCGGACGGAAGGACGGATCGCGGACCTGCAACTGGCTGCCCTTTCACTCCGCGGCCGAAGCGATGCCCACGGTTTCATCACCGCCTTCAGCGGGGGGGGCACCACCAAGAGTGGCGACATGGCGTGCCCCGAAGTAGACTTGAATCACCAGTCGCCACTGCAATTGCAGTGTCACATGGGGCGCGAATGGGCTGGTATCTTGACGGTTGAGCATTCTCTGCCAGGACACTTCGGATCCGAACCTTCGTGCCGCTGGCCGAAGAGCCATGTACGAGGATCGATGGTTCTGGCAAAAATACTTGTCGCCGGCCTGTCGAGATCAGATGGTGCGGTGGGGATTGGTGTGACTAAGGCGAGCCCTCAATCCGCCTGCCGGCAAGAGGACTCGGACCACAAGCGCATCCGAACCACCAACTTGCTGGAACGCTGCTTCTTGGAGGAGCGGCGTCGAACCAAGGTCATCCCGCGGTTCTTTACCGAAAAGAGCTCCATCAAGTTGGCGTTTGCCAGGCTGTGGCGGACCAGCCAGCGTTGGCAAGGGGTCAGAATGAGCGATATCGAACGTCAGCAAGTCAAACTCCTCCGACGCGAGCTAGATCAGCTCGCGGATGCCAAACAGGAAACCGTTGAATTCAAGGCGGAGCGGCTCGCCGCCTGACTCATGCCGCACTTTTTACACGAGGTTCTGGACTTGATCTCGAGAGGAACGTGAACGACTATAGTTTTGCTGCTTCCCCCGACTGTGGTATAATACCCTTCACGGGGATTGAGCCGTGCTGGGTTTCTATCAGCACAGCATTTCTGAAGGAAGAGACACGGAGTCTGAAAAAAGGAGACCACATCATGAACGCGTTCTTTGGTTTTATGGCAAGCCCGGCCGGTAGGGTGACGCGCATCATAGCAGGACTGGCCCTGATCTTGATCGGGCTGCTGGTCATCGGCGGTATCTGGGGCTGGATCCTGGCCATCGTGGGGCTGGTGCCCCTGCTCGCCGGCCTGTTCGACCGGTGCGTCTTTGCTCCCCTGTTCGGCCTGCCTTTCGTGGGACCCAGCCTCCGGAAGGCGCTGCAAGGCAAGGAGTAATAATCTGACAGCAACATGAAGAGTCGTGAAGCGTAGATTGGGCTGCTAGGGGCGATAGTGTCACCAGCAGCCTCACTGCATGGAGCCATGTCTTACTGGAAAGAAGGGGCGGACTTCGATGCAACCAGCGCCTGGCTCGCCGCGGGGCGTGAGAGCGGGTGCAAGTACGCAGTGGGCAGCTGCAATCGGCGGTCGGGTGCATGTCCGTAGCAACAAGGATGGCTCACTCTGCGCGAAACTCTCGCCAATTCTTTGTCTCGCGTCTGTCCCGTGCGGAGACACTCGGCGTCCTGTTTGGCCAAAATCGCGTCGGATCTGAACATTCGGCCCACACAGGCTGCAGGGTGGTTTCCAAAGGCGAAGTGGCTAATCAGTCAGGTGAGGGCCGCAGGATGTGACCCAGGTGGCTTGGGGGTCTTCGCCGGTTGTGTTATACTTGTTTCCATGAGTTTTCAGTCCCGCAAGAGTGACGACATGGTGTGCGCTCGAGGTCCCTAGGGAGCATATGTCCTCACTTACCATAATGTCGGTGATAGAGAGGGACCGCTTCAAGGATACCTGAAGCGGTCCCTCTTTGCTGTTGTGGAAAAAGCACTGAAATCGCTGGATTCGTGCAACAAACAGCGGTTCCACATCTTCTTGGTGAAAGGATTCTGTACCCTGGTCGACAAGTCTTCGAAGGAGCAGATGATGAAAGAAGAAGCGCTTTCCTGGCTGCTGGAAGCAGAGACACCGACGATCCGCTATTTGGCCCTGGTTGATCGGATGGGACTGCCCGAGGAGGACGGTCGTGTGCAGGGTGCACGCCAGGCGATCATGCGCGAGGGGCCTGTCCCGGCCATTCTGGCAGAGCAGACCGAGGGGGGAAACTGGGCCGGGGAATACAGCTTCTACACGCCCAAGTACAGGAGCACGCATTGGAGCCTGCTGCTGCTCACCGAGCTACACGTGGACAGGGAGGACCCGCGTTTTCGTCGGGGCGTGGAGTTCATGCTGGGCCAAGTGCCCGGTCCGCTGACGAAACGTCTGGCAGGGGACGAGTCCGGCTGGTCCTGCCTTTTTGGCAATGTGCTGCGCTACGTGTGCCATGCGGGACTGGCCGGCGACGATCGCGCGGCCGGTCTGATCGACTACTGCTTGCGCGAGATAGGCAACGGGTACTGCCGCTGCGACTGGAACAGCGGGTACGCCTGTGCCTGGGGTGTGGCGCGGACCCTGTGGGGCCTGGCGGCGATCCCGAAGAGTATGCGCGGCCCGGCCGTGGATCGGGCGCTCCAACAGGGACTGGAGTTTCTGCTGGCGCCGGGCAGGCTGCCGGAAGCGGATTACCCGGTGCCCGACGGGGGACGGGTGCACTCCTTCTGGTCACGACTCAACTTCCCGCTGTTCTACCAGGCGGACGTGCTGTTTGTGTTGCGTGTTGCCGGCGAGTCAGGCGCGCTGGACCAGCCGGGAGCGCAGGAGGCGCTGGCCTGGTTGGCAGGGCGACGGCAAAAGAACGGCCGTTGGCGCGGCAGCAGCCCCTTCCGCAGGCGCACCTGGCCTCAGTTGGGTGGGCCGGAGGAGACGAGTCGCTGGGTGACGCTGCAGGCGGAGGCTTTGGTGACTGGCTGACAGCCATCATCCGCCGGCCAGCCCTACAAGCACCCGGCTCGGGTAGGGGATAGGAAAGCGAGGGTTCGAACCAGAGGCAGCGGGTGCCGCCACGCCCGCTGCCGCATGCCAGGGCTGGCCGATCCGCTTCGGTGGTTGCGGGCTGTCAGGCTGGTTCGGCCTCTTGCCCACTGAAGTAGTCGTTCGCCGAGTTCTGGAACAGGATGAACAGGGTGTAGGCGCCGAGGGCCGTGCCCACGGGGATGTTGAACAGACTCAGAACCCCGACCACAATGCCCAGGATCTGCCCCCACTTTTCCCGCTTCAGCAGACCAAAGCCGGCCAGCAGTCCGGGCAGAGCCAGCACAGCGAAGAACACCAGGCCGGCGGCGCCAACGAGGCCCAGAATCGGCAGGGCCACCGCATCACCACTATCGGCGGCAGCAAAGACGCCGAGACCGGCAAAGAATACGAACCCGCATATCCCCAGCAGCAGGAATATGCTGTTGGCTACGATGTTCAGCCAGCCGACAATCTGCACATGCATGTGCAGCTCTTTCTCAGATAGCTGATTCATGTTGACACTCTCCTTTCACCTACTATACGCCAAGATAGCCAAAATGGTATCAGCCAGGAGGACAATCTTGGATGGGCCAGATGGCCAATTTTCGGTGGTTGAGCCTCCGGTTGGCTGCGCGCCAGGAGAGTATGGGGTCAAGGGTATCAGCCGTCAGGGGCGGCGTTGGACGAGACCCTGGGCAGCCGGTATTCACATTCTCAGATACTCTGCTGGGGTGGCTCGCGATAATCCCGAAGGGGTTGAAAAGATCGTCAAGAATGTGTAGGCGTAGTATTGGTGCTTAAGCTCCCCGGCATGAGATCTACCTGGATGCTTTCTGGATCGACCGCACCGAGGTGACCAACGCCCAGTACCGCAAGTGCGTGGAGGCTGGGATTTGTGAGGAGCCGACGACCTGTGACTGGGGTGCTCCGACCTACAACGATGGTTCCAAGGCAGACCATCCGGTGGTGTGTGTGCTGGAACGACGCAAGAACCTAATGTCACACAAAGGACGAATGGGCTGGCATCTTGACGGATGAGCGTTTTCGGCCAGCACGAGCCTAGCCCAGTGCTTCTTTAGCCCGCTTGGTCTGCTGACCGCGTTCGTGTCTGTCCAAAATGTGCTTGCGGATGCGCAAACTCTTTGGGGTCACCTCCAACAGTTCATCGTCACTCAGATACTCCATGCACCTATCCAGGCTCATCTCCTGGGGCGTGGTTAGCCGGATATCTATATCCCGAATCGAGTTACGCATGTTGGTGAGATGCTTGGTCTTGCAGACGTTTAGGTCCAGGTCACCCAGCCGTTGATGTTCGCCAAACACCATCCCCTGGTAGACCTCTGCCCCCGGACCAATGAATGGGATACCTCGTTGCTCGGCGTTTTTCAACCCAAAGGTGGTGGCAATACCAGTTTCCCATGCAACCAAAGACCCACGCGAGCGGGAGCTGATTTGCCCAGCCAGGGGGCCAACACGGTAGAAGGTGGTACTCATAAGGCCCAAGCCGCGGGTGGCAGCCAGGAATCGATAGCGAAAGCCCAACAAGCCCCGGGTAGGCACATGGTAGGTCAACAGGACGCTGCCGTCTGAGGCATCTGCCATCGTGACCATCTCACCACGCCGCTTGCCTAGCATTTCCACTACTGCACCCACCGTATCTGGAGGTATCTGGATATGGACCTCTTCATACGGTTCGAGGGTCTGGCCGTCCTGATCCTGCTGAAAAATCACCGTGGGACGAGACACCTGAAACTCATAGCCTTCACGGCGCATGGTCTCGATCAAAATAGCCAGGTGCAGCTCGCCTCGACCAGAGACGACAAACGTATCAGCCCGGTCCGTGTCTTCCACTTGCAGGGAGACATTGTGCCTGAGTTCTTCGTAAAGACGCTCGCGGAGCTTGCGCGAGGTGCTCCAGCGGCCTTCCTTGCCGGCAAGGGGTGACGTGTTTACTGCAAAGCTCATCCGCACAGTAGGTTTTTCCACCTCGATGACTGGCAGGGCAACGGGGTGTTCCGGGTCAGCCAGCGTTTCCCCAATGGCGATTCCCTCCAATCCGCCAATGGCCACAATGTCGCCGGCGGCTGAGGCCGGGACTTCCACTCGTTCTAGCCCCTCGTGTACGTAAAGGTACCGGGCGCTTTCCGAAAGTTGCTGGCCATTCCGCGTGAGGCGCGTAACGGACTGCCCGGCCGTAATGCGACCGGCAAAGACCCGGCCGATAGCAGTCAGGCCACGATGGTTGTCATAATCCAGTGCAGTCACCAGGACCTGCAGGGGGGCATCTACATCCACTGTTGGGCAGGGAATTTCCCGCAAGATGGCGTCAAAAAGCGGCTTCAGGTCTGGCCCAAGTTCGGGCGTCAGGCCTGCCTGGCCTGTGGTGGCCACCGTGTATACCACACGAAAGTCTGCCTGTGCGTCAGTGGCTCCCAACTCAATATACAGATCGAAAGTCTCGTTGAGCACCCGATCCAGTTCAGCGTTTCTGCGGTCTAGTTTGTTGACTACCACGACGGTGCGATGGCCCAGTTCCAGTGCCTTCCGGAGTACGAAACGGGTCTGGGGCATGGGGCCTTCAGCCGCGTCCACCAACAACAGCACTCCGTCAACCATATTGAGAACCCGCTCCACCTCACCGCCAAAATCCGCATGCCCTGGAGTGTCCACGATGTTGATCTTGACCTGTTGGTCTCTTTCTTCATCGTAGATGTTGATGGCCGTGTTCTTTGCCAGGATAGTAATTCCACGCTCCCGTTCCAGATCGTTAGAATCCAGCACACGCTCGGCCACCTGCTGGTTGCTACGGAAAACGTGCGCCTGCTTGAGCAGACTATCCACCAGCGTTGTTTTGCCATGATCTACATGCGCAATGATGGCAACGTTACGCAGATCGGTTCGTTCAACGAGCATTCGTACTGCGCTCCCTCTTGGGTCGAAAATGCGTTGCCTGTGAACTACCTTCTTCAAGGCTCCGACTACGCCACTGGCTCCGCACTTGGTCAGTGTACTGACCACCTGACTTGTGATACTTGGCGAGTCGCTCTCAGCGAGCGTCAGAGCCGATTCACAGGCGGCAGCAGTATAGCCTTCATGTTCCGATAGGTCAATTCCCGCTTCCTTGATGGTCAGGTGGATCCGCTCAGCGTAGCCGCCGTGCATTTGTGTCCGTTGTCATTCATGATGGACACCAAATGCGACACGAAGGGACACCAATGGATACCAAGATGGCACCGCGCGCCGCCATAGTCAAGTGTTAGGCCTGTAGAGGGCTCTCTACGTGGTTTTCGGAGGTTTAGTGGCTGAAAAGCCGGGGCGAGGTCGCAAAAGCGGATCAGTAGCAGTTTTGCGGGTCTCGCCGGTTGTGTAATCGTCTTTCCTACGAGTATTCAGTCTCGCAAGGGTGGCGACATGGCGTGCATTCGAGGTCCCTTGGGGCATTTGTGTTGTAATAATACAACTAACAATCAAAATAGACTCAGCCTGGTAGGCTGAGTCTAGCCTTTTCCGCTGGAGTCCCTGCCTGCACGTTGCCGAAACATGCCGTCCGAGCGGAAACCAGCCTGGCAAGCACGAAAACATCAGCTTGATCTGGCCTCAGGATCACAGCCCAAGATGATGCGCCATGCCGGATGGTTGGGAACCTTGGCGGATGAGACTTTTCGGCCAGGCCAGCGTGGGGAGGACCTCAATCCCGCCCCCATCTGCCACGCGCGAGGGCGTCCCCGAACTTGTCGTCGTTGTCACGAATCAGGAACCCAGGACCCTCACCGCAGGGCGTGGCCTCCTGCAGTTGCTGGGCCACCCAGTGCACCTGGTCGGTGAGGCGTTGGGCCAAGTCGCGATAGTGAGCGTGCTGGTCAAGAGCGAGCGAGGGAGCTCCGGTTACGGGGCCAAGTTGGTGAGCAGATACTCGACGGCATACTGCTGCACCTCGTCCTCTGCGGTGCCCTCGTCATCGCTCACGGCGATCTCTGGGGACACACCCCGCTCCCCATACCACGTGCCTGACGGCCCGAGCCACCTGGCTACCGTCGTCTGCAGCGTGGCATTGCCCGCGAGCGGGTAGAAGGCCTGGATGGTACCCTTGCCATACGTTGTGTCGCCAATGACCGTCCCCCGGTCGCGCTCGCCGATGGTCACTGCCGCCGTCTCAGCCGCCGAATAGGTGCGCCCACTGACCAACACCACCAACGGGATGTCACCGGCGATTGCGTCTCCCGTGGCCACGTACCGCTTGAGCTTACCGTCGTTGCGCTCGGCCATGAAGAGCAGACCATCTTTGACAAAGTAGCTCAGGATCTCCTGGGCAGTGTCCATCGAGCCGCCGCCGTTGCTGCGCAAATCCCAGATCAGTGCCTTCGGCTGCTGGGCAAGCAGCTCTTCCAGCGCCGCTTTCATCTTGGGACCGGCATTGCTCGTGAAAGTGTATTGGGCAACGTAGGCGATGCCCCCCGGGAGCATGCGGGATGAGACGATGGGCCGTTCGTGACGAACGGGATAAAAGTCCAAGATCTCGTCGCCACGTTGGACTTGTATATGGGCCGGCGCGCCGACGGGCCCGCGGACCAACAGGATCACTTCGGCATCGGCGGTGTCTTCGTCGATGGCCACCCCGTCGATCGAGAGGATGATATCTCCCTGGCGCACGCCGGCCTCGTAGGCGGGCTCGCCGGGAAAGACCACAGTAGCCACCATGTGCCCCCCCTGCCGCTCGGTGAAAAGTCCGATTACCCCTGACTCGCCCGCAAAGTCCGCCTGAAAGCGCCGGCTGACCTCCGGTTCCAGCAGCGCCGTGTGGGGATCGCCGATCTCACGGAGCATACCCCGGATGGCGGCATAGCTCAACGCGCGCGAGGTGGGAACCTGGCCTAGGTGCTCGTTGAGCAGGACACGGCGCACCTGCTCGACGAGCTTAACCTCGGTGTCCAGCCGCCAGGTGCACGCGAGCCAGCCGATGGCAAACCAGATCGCACACAGCAAGAGCAGGATGAGGAGGTTCGTCGTCCGCTTTTTCGATATGGCGCTCTTCATGGCACCCCCACCAAGAGTAAAACAAGAACAGCGATAGCCGGCGCTACCGCTGTCATCCATACAAACGAAAGGCGCAGAGATCGTGCACATTCACCCTGGGTGTACTCGATCCGCCGTCCTGGCGCCGCCCGTCTTGACACCCGCCCGACAAACAGCGGGACGAATTGTATCATACTCGGGCTGCGCTGTCAAAGAAACGCTGCGGACCCTCACAGGCGAGTGCCAGGCTCTCGAACGTGTCGCAACAGAGCAACACAGCAGCGGCAGCTGTCGCTGTCGCTGCTGTGCAGATCGGTGCGATGCGCGGGGATCAGCAGGCTATCCCGACCAGAGGAGACCGCCGGACCAGAGGAGACCGCCGGACCAAAGGAGACCGCCGGACCAAAGGAGACCGCCAGACCAGAGGAGACCGCCGGACCAGAGGAGACCGCCAGCCATCGGCGGGGGAGCTGCCAGTATCGGGACGAGCAGCAGGGCCAACAGGACAAAGATGCTGAGTAGAACAACTGCCTTGGTCATCATTTCACCTCTCTGTCTCTTTTTCTCGCGAAAGATGTGCGACGACGAAAGTTCAATGTGTCTGTAGTATACACGACACGCGTTACGAATGCGTCCGAGAAACGTTACGAAGTGTTGTATTTTGCCGCACTTTCTGGTACAATGGGCAAAGAGGAGGACGCGTGCTATGTCGCAGGTGGCGCTGTTTCTGCTTGGCCCACCACGCATCGAGTGCGATGGGCAGCCGGTATCGGTAGATACACGCAAGGCGATGGCTCTCGCCGCTTACCTCGCCGTCACAGGGGAGCGCCACTCTCGCGACACATTGGCTACGCTGTTTTGGCCACAGTCGGATCAAGCCCGCGCCCGAGCCGCGTTGCGCCGGACGCTGTCGGTACTGAAGAGAGCCGTGTGCGGTGCGGGGCTAGAAATCGAGCAGGACAGCCTGGCCCTCAGGCCCGGCGCCGACCTGTGGTTGGACGTCGATCGTTTCCGGCACCTGCTGGACGGGTGCCAGACCCACGGTCACGCACCAGACGGCGTGTGTCCAGCCTGCGTGGCGCCACTCACCGAGGCGGTCGATCTCTACTGTGCCGACTTTATGACCGGCTTCACGCTGCGCGACAGTCCTCAGTTTGACGACTGGCAGTCCTTCACCAGCCGGACCCTGGGCGCGGCACAAGCGGGAGCGTTGCAGAAACTGGTGCGTTTCTACAGTGCCAGGCAAGACTTTGAGCTGGCCATCGCTTATGCCTGGCGGTGGCTCGAGCTTGATCCCCTGGACGAGCTGGCGCACTACCAACTGATGCAGATCTATGTGTGGACAGGACGCCGGGCCGAGGCGCTTCGCCAATACCAAGAATGTGCGAAAATCCTGGAGCAAGAGTTGGGCATTCCGCTGCAGGAAGAGATCACCCGGCTGTACCACGCCATCCGGGAAAACCAGGTACCCGCATCGCGCCTGCCAACGGTCCCGGCGCATACGCACAACCTGCCACAAGCGCCCACTCCCTTCGTCGGTAGAGCTGAAGAGCTCGGCGAGGTTGCCCGGCTACTTCAGGAGCCGGGCTGCCGGCTTTTGACCGTGGTCGGTCCCGGCGGCACCGGCAAGACCCGCCTGGCCTTGCAAGCCGCCTCGCAACAAGCCGGGGCATTTGTGCACGGTGTCTACTTTGTGTCGCTGGCCCCTCTCGACTCGCCCGACTTTCTTGTCCCGGCCATCGCCGACTCGTTGGGGCTCTCCTTCCACGGTGGTGCCTACCCCAAGGACCAACTGCTCAACTATTTGCGCGAGAAACAGATGCTGCTCCTGCTCGACAACTATGAGCACCTGCTGGTCGAAGGCGGCCCGGAACTGGCGGCCGAGATCCTGCGCTCGGCGCCCGGAGTGAAGCTACTGGTCACCTCGCGCGGGAGGCTGAACCTCCAATGGGAGTGGCCCTTCGAGCTGCGCGGGCTGCCGTTTCCGCAGCGTGGGGGGCGGGCTCTCGAAGAGTACAGCGCCGTGAAGCTGTTCCTCCAGAGTGCGCGACGAGCAGATCCCGGCTTCTGCCTGTCGCAAGAGGAGAGACCGTTCGTGGCGCGCATCTGCAAATCGCTGGAGGGCGTACCGCTGGGGATCGAGCTGGCCGCATCGTGGGTGCTCGTGCGGTCATGCAAAGAGATCGCCCGGGAGATCGAACGCAATCTGGCCTTTGTCACCTCCACCTGGCGGGATGTGCCCGAACGGCATCGCAGCCTGCAGACGGTCTTTGACCATTCCTGGAATCTTCTCACCGACGAAGAACGGGGGGTACTGATCAGGCTGTCGGTGTTTCGCAGCGGGTTTGGCGGGCGTGCTGCGGAAGCGGTTGCTGGTGCCGCTCCCGTCCACCTGTCGGCATTGATTCACAAGTCATTTCTATACAAGAGCACGACAGGCCGGTACGACATGCTCGAGGTTGTGCGGCAGTTTGCCCGGGACAAGCTCCAGGAGTCGGCGCGGGCCTGGAAAGAGACACGGGACCGGCACTGCGCGTACTACGCCGCGTTCCTGTCGGAGCGAGATCCTGTGCTCAAGGAAGGACACCAACAAAAAGCCCTGGCACAGATCGGAGAAGAGATCGACAATATACGCGCAGCATGGCGTTGGGCCGTGGCCCACAGGCAGTATGCCCAGATCCACGAGGCCCTGGACAGTCTATGCCGGTTCTACCAGATCCGGAGCCGGTTTCACGAGGGGGAGCAGGCCGTGGGCAGGGCACTCGACACCCTGGCCGGGCATGAAGACGACCAGACGCTGCTTGTGGCGAGGCTGCGCACCCGCCGCGGCTGGTTCTGTTTCAAACTTTCCAACTTTGAGGAAAGCCGGGCACTGTTGCAGTCGAGCCTGGACTTGCTGCGCCCGACCGACGCACACGCCGAAATGGCGCTGGCCCTCAATCGCCTGGGAATCGCCACCGCCGCACGCGGGGATCTGGACGCTGCCGAGGAGCTGCTTCAGGAAAGTCTGGCGCTGCGCAGGCAGGTCGACGATGAGCATGGCGTGGCGGACTGTCTGAATAACCTGGGGCTGATTTCGGCGATCCGGGGGGATCTCGGAGAGGCCAGGGTTCTGGTACAGCAGAGCCTGGCCATCCGGGAAAGGTTCCAGAACCGGTCGGACATGCTGGACAGTCTCGGCAACCTGGGCGTGTTCGCGGAGAACAGCGGTGACTTTTGCGAGGCGAAAAGGATCCACGAGAAATGCTTGGTGCTGCTCAGAGCGCTCGGCGACCGGTGGGGGTTGGCGAACACACTCAACAACCTGGGGTTTGCCCACTGTGCGTTGGGCGAGCTTTCGGAGGCGGGAAACTGCTTCCGGGAATCGTTGGAGATCGGCAGGGACCTGCAATCTGTCCAGCTGACAATCGAGTCGCTGGTGGGTATCGCAACGCTGATGGCTCACGGCGGCGAGCAGGAACAGGCGGTGAGCCTGGCAACCTGCGCCCTGGCACACCCGGCCATCTGGGAAAAGCCGCAGGACCGGGCTCAGGAGCTCCTGGCGGAGCTTGAAGGGCTGCTGTCCCCCACGGCGTTCGCGCGGGCGCGCGCGACAGGAAAGATGCAGGACTTGACGCAACTGGCGCGGATCTGTAGTACGATCCGGTGAAGGTGCACGTGCTGGCCGCCACTCGCGACCTGGCCCAGGTGCTGCCCGCCCTGCGCCGCCCGCGACCCCCCGTCGCAACTGACCCAATACTCCGTGAATAGCGGGCTGGGCTCCCACGCCCGGCACTGTTGTCATTCGTGGCGCCCGGTGGGGCATGCTGTCTCCCTTCCATCTCCGACCGGGTCAACGCTCTTTCGCACGAAACTCACACAAACCTGCACGGTTTTTTCATAGATTTACCAGGGGGAACCCGGTATAATAGACACATCAAGGTTCGTGTACCCGGACGATAGTCGTTATGATCGTGGAGGCTGTGGACGTGCCGGGCATTGCAGCTGCCATGACAACCAGGACGCACCCCCGGAACTGCAATGAAGGATGTTGAGAAATGGGACACGACATCATGAGCAACTGGATGTGGGCTCGTATCTGCTGGATCTTGCTGGCTGTGGTACTGCACGTCTTGTCGACGCTGACCGCCGAGCCGTGCTTCGCCGGGCTGGCCTGGTCCGGGTAGGACAACACCGGGCAAGCTCGCCTGCAAACAGAGGTTGCCCGGCGCTGGTCGACCAGCGCTGACAGGAAAAGCCACGTACGGCGCGAGCCGCTCACAGACTCCGACGCAGTAGTGACGGAAACAGACCACAAGCTCAAGCTACAATCATAGCGCTGCCCGAATCCCGGCCCCACAGCAGTGAAGTCCGTTTGGAGATTCTCGTGGTCTGTGATAGGGTGTCGTCCATAAATGACCTCGCATCTGGCCACACTAGCCCAAGCCATCCTGAGCCTGTCGAAGGATGATTTCTGGCTAGATGCGGGAGTACAAAGTTGTCTCGGGACGACTCCCAAACTGTGGAAGTACCTTTCCCCGCTGGTTTGACGTTCGCAGAAATCACAGCCCCTCAATCGGCCGTCCTCTCCTGCTTTTGGAGTTGCCTAATGGAAACTGTGCTTCAATTGGACCACCAGATGCCTGGTACCAATCGTCCAAAGGACCTGTTGGCGCACCTTGGCTGTTCCTCCGCTGATATGGTTTCTTGGTCAGCTCGGTATGTCCGCTTGGGCACCTGACCCCGCGTGGAATCCGCCCCCATGCTTGTCCGCTTTTCGCGGCTGTGGTATACTGGACCCATCCCCGCCAGCACGCCTGCCACTTCACCGGCCTTGGCATAGGACACACATGTCACTCCAAACCGGCGATACGCTGCGCGATGGGCGATACCGCATCCTGGGCCGCATCGGCCAAGGTGGTTTCGCCGTCGTCTATCATGCGCGCGACACACTCCTCGATCTTGATGTTGCCATCAAGGAGTTCGAGCCCTCCGCACCCGGCGACGCGCAGGCCGAAAGCGGAGATCCGCCGAGTTGACAATCATTATACGCCTCTGGTATAATGGAGGCGCACCCGGATTTCTCAGCAGTCTCTCTTGCCTGGAAAACCATCGCAGCCCACCATCGCGTCCGGGTCGCCCAAGCCGGTCACATCGTTGCCACCCATCATTCCGGTCTGTCCAAAAAACAGCAAGGTTGGAGAAGGAGACTCCCATGCTCGAGATCACCACCTTGGGCGGGCTCGTGATCCGGCGCGACGGCGAAGCGGTGACCGATCTGGTCACGCGCAAGGCCGAAGCTCTGCTGGTCTACCTGGCCTGTACCGGGCGTCCCCACGCCCGGGAAGTGCTGGCCGAGATGCTGTGGGAAGAACGCACCCCCGAGCGGGCGCTGGGCAACCTGCGGGTGGCCCTCACCAGCCTGCGCAAGCAAGTCGGTCCCTATTTCACCATCGAGCGCGATAGCGTGACCGCCAACCCCGAGGCGGGCATCCGGCTGGACGTGGCCGGGCTGGAGGAGGCCCTGCGCGGAGGACAGGTCGAGACGGCGGCGGCACTGTACCGGGGCGAGTTTTTGCAGGGGTTCTACGTGCGGGGCGCGCCGGGCTTTGAGGAGTGGGCGTCGCAGGAGCGGGAGCGCCTGCGCCTGGCGCTGGTGGACGCGCTGGGCGGGCAGGTGGAGCGGGACCTGGCGGGGGGCGCCTTCCGGGCGGGCATCGAGCACGCGCGGCGGCTGCTGGCGCTGGATCCATTGTCGGAATCGGCGCACGAGCAGATGATGCTGCTGCTGGCGGCGGGGGGCCAGCGCAGCGCGGCGCTGGTGCAGTACGAGACGTGCCGGGCGGTGCTGGCCGAAGAGCTGGGGGCGGAGCCGTCGCCGCAGCTCCAGGCGACGTACGAACAGTTGCTGAAGGGGGAGCAGCCGGTGGGGATCCCGCCGGCGACCGGGGCGCGAGAGCGGGCGCCGAGGGCTGTGGGGGATTGCCCGTACCGGGGGCTGGCCGCCTTCCGGGAGGAGGACGCGCCCTTTTTCTTCGGGCGGGAGGACTTTGCGGAGCGTTTGGAGCGGGCGGTGCAGCAGCGGCCGCTGGTGGCGGTGATCGTGGGCTCGTCGGGGTCGGGCAAGTCGTCGGCGGTTTTTGCCGGGTTGCTGCCGCGGCTGCGGGCGGAGGGCGGCTGGACAACCGCCGGCTTCCGGCCCGGGGCACAGCCGTTCCGGGCACTGGCGGGGAGCCTGGTGCCGGCGCTATCGCCGGAGCTGGACGAACCGGATCGGCTGGTGGCGGCGCGCAAGCTGGCGGACGCGTTGCAGGGTGGGGAGTTGCCCCTGGCCGATGTGGTCGACGATGTGCTGCAGGGGCAGCCCCAGGGGCAACGGCTGCTGCTGGTGGCGGACCAGTTCGAGGAGCTGTACACCCTCTGCCCGGAGCGAGAGGAACGGCGGCGGTTTGTGGACGAGCTGCTGGCGGCGGTGGCGGAGACGGCGCGGAAACAGGCGCCGCGTTTCGTGCTGCTGTTGACGATGCGGGCCGACTTTATGGGGCAGGCGCTGGCCTATCGGCCCTTTGCCGACGCCTTGCAGGAGGCGTCGTTGATGTTGGGGCCGATGAATCGCGAGGAGCTGGCGCTGGCGGTGGAAAAGCCGGCGGCGGTGCAGGGGGCGGCGTTTGAGGCGGGGTTGGTAGAGCGGATCCTGGACGACGTGGGGCAGGAGCCCGGGAACCTGCCGTTGCTCGAGTTTGCGCTGACGTTGTTGTGGGAGCGGCAGAGCTACGGCTGGCTGACGCACGCCGGGTACGAAGAGATCGGGCGGGTGGAGGGGGCGCTGGCGCGCTACGCGGATGAGGTCTTTGACGGGCTGGACGCCCGAGCGCGGGCGCAGGCGCGGCGGGTGTTTGTGCAGTTGGTGCGGCCGGGGGAGGGGACGGAGGACACGCGGCGGTTGGCGACGCGGGGAGAAGTGGGTGAGGAGAACTGGGGGCTGGTGCAGCACCTGGCGGACAAGCGGCTGGTGGTGACGGGGCGGGATGCGACGGGCGCCGAGACGGTAGAGATGGTGCACGAGGCGCTGATCGAGGGTTGGGGCCAATTGCAGGCATGGATGGCGGCGGACCGGGCCTTTCGGACCTGGCAGGAGCGGTTGCGGGCGGCGCTGGGGCAGTGGCAGGCGACGGGGGAGGACGAGGGGGCGTTGTTGCGGGGCACGCCGCTGGCCGAGGCGGAGGGCTGGCTGGGGGAGCGGGGCGAGGACCTGAGCGCGGCGGAGTTGGCCTACATCGAGGCGGGGCTGGCGCTGCGGGAGCGGCGGTTGGCGGAGCAGGAGGCGCAGCGGCAGCGGGAGCTGAAGGCGACGCGGGCGCTGGCGGCGGAGCAGGAGAGGCGGGCCGGCATAGAACAGCGCCGGGCCGAGGAGCAGGCAGAGTCGGCGGGCCGCCTGCGGCAGCGGGCACTGTCGCTGGCGGGGGCGATGGTTGTGGCCGCCATCCTGGCTGTTGCTGCCTTCTTTGCCTTCCGGCAGGCCGACCAGAACGCCACTGCGGCTCAGGCCGAGGCGGAGAGACGGGCCACAGCCCAGGTCGAGGCGGACGTCGCAGCCGTCGAGGCCGGCCGGCAGCGCGATGCGGCCCAGGCCGAGGCCGCGGCGCGGGCCACGCAGCAGGTGATTGCAGAATCGGAGAGCCAGGCCCGGGCGACCCAGCAGGCAATTGCGGAAACCGAGGTCCAGGCCCGGGCGACCCAACAGGCCGTCGCCGAGCAAAAGGCCCGCGAGGCGCAGGTGGCCTACAGCCTGTCCCTGGTGGCCAACGCCCGGCAGGCGCAGGCTGATGCAGATACGGAGCTGGCCCTGCTACTGGCCCTGGCGGCCAGCGGCATCGAGGACCCGCCGCCGGCGGCCCAGCGGGCCTTGCTGGACATCGCCCATGCGCCGGGCACGCGGCGTCGGTTGGTGACCAGCCAGGAGAATTACGCTCTGGACGTGAGCCCCGATGGCCGGAGGATGCTGTCTGGAGCACGGGATGGCACCGTGTACCTCTGGGACCTGGCCTCCGGCGAGCTCCTGAAGCGCCTGGAGGGCCATACCTCAGGCGTCCTTGATGTCGTCTTCAGTCCTAGCGGCCAGCGGGCGCTGTCGGGATCCTATGATCACACCGCCATTCTCTGGGATCTGGACAGCGGCGAGATCATCCAGCGCCTGGAGGGTCACACGGCGAGCGTCAGGGCAGTCGCCTTTGGCCCCGACGGTCGCACCGCCCTGACCGGCGAGGACACTATGGAAGCTCCGGGAGAGCTTATCTTGTGGGACCTGGAGGCGGAGGGCGACGAGGGGCGCATCGTCCGCCGCTTTGGCGCCAGCGCCGAGGGGAACCGCCAGGGCATACAGTCCGTGGCCATCAGCCCCGACGGGCGCGTGGCGTTGGTAGGTCTCGGTGCTACTCCGTCCCATGACCGGCCCCTGGTCCTGTGGGACCTGGAGACTTTTGAGGCGATCCGTTTCCTGCAAGGGCCCACTTCCCCGATCAGTGAGGTGGCCATCAGCCCCGACGGCCGCCTGGGACTTAGCGGCGCCGAGGGCGAGGCTACGGTCAGTCTCTGGGATCTGGAGACAGGCGAGGAGTTGCATCGCCTGGAAGGACATGAGGACTGGGTTCTGGGCGTCGCCCTCAGCCCCGATGGCCGTACGGCGCTCTCGAGTGATGCCGATGGCGTCCTGATCTGGTGGGATCTGGAGGCCGGCGAGCCGCTGGCGCACCTGCGGGAGCACACCGGCGATACCCGCGACGTCGCCTTTGTGGACGGCAGCACCGCCGTATCGTCGTCGGATGACGGCACGCTGCGCCTGTGGGAGCTGACCAGCGCCTGGCAGTTGGATCACTGGCAGGGGGAGGCGGAACTGCGACACGGCCTTCCCGTCACTGCGCTGGCCATCAGCCCCGACGGCCGACTGGCCCTCTCCGGGGCCGGAACCCGGGACTGGAATGCCGCTCCCGGCGAATACGACCTCGACAACTCGCTCATTCTGTGGGATTATGAGAGCGGCAGGCCCCTGCGTCGCCTGGAGAGTCACCGGAACACGGTCAGTGGTGTCGCCTTTAGCCCCGACGGCCGCCAGGCGCTCTCGGGTTCGTACGACGGTACGCTCATTCTCTGGGACCTGGACACCGGAGAGAAGATCCGCCAGATGGAAGGCCACACCAGTGGGGTTCAGGGCCTGGACATCAGCTCCGACGGCCGCCAGGCGCTCTCCTGCGATTGGGCCGGCATGATCCTTCTCTGGGACCTGTCCTCCGGAACCGTCGTGCGGCGATTTGCCGGACACCATCACTTGAATGTCCAGGGGGTGGCCTTTCTCGCCGGCGACCGGCAGGCAGTCTCCGTCGGCGCGGAAGCCTCTGTGATCGTCTGGGACCTGGCCAGTGGCCAGCGCCTGCGCCGCCTGATCGGCCTCACAGGGGACGTCGGCGGTCACGAATCGCGCGCAGAAGATATAGCTGCGAGTCCCGACGGCCGTCAGGCGCTCTCGAGTTCGTGGGACGGTATGCTCATCCTCTGGGATCTGGCCAGCGGCCGGTCGATCCGTCGCTACGAGGGTCACACCGGCACTGTGCATGATATTGACATAATCTCCGACGGCCAGACGGCGCTCTCCGGCAGTTCGGACGGCACCCTGATCGTCTGGGACGTGGCCACCGGCACCCCCTTGCGCCACTTGCCGGTGAGCGCCTCGTTCGAGGACCCGCCGAGAGTGGCCATCCACCCCGACGGAAGGACGGCCCTCTCCGGCGAGCCGGATGGCACGATCCTGAAATGGCAACTGGCCGAGCCCTCCCCGGCTGAGCTGATCGCCTGGATTGGCGACAACCGCCCCCTGCGCGAGCTGACCTGCCTGGAGCGGGAGACGTACCAGATCGCGCCCCTCTGCGACGAGGACGGCACCTCGCCCGCCACCACGGCCGATCTGCTGGCTGCCGCTGCTGCCTCGGCGCCGACCCAACCATCAGCCATGCCGACAAGCCCGCCGACTGGTGGGGCACCCCTACCCACGCCCACGCCGCATTCCACCCTGAGAGCGGCCCTGGGCGAAAACCGAGGCGAGCTGGCCCGCTACGAGTACGACGTCTGGACCTACCAGGGCGAGGCCGGCGAGGTGCTGAGCCTGCACATGCAGGCCGACAGGCCGATTACCGGGCCTATCAACCTGGAGGAGGAATTCGCCGCCGGGGTGATGGACACGATCCTGATGGTGTTCGCCCCCGACGGCAGCCTGCTGGCCCAAGCCGACGACGTGCCCGGGTGGGAGGGCCAGCGGACAGACTCGTTGATCGAAGCCGTGTACTTGCCCGTGGACGGCGAATACCGCATTGAGGCCCAGAGCTACGCGGACGCGTCGGCCGGAGGATATACCCTGACGGTCGAATCCCACCGGCCCGACATCGACCCGGCCACATTGCAGCGTTATGTGGGGGACTATTACATTCCCGCGTTTCCCGCACAGGTGGGCATTGAGTATGAGGAGGGCCGCCTGCTGCTCGATTGGTGGCCCGATCTGTGGCCCCTCAGCCCGCGGAACGAGACCGAGTTCTCTGCCCAACCGTGGAATTTTCCGCTGGTCTTTCACACGGATGGGGCGGGCCACGTCACTGGCTTCGAAGTGTATATGTGGGGTGGTTGGTTCGAGGCCGAACGGATGGAGGAGTAGGGACGCCCCCCCGGTGGTCGCCCACGAAAGGTCGCCCAACAAGTTGGGGATTCCAGATCCCCAGACTTGTCTGGGCTCAGACTCGTGTGGGGCACCTGCGAGCAAGGTGAGATGGGGGTCTGCGCCCCTGGTCCTGGGGGCGCAGACCCTGTCACCTAGATGGCGGGCAGCCCATCGGATTTCGAGGACTTGGCCGCCCCGGGCTCGGGGGCCCGGATGTGAAGGAGGGTGACCAGGCGGGCGACGATCTGCTCGCGGAACGAGGTTTCTGCCTGCTCGGCAGCCGGATCCTTTTCCTGAATGCGCAGGGCTTCGCGCAGTTTTTGCTCTTGAACAGCCTTGGCCATACGGTAATCGTGGAACATGGGATTCTCCTTTCCCATCCTTCAGGACATGTTTCGTCGGCTGATGGGCACCCCTAGTCGGATACCGGTCTCGCAAAGCCGCCTGCGGGCGGCGCGCTGGGCGCGTCCTGGCCGGGGGCCGGGCCCGGCTCCGGGGCCGAATCTCCGAGCCCATTGGCGACGGCGGGCTCGTTTGCTGCGAGGCCGTCCTGGGTACTGCCGGCCGTCGTTGCGACCACCTGCACAAGGAGCAGGGCGGTCAAGAGGATGATCACTGCCACCAACATTTGTTTACGATTGAACATTGTCAGAGCCTCCTTCTTTTTGAATCTGAACCGCGTCCGTTACCTGCCCACATCATAGCAGGCCGCCGTTCAGAAAGGGCTTCAGGATCGTTCAAAGATCGTTTAATTTGCGCCTCTGGAGAACAGACCTCGGAAGTTTTGAGCCTTTCGAAGTCCCTCAAGGGACAAGCCTGTGCGTAGGTAAGCGACATGCTGGAGATTCTCACCCTAGGCGGCCTGGCCCATCCGGCGCGACGTCGCGCCGGTGATCGGGCTGGCCAGCCGCAAAGTCGAGGTCCTGCTGGTCTACCTGGCCTGCACCGGCCGGCCCCATTCCCGCGAGGCGCTGGCCGAGCTATTGTGGAAGGGACGCAGCCAGGAGTGGGCGCCGGGCAACCTGCGGGTGGCCCTCACCAGCCTGCGCAAGCACTTGGGCGACCATGTCACCATCACCCGCCAGACCGTGGCCCTGGAACCGGAGTCGGGCATCCTCGTCGATGCCCTGGAGTTCGAAGGGTTGGTCACAGAGCAGCTCGAGGCCGCCCTGGAGCGCTACCGGGGTGAGTTTCTGGCGGGCGCCTACCTGCGCGACGCCCCGGACCTGGAGCTCTCGGGGTCAAAGGGCAGGTTTTCGATGCTGGTAAAGACAGCCGCCAGCCGGACCCGCGGCCCGAAGCGGGGCGTGATCAGCAGGCCGTGCATTCCCCGCCAGCCGAGGCCCGCCTGTTGGGCCAGGGGCGGGTAAAGGGTCAGGCCCAGCAGCGGATGCCCGGCGTGGGCCGAGTAGCCCCGTTATCGGAGATAGTCGGCAATCCGGTTGGCGGCGACGCCCAGGTTGTAGTACATCTCGTGGACGGCGACAAACGATTCCCTACTGGGGGAGGTGTCGATGCGGCGCTTGTCCATTTCCATGGTCAGGACGATGGCGTTGGGGTGCAAGACCGCCTTGTCCTGGAAGACCAGTGTCTCGGGCAGCCCTGCAATTGGCCGACCGCCACCGCCGCCTCGAGGAAGCGGGTGAGCTCCAGCCGGGTCTCTTCGGGCATGTCGCCCAGCCGGTCCAGCAGACGCTGCATCTCCTCCCGTTCGATCAGGCTCAGCCAGACCATGTCGCGGTTCTGGTGGAGAAAGGTCAGCATCTCGGTGACCAAGTGGATCAGGTCGGCCTCAATGTCGCCACTGTCCTGCTGCGCGACTTCCTGGAAAGCGCGCCGGGGCGTGTGCGCCTGCATAAAGGCCCGGATGAGGCTGTCCCGGTCGCCAAAGTGGCGGTAGAGGGTCGCAACACCGAGCCCCGCCTCCTCGGCGATCTGCTCCATGGTGGTGCGGGCCAGCCCGTGCTTGTCAAATGTAACCCGCGCCGCCTGCAGGATCCGGCTGGGAATGTCGAGGTCATCCCGGTCCGCGACCTGGAGCCCCCGCTCGCGAGCCAGGCGCCGCACCAAGGCCTCCTTGCTGCTCACGCGCCGGTAGAGCGTGGCCCCACGAACTGGGCATGCAGCACGCAAATCTGCGCGAGACGATGCTGCGTATCAGCGGTACAGTCCGAGCAATCAATCTAAGGGTGCCGGTAGCTGCGCTACCGCGCCGCCCCTGTGTTCGGGGACGCTTGCTCCCGGCAGCGCTTGTAGTAATTGATCAGCCCATTGGTGGATGAATCATGGGACTCTACGCTCTCTTCCCCGCGCAGCTCAGGCAAAATCACCTTGGCAAGCTGCTTGCCGAGTTCGACGCCCCACTGATCGAAAGAGTTGACGTCCCAGATCACGCCTTGCGTAAAGATCTTGTGTTCGTAGAGTGCGATGAGCGAGCCCAGAGTCTCGGGCGTAAGCCGGGGATAGAGGAACGAGTTCGTCGGCCGGTTTCCCGGAAAGGTCTTGGCAGCGACCAGCGTTTCCAGCTCAGCGCCCCCCTGTACCCCGGGGGGCGTGTAACCCGCGGCTGTGAGCTCGGCTCGTGCTTCCTCGGGCGTCCGGCCCTTCATCAGCGCCTCGGTCTGCGCAAAGTAGTTCGAGAGCAGCAGCGTGTGATGCTCGTCCAGCGGATTTTGGCTTTGCGCCGCGGCCAGGAAATCACAGGGAATGAGTTTCGTCCCCTGGTGGATCAACTGGTAAAAGGCGTGCTGGCCGTTCGTGCCCGGTTGCCCCCAGATGACAGGGCCGGTCTGGTAGTCAACCCTCTCACCCTCGCGGGTGACACTCTTGCCGTTGCTCTCCATGTCTCCCTGCTGGAAGTAAGACGCGAAGTGCATCAGGTACTGGTCATAGGGAAGGATGGCAAACGACTGCGCACCGAAAAAGTTATTGTACCAGATACCAAGCAGGCCCATGACCACCGGGATATTCTCTTCGAATGACGCGGTGCAAAAATGCTCGTCCACCCGGTGGGCACCCGCCAGCAGCGCCTCAAAGTTGTCCATACCCAGGTAGAGCGCAATCGACAGTCCCACGGCGGACCACAGCGAATAGCGCCCGCCGACCCAGTCCCAGAACTCGAACATGTTGGCTGTGTCGATGCCGAAACGCGCCACCTCTTCGGCGTTTGTGGACATGGCCACGAAATGCCTGGCAACAGCCTCTGCCGGTGGAGCCGGCGCGTCATCCTTGACCGCTGCCAGGAACCACTTCCGGGCAGAGTGCGCGTTGGCCATGGTCTCCTGCGTAGTGAAGGTCTTGGACGCCACCAGGAACAGCACCGTTTCCGGGTTGACGACTTTCAGCGTCTCGACCAGGTCGGTACTGTCGACATTGGAGACAAAGTGCACGTGGAGGTCGGGCTTGCCATACGGCTTTAGTGCCTCGCAGACCATCTTGGGGCCGAGATCCGACCCGCCAATGCCGATATTGACGATATCGGTGATCGGCCTGCCCGTGTATCCCTTCCATGCGCCCAAGCGGACGGCTTCGCTGAACGCCCGCATCTTGGCCAGCACGGCGTTGACTTCAGGCATGACGTCTTGGCCATCCACGAGGATAGGTCGGTTCGAACGGTTGCGCAGCGCGATGTGCAGGACGGCCCGGTTCTCCGTGTTGTTGTACTTCTGGCCGGTGAACATGGCTTCGATCTTGCCTGACAGGTTTGCCTGTCGCGCGAGATCGAACAGCAGCTGCATGGTTTTCTGCTCCACGCGATTCTTCGAATAGTCGAACAGGATGTCGCCGCCCGACGTTCCGTCGGAAAGTCGAAGCGAAAACTTTTCGAAGCGTTGCGGGTCACTGGCAAAGAGGTCACGCATGTGCACCTCGGCCATCTTTCGTTGGTGCTTCTGCAACGCCTTCCACGCTGGCAAGTTAACAGGTCCAGGCATCTCTCTCTCCTTGGGCGACCACAACCCGGGTACCCTCAGGCGGCCGCTCCTCTACAGATAGTAGTCAAAGTGGTGCTCGGTGCACACCTTCCGCCGGATCACAAAGATGTGCGCCAGTACGGTCTTTGGGTTCAGCTCTACATAGTTGCGCGCTGTGCCACAGATAGCGCGCATCGATCAGCAGAGCGTGCGCTTGATAGGGCTGTCGAGGATCAAGGCCAAGTTCCTCCGCATCCGGCGGAAATTCGGGCAGCCCGTCCGCCCAGCCTTCGGGCAATCGGCCCTCCAACCGCCGTTCCAACTCGGCCGCCAGGTCAGGCTACGCGGCACAGTAGGCCTCGAACTTTTGCTGCCAGGCCTCTTCCTGCTCCGCGTCCTGGGCGACTGCCTGGCGGAAGAAGGCCAGCACCTCGTCTGGCACGTAGAAGCGCAGCTCCAGCGGCCAGCCCAGCCTTTCCTTGGCGCCGTTCAAC
>Ga0180438_10003572_pt1 | contig 23370 bp, 15 predicted proteins | sample SS_ome_12_FD_132455 | JGI IMG/M metagenome (GOLD analysis project Ga0180438, IMG submission 132455) | Hypersaline lake sediment archaeal communities from the Salton Sea, California, USA - SS_3_D_2 metaG | ecosystem: Environmental > Aquatic > Non-marine Saline and Alkaline > Hypersaline >...
ATAAACTTCCTTAAGGATGATCAGGGCGAGTACACGATTTGTCAGGCGATCGTCAAAGATTTCGACATGGAGATGAAGGGCACCAAGATTAAAAATAACTGACCGGCGCTCGCAAAACACAAGTGACTGGCGGAATCCATCCGCGGGTGAGTCTCAGCTGTTCTTTTCCCGCTCGCTTTTAATGATCTCGGCGACCTTCTCGATCAGGATACGTGAGGGGGTAAAGAATTGATCACATCGCGGGCATTTGATCTCCTTGCCCTCCTCCAAGTCCCAGGGTGTGACTCTCAGCGTGTCGCCGCACTTGGAACATGGGATGGCAATCCGCGGTATGTTGTAGGACATATCTGTGTGCCCCTTATTCGTGTCGTTTCGAAACAACCGCCACATATAACATAATACGTATAAATTATAATGCAGTTCTCTGAGATGCACCTAGTGTTTAAAGAAATTTTAAAATATTCGTATGATTTAGCCGCGGCTTGAGGCTTAGGCCGAAAACAGCGCACTGGATGAGAATTGGGGATCACTGGTCGCGTTGATCCCCAGCTTTTTCAGGCCGACCTCGTCTCCCGGAGTGGGAATGTGTGTCAAGTGCGCTTCCGTCCCTCTCAACTCTTTGAGCTTACTCATAGCCAGTTGGGCGGCAGGATTAGCCGCCGCGCTGATGCTCAATCCGATGAGCGTTTCCTCCAAGTTGAGGCTGACGGATTTCGACTGCAGCACGTCTTTTTTCAAGCGTGCGACCGATTCTATGATGTTATCCGGCAGAAGCGGGATCTTTTCGGGTATTTCCGCAAGATACTTTATGGCGTGCAGTATCAGGCTGGAGGCCGCGTGCAGAAGCGGCGAATTCGAACCTCGAATGATGGTCCCGTCCATGAGTTCGAGGGCGGCGCCGCAGTAGACGCCTTTATGACCTTTCTTTCTTTCCATGGCCTCAATGGAGGCATCGCGCGCGGGCTGCACCACGCGGCGGTTCTCTGGCCTGTTCCCCAGTTCATCCAGGATGAGTTTTACCCGTTCTATGGGTTTTTGATCCAAGAATCCCATGGCATGTTCGCAGGAGCACCGGAAATAGCGACGGATCACTTCCTGTTTGGCGGCCTCTCTAATGATGCCGTCATCCATGATTCCGCTGCTGGCGCGGTTGACGCCCATGTCGGTCGGGGATCTGTAAAACGAGTCCACACCTATGAGACGCTCCAGTATCCTTTTCAGTACGGGAAAAACCTCTACATCCCGGTTGTAGTTTACGGCCGAGATACCGTAGGCTTCCAGATGGAAAGAATCGATCAGGTTGAAGTCTCCGATATCGGCGGTCGCGGCTTCATAGGCCATGTTGACAGGATGTTTAAGGGGCAGGTCCCAGATTGGGAAGGTTTCGAATTTGGCGTATCCGGATTGGATTCCCTGTTTGTGATCGTGATAAAGCTGGGAAAGGCAGGTCGCCAACTTTCCGCTTCCCGGCCCGGGTCCCGTGACCACGATGAGTGGTTTGTCGGTCGGGATATAGGCGTTGGCCCCATATCCCTCTTGACTGACGATCGTATCCACATCCATCGGGTACCCCTTGGTATAGGGATGCGTATAAACCGGAACGTTCCGACGCTCCAGTTTGTTCTTGAAGATGGAGGCGGCCGGTTGATCCGAGAAGCGTGTGATGACGACGCCCCGGATGCTGAGGCCGCGGTCCCTGAGATCATCGATGAGCTTCAGGGCATCGGTATCATAGGTGATGCCGAAATCCCCTCTTATCTTGCGCTGCTCGATGGCACCGGCATAGATGCAGAGCAGAATCTCGGTCCGCTCCTTGAGCTGTTGAAGCAGCCGTATCTTGACGTTGGGTTCGTATCCGGGAAGCACGCGCGCGGCATGATAATCGAACAGCAGCTTGCCGCCGAATTCGAGATAGAGTTTGTTATGGAAGTGATCGACCCGCTCCAGGATGGCCGCGGTCTGTTCCCTGAGGTAAGTTTCGTTGTCAAAGCCGATTCCGGGCCCCATTCGAGCTCCCTTCGGTGAAAGTCCTGGATGCACTATACTCCTTAGCATTCATGGGATATTTTGGCAAGCGGAATAATATCATTTGAGCTTGAGGCTCACATATGATAAGTATTTTCTATGATTCGGCTGATTACTAGGGGGTAAATCTCTCGCCTTAGGAGGAAACACATGAATGTGCAGATCGATGTCAACTTGAATGTGGCGAGTAAATTCGCCGAGGGAAAGGGAAGAGTCCGGGCCTTGGTCTATCTCCAGCAGGGAGAAAACAAGGATGATTTCCATGTGTTTATGGATAATGGAAAGATGCTGGTCGTAAAGGTCGATATGGAATTCGACGAGCTGTGTGAGGAGATCTTCAAGGGCGTCGAACAGATGTTCCCTCCGGTGGAATGATACCGCATCACCCCGACCGAGCCGTAGATTCACCCCTTTAATCACCGGCAAAGGCGATTTACCCGTCATCCAGATCCGGGTATGTTGTGGAGGTCGGGAGTGTAATGCGATGCGACTGAAATTGACCTGGCTGTTGTTGACTGTTTTCACCTTAGCGCCCCTCTGCTGCACCACCGTGCCGGAACGGGGCCGGGATGCCGTCTCCCGCCATGTCGTTCATTACCAGGATAAGCCGTTCGAACAGGTCTGGGTCGGCGCCAAACGCGCCCTGGTTGAAATCGGATTTGCCGTTCGAAAGGAAATCAAAGAGCGCGGTCTCCTGGATGCCGTGGCCACCCAGGGTCCTTATGCCTATGATAGTCAGCATCTCATGAACGTCTTGGTTAGAAAAGAGGGAGGCCGCGTCCGGGTGGACTGTCTCATGGCCCACTCCTCACGCTACAATCATCTCAGCCGTGATTACATCATCCGATTCTTCCGGGCGCTGGAAAAACAGCTGGAATAACCGCTTTCGATCCGATTTATTCCTTCCCCCATATTTCCTTTATCTTCTTCCTTCCGATCTAGATATCACCCCCGGAAGTAATTCAGGAAATGGTCTTCACAAATAATCATTATTGTCTCGCCTTGCCGATTGGTATATAAAACTGAGGAGAGGGGAAACAGGCCATGATAAAACTCCGACCTTTACTGCGAATTTGGGGAGTGTTCGTTTTGATGTGCGGGGTGGGTCCTTGGATCCCATCCCAAAATAATGCGGCGGATGAGGTCACGATCCGGGAGGAGAAATTGGTGCTTCCCACCCACATGACGCAAGGGCCCAGCATATTCCCCATCTTTTACGGCGGCCGGGCCTATCAAGGGGCGCAGGGTCGGGTTTATCCGTATCCCTTTTGGGACGAATTGACCGACGAGCGCCGGGAGGTGGCCTATAGGGCCGTCTATCTGGAAAATCGCTATGTCCGGCTTTGTGTGCTCCCGGAGCTGGGCGGCCGCATCTTTTCCGCCCGAGACAAGACCAACGGTTACGATTTTTTCTACCGCCAGAGTGTCATCAAACCGGCGCTCATCGGGATGCTGGGGGCGTGGATATCGGGAGGGGTGGAGTGGAACGTTCCCCATCATCACCGGGCTACATCGTTTCAGCCGGTGGATTATGCGGTGCAGCAGAACTCCGACGGCAGCAAAACCGTGTGGATCGGGGAGCTGGAGCTCCGTCACCGCATGTCCTGGGCCATCGGCTTGACACTTCATCCGGACAAGTCCTTCATCCAAAGCACCGTGAGGATTATCAACCGGACTCCCTTGGCGCATTCGCTGCTCTACTGGGCCAATGTGGCCGTCCACACCAACGAAGATTATCAAGTGATCTTTCCCCCTGAAACCCGGTTCGCCACCTACCACGGGAAGAACCAGTTCGCTCACTGGCCTGTAGCTCGAGAAACCTACAACCGGGTGGATTACAGCCGTGGGGTCGACATCAGCTGGTGGAAGAATCACCCGGCGCCCACATCCTTTTTCGCTTGGAATTTCACCGATGACTTTCTGGCCGGCTATGACCACGGTCGCCGAGCCGGTGTCATTCACGTGGCGGATCACCATATCATGCCGGGAAAAAAATTCTGGACCTGGGGGACCGGAAGTCAGGGGAAGCGCTGGGAAAACATCCTGTCCGACACGGACGGTCCCTATCTCGAGCTGATGGTGGGGGCCTGGTCAGACAACCAGCCCGACTACAGTTGGATCCAACCCTACGAAACCCGGACCATTTCTCACTACTGGTATCCTCTGCGGGAGATCGGGGGAGTCAAAGCCGCCAATCTGGATGCCGCCTTGAACCTGGATGTGGCCGGCCGTAAGGCGTACATCGGTGTGAATGTTTCCTCCCCCCTGGATGAGGCCGTGATCATGCTTTGGTCGGCGGCGGAACGGCTGCTGGAGGAGAGGGCGGACCTGGCACCGGACAATCCGTTTCATGTTGACGTCGAATTGCCTGAAGGCGTGCAACCGGAAGATCTCAGGCTGGTGCTCAAGTCAAAAGGAGAAGTGAAGTTGAGCTATGCTCCCCGGCGTTCCGGGCCGGAGGCTATGCCCGATCCGGCGGTGACACCCCCGCCGCCTTCGGAGATCAAGACCAATGAAGAACTCTATTTGGCCGGACTGCGCCTGGAGCAATTCTATAATCCCTCCCTGGATCCTGAATCCTATTACCGCGAGGTTTTGAGGCGCGACCAGGGAGATTCCAGGGTCAATACACAGTTGGGGGTGATCTGCCTCAAGCGGGGAATGTTTGGTGAGGCGGAGGTGCATCTGGAGCGGGCAAGCGAGAGACTCGGCTGGAACCACACGCGTCCCAGGAGCTGTGAGGCTCTGTATTATCTGGGTTTAGCGCGCCGGGCGCTTGGGAAGACCGAGTCGGCGGTAGAGGCCCTGCAGCGGGCGGCCTGGGATCCTGCCTGGCGGCCGGCGGCCTGTTTTGTGCTGGCGGAAATGGCTTGTGCCGACCGGAGCTTCGACCGGGCCATGGATCTGCTTGACCGCGCCGATGGTTCAGGATTATCCACGGCTAAAAGCCTCGACCTGCGTGCCGCCCTTTCGCGGCATAAGGGAGAAGGGGAGAAGGCGGCCGCCGCGGCTGCGGAAGCGCTGCGCTTTAATCCGCTGGACTTTTGGGCTGCCAACGAGTTGTATCTGGCCGAATCCATGTCGGCCCGGACGAATGGTGCGGAGGCGCGGCTGCGTCGGCTCCGGAGCCTCATGCGTGATGAAGTACAGTCTTATCTGGAACTGGCCGCGGACTATATGCGCTGCGGCCTGCTTGGGGAAGCGCGTAGCGTGCTGCAGAGGATCGAGACCCGAGCCGGAGCCGGACACGCCCTGGTGCTTTATTACCTTGGTTGGCTTGAGTCTCGGATCGGAGACGCGGACCGTGCGAAAGAGTATTTGAATAAGGCGTCGGCCTGTTCGCCGGACCGATGCTTTCCTTTTCGCGTCGAAACGGTCAAAATCCTGGAGGAGGCGCTGCGCATTGATCCTTCAGATTCACGCGCCTGGTATTACCTGGGAAACTGCCTGTTCGATGTCCAACCGGAGAGGGCCGTGGTTGCCTGGGAGAAGGCGCGCAGCCTGGGAGAGAATTACTTCCTGCTTTATCGGAACCTGGGATTGGGCTACGCCCGCGTGAGGAATGATGTGGACCAGGCCGTGACTCATCTTGAGAAGGCGGTCGCCCTCGACAGCTCTCATGCCCGGCTGTTCTATGAACTGGACCGGATGTACGAGGTCACGGGATTCGAGCCGGCCAAACGGCTGGCGCTGTTGGAAGAAAACCACCGGACCGTTGAACAGCGCGACGATGCCTTAACCCAGGAAATCAAGCTCTTGGTCCAGACCGGCCGCTATGATGAAGCCATCCGTCTTCTGGACGGTCATCACTTCCATGTCTGGGAAGGAGGCGGTCAGATCCATGACTATCATGTGCATGCCCATCTCCTGCGGGGGAGTGTTCTCATGCGCAGCAAAGACTATGCCCAAGCCTTGCGGGATTTCGAGCGGGCGGATGCATATCCCGAAAATCTGGAAGTCGGACGACCCATCCACGGCGGCCGGAGGGCACAGGTCTGGTACTTCATCGGCACGGCACTCGAGGCTTTAGGGCGGACAGAGGCGGCACGCAAGGCATATGTCGAGTCGGTGGGGATTGACCGCGATTGGTCCGAATCGAGCTTTTATCAGGGAATGTCGTTCAAACGACTGGGCAAGGCCAAGGCGGCGGAGGAAAAATTCCACGGCCTGATGGCCTATGCCTCCCGAAGGCTCAAGTCATCCCCGGTCATGGACTTTTTCGCCAAATTCGGGGAACGGCAGTCGGCAGCAGTCCAAAAGGCACAGTCATTATATCTCTTGGGACTGGCACAGCTCGGCTTGGGGCAGACTCAAGGCGCCCATAGTTCTTTCGACCAGGCGATGGAGCTGGATCCCAATCACTTCTGGGCCCGGTTCTTCCGGGATTCGCGCTAGGGCACTGCCCCAAGAGAGTTTTTTTTGCCGACTCCGATTTGACGATCCCTGGGACCTATACCCAAGATGGGGGAATGTGCTACAATCTTGGTTCCTTTATTAAAGGTGGGAGGATCGGGAACCCGGGAGTCGGGACATGAATCTGATCGCAGCCTGGCAACCGGCCGTGGAGATCGAAAGAGCCGTATCGAAATGATGGAGATCAGGCAAATTCGCACCTGGCAGGAGATCCAGGCCGTGCGGGACTCATGGGATCGGGCTGTGGCGGCTTGTTCCGAACCCAGCTTTTTCCTGACCTCGACCTGGTTTTCATCCTGGTGGGAACACCTGGCCGAGGATCATGAGCTCTGCACCTTTGTGTTGAGCGACGAGTCATCCGACTCACTTGGCTTCGCACCTCTCATGCGGAGGGCCGAAACCCTGGCCTTCCCGGCCAGCAGGGAGGTCACCGATTACTGCGATTTTGTCTTTCCTGCCGGCTGTGCGGGACGGATGCTTGAGGGGCTTCTGCGGCACATCGCACGTGAGCTCCCTATGATCCAATCCATCGAGCTTATTAACCTGCCGGCATCGTCTCCCACCCTGTCATTCCTTCCGGAACTCGCGCCTCGATTCGGATTTCACAGCCGGGTGGAAAGGAGCGAAGCGGTCCCGGTCCTGACACTCCCCGACGCCTATCCGGAGTATCTCAGCCGCCTCTCGCGCAAGAATCGGCACGAATTGCGCCGCAAGATCCGCCGCACCGAAGGCCTGCCCGAAATCCGCCACCATATCATTACGGATCCGGTCCTGATCCGTGACCATATGCCCGATTTTATTGCCTTGCACCGGTCCGTCAGCCCGGATAAAGAACGTTTTTGGTGTAAGCCCGGAATACCTGAATTTTTCCAAACCGCACTCTCCCGGCTGGCCGATCACCGCTTGGCGGCCCTGCATGTTTTATATTCCGGCCGGACTCAAGCCGCCGGCCTGATCACCGGGTTCTATGGCAAGACCGTCTATTTTTACAACATCGCCTACGCGCTCGAGTTCGCGGCCGCCAGCCCCGGATATTTCTTAATCGATCGTGCCATCCGCCAGGCTATCGCCGACGGCAGGGAGCGTGCGGATTTTCTCAGAGGGGAGGAGAAATACAAGTTTGAATTCGGAGCACAAATCGGTACAATATATAACTTAATATTGAACAAAAGAGAATTCACCGCATGAGAATATGCCTGGTCAGCTTTCACTGCTGTCCCTATTCGACCATCGGCAGCGACGGCGTGGGGGGAATGAACGTTTATATCAGGGAATTGAGTTCGGCGCTGGCCAATTTTCCGGATGTCCATATCGATATTTTCACGCGCCGTCAGAGCCCGGATCGCAAGCGCATTAAACTCATTTCTTCCAACCTTCGGGTGGTCCATCTCCCGGCGGGGCCGGAACGACCATCGGATAGACGCGATCTCTACGCCCATCTGCCGGAGTTTATCGAGAATATGGTGGAATTCATCCTGGGGGATGAGGGATCCTACGACTTGGTCTATTCGCATTACTGGCTTTCCGGGCTCATCGGAGAGCGGATCAAGTACCTCTTCAATATTCCCTTGATTCACACCTTTCACACGCTGGGTTTCTTGAAGAAACGGGTATTATCCGGCGGTGAGCACCGTTACCGGATCCCGGCTGAGCAGCATCTGGCCCGGGCGGCGGACCGCATTATCAGTTCTTCCCTGGAGGAGAAGGAGAACCTGCTGAGCGAGTTCGAGATTTCTCCCTTGAAGACCCAGGTGATCTTCCCCGGCGTGAATCGGGATCTTTTCCACCGTGTGGAAGGAGACAGGACCCGGATTCCCGGGGCGCCGGAAGCACTCCTCCTATATGTGGGGCGTATCGAGCCGGTCAAGGGATTGATGGATGTCGTAACCGCCATGGATTGCTTACGGGACCGGGCACCGGACCTTTTTGCCTGCCTGGGACTGGTTGTCATCGGAGGAGGCAGTATAGACCGGGACTTTCATCAAAATCCGGAGATCATTCGGATCCGTTCTTCGATAGGGCGCCTGAATCTGTCCAACAAGATTCATTTCCTGGGCTCCCTGCCACAGGAGGAATTGAGGCATTTTTACTCGGCCGCCGACGCATTGGTGGTGCCTTCACTCTATGAATCCTTCGGACTGGTGGTGGTCGAGTCCCTGGCCTGCGGAACTCCGGTCCTGGTGTCCAAGATCGGAAAGATGCAGACCATCGTCAAGGACGGTCGCACCGGCTTCTCATTCCGGCCCAACGACCCATCTTCCCTGGCCGCAATCCTCCTGCACTTCTTCGCCCACAAGCGTCGTCTGTGGTCGGCCGAAAGGATCCGCTCGGATGTGATCGAACGGTTTTCCTGGAAACATACGGCTGAGATGACCTATCAGGTATTCAGGGAATCGATGGAACGCAGGCGCATCGGGCAGGCTACCACCACACTTCTGCGCGGTGAAAGCCCTCCGCAAGTTTAAAGTCCACCCCTTCGGCCATATCTTTGGCTCGTTTGCACAGCCAGCGTTCCATCTCGGCTGAGAACGGTTCCTTGATCTGGCTTTTATGGCAGCGGAGAGCCTTGACCTTCAGCTCGAAGGTCTCGGTAATATCGGAGCGGTAGTTGATGTCCGTATCGTCCGGAGCCCAAAGCCACACTTCCTTGACCTTGTGTGGCGTCAATCCTGCTTCGATCAGATCAGGATGGGCGTGATAATCCCGTGCGTAGGGGAAGACGGCATCCAGCACCACTCGTCCTGTGATGCGGTGATCGCGGTGCCAGATGTAGCGGCGGTAGGGATCGGCGGAAATGACCAGTTCCGGGCGGAAGGTGCGGATCTGGCGCACCAGGTCCTTACGGAGGGCAGGCGTCTCCTCAACCCCCTGGTCGGGGTAGCGGAGGAAGACCACTTCGCGCACACCCAACACCTGTGCGGCGTCGCGCTGCTCCTGCTCACGGATCCGAGCCAGGTCTACAGGGGAGACCCGGGGATCATCGGTGCCTTTATCGCCGCTGGTGACCACGATGTAGACCACAGACTTTCCTGTACGGACCATTTTGGCCACCGTGCCGGCCGCCCCGAATTCGGCATCATCGGGATGGGGGCTGATAACCAGGATGTCGGCGGTGTTGTTATCCATGGATCACCTCACCGGGAAATTGTAATATATCCCTGCGTCTGATACAATCCGAAATTCCGGCAGGGAATGTCCGGGATTGGGACCGGCCGAAGCAGAGGCCGCGAGCGCAAAGATGGTCAAGATCAGGAACTACCGCGAGGCCGATTTCACATCCTTGAACACCCTCTATGCCGGGGCGGAGGAAAACAGCTTGTGGGAGCCCCTGGGGCGTGCCCGGCAACTGGACATGATCCTGCGCCGTCCCCACTACCGTCCCGAGTCGGACCTTTTCGTAGCCGAGACCGGAGACCTCAACCTCGTAGGATATGCGGATGTGATAAGGGAAGTGCGGATCGGACGCGTGGTCATGGATGTGTACGTCGCTCCTCGGTCACGCCGCCAGGGGATCGGAAGCCGCCTGGTTGAGAAGGCGGTGTACCGGAGCGCATCCCTGGGAGCCGGTATCGTGCACACCTTCGTGGATCGAAGCCGGCGGGGCAGCCGGGCTTTCCTGAAACGAGCCCGTTTTCAACCCGTACGGCGCTATCTGGTCTTGGAGCGGCCGGCGGAGGCAGGGCCTGAGGAGCTAAGACCGGATAATAACGGGGGGGGCCTCGGAGAATTGAGACTGAAGGCCTTGCAGGACGGCGATGAGGCGAGACTGGCCGAGATACAGAACGAATCGTTTGCCGGAAGCTGGGGATTCTGTCCCAATACTCCGGAGGAGATCCGATTCTTTCTGGAGCTTATGGGGACTCGGATCCAAGATGTTTTGGTACTGTGGGATGGGAATGAGGCCGTAGGCTATCTGTGGCCTCAGGTAGTGGACCGCAAGGGACAGAAAGCCGGGAAGCATGGCTGGATCCACATGGTCGGGGTGCGCCCGGATTTTCGGGGCCGCGGATGGGGAAAATTGCTGATCGAGGTCGGGCTGAAGGTTTTCAGGGAGCAGGGCGTGGAATCGGTGGAACTGACCGTGGACGAGATGAACCGGACGGCCGTGAATCTTTACACCGCTTTGGGCTTCCGGACCAAAACCCACAAGCTGTGGTATGAGTATGTCCTGCTCTAGACACAGGCAAATCGCCGCCAACCGCACCCGTCGTCCATGAGGCCGTGCAGGTTTACCTACATGGGGAAATATGTTATGTATTACACGCCTTGATTTTCAGTCCATCACTTACACCTACGAAGGGAGGAGTATAACCCATGGGCAAGACGAAGGACCTGAGACTTATCGCCGATCGACTGCGGATCCATTCACTGAGGATGACCACTCAAGCCGGATCCGGACATCCCACCACCTGCATGTCCATGGCCGAGATCGCCGCGTGCCTGTTTTTTGATGAGATGCAGTACAACATCCAGGATCCGTTCGACCGGGCCAACGATGAGCTTATCCTGTCTAAGGGACATGCCGCTCCCATCCTGTGGGCGGCCTATGCCGAAGCCGGAATCATTTCCGAGAAGAGTCTGATGAGCCTCAGAAAGATCGGCTCCGTACTGGAAGGTCATCCCACGCCCCGAATGAAATGGGTGAAAGCCGCCACCGGTTCCCTGGGCCAGGGATTGTCGGTGGGCGTCGGCATCGCCCTGGCCCAAAAGCTGGAAAGATCGCACCGGAGGACCTATGTGGTGATGGGAGACGGAGAAATCGCCGAGGGTGCGGTCTGGGAAGCTGCCAACACCGCCGCCCTCCTGGGACTTGAAAATCTGACGGCAGTCGCGGATATCAATCGTCTGGCCCAGTCGGAAGCCACTATGCACGGGCATGACCTCAGGGCCTATGCACGCAAGTTCAAGGCCTTCGGTTGGGACGCTGTCCAGGTGGACGGGCACAAGATCAAGGAGCTGCGGGATGCCTTCAAACTGGCCCGGGCATCCACCCGGCCGGTGGTGATCCTGGCCAAGACAATCAAGGGCAAGGGTGTCTCTTTTCTGATGGATAAAGATGGATGGCATGGCAAGCCGCTCAAGCCTGAAGACCTAGAGAGGGCGCTGGAGGAGATGGGAGAAATGCCGCAGGTCGACGCCTCGCAATATGTGAAAAAGCCGAAAAAAAGCCAGCCTGCCCGAAAGAATTTTCGGTTTGCTTTTAGGCATAACCATTATCAAAGCAATACAGCCACCCGCCGCGCGTACGGCAACGCCTTGGTGAAGTTGGGGGAGATCAATCCGAGGGTGGTGAGCATCGATGGAGATGTGAAAAATTCCACTTATGCCGAAGATTTTTTCCAGGCGTTTCCCAAACGGTCTTTTCAGTGTTACATCGCCGAGCAGAACATGGTGGGAATGGGATTGGGCCTGCAGGCCAAGGGATACCTGCCGTTTATGGCCACGTTCGCCGCCTTCCTGAGCCGGGCGCACGATCAGATCCGGATGGCGGCTTATTCCATGCCCAATATGAAATTCGTGGGATCGCACGTGGGTGTGAGCATAGGGGCCGACGGTCCCTCTCAGATGGGGCTCGAGGACCTGGCCATTTTTACTCCCATCCCTGGCTGCGTTGTGCTTTATCCCAGCGATGCCACTTCGACCGAATCGTGTTTGGAGGCCATGGCCCGGAAGAAGGGAATGGCCTATCTACGCACATCACGGCCGGCCACCCCGATTTTGTATGAGTTGGGTGAGAAGTTTCCCATCGGCGGTTCCAAGCTGCTCAAGAAGAGCGATGCGGACAAGGCGTTGATTGTGGCGGCCGGGATCACGGTGTTCGAGGCGCTGAAGGCCCATGCGGAACTCAAGGAGGCGGGGATACCGGTGCGGGTGGTGGACGCTTATTCGATTCAGCCCATCGATCGGGAGAACCTCATCCATCATGCCGCCGCGGCCGGAAACAAGGTGGTGGTGGTCGAGGATCATTTTCCCCAAGGAGGATTGGGCAGCGCCTTAGCCCTTGCCCTAGCCGGGCGGGCTGAGGTCGCACATCTGGCCGTTAAGGAACTGCCGCGTTCCGGCGAGCCCCAGGAACTCTTGGATAAATACGGCATATCCGCTCTGCATATCGTCACAACCGTAAAGGAGATGGTCGGGAAATAGGATAAGCCGGAAGATATCAATTCGTCCGAGAAAAAAGGTCCCTGGGCAGCGTTCTTATTTGTGAGTGGTCTCATGCGGTCGCGAATCATGTGGATCAAATCCGCATTCCCGCTGAATATTGCATTGCTGACAGGATTATTCCTCTTTCGTTTCTCATTATCAGCCACCCGACCGCGCGCCGTAGTTTCGGCGGTTTATGATGGCGATACGATCAAGGTGAGGTTCGGCGGTGAGCGGTCGGAAATCGTTCGACTCATCGGTGTCGACGCACCGGAATTGGGCGATACCCGGGAGGAGGTTCTTTTTTGGGCGATGATGTCAAAACGTTTCGCCTTCACCAACCTGTACCGGGAGGACGTGCGGCTGGAGTATGATTGGGAGCGGCGGGACCGGCACGGCCGTCTTCTGGCTTATGTGTTCCTGCGAGAATCCCTGTTCAATGAAGTCATGATAAGACGCGGATTCGCCCACGCCTTTCTCAAGTATCCTTTCCGGGAGGAATACCGCCTGAGATTTGCGGCCGCTGAGCAGGAAGCCCGGAATGAGAGCAGGGGATTATGGAGGGATACTCCTTACCCATTGGTGGGTCCGGCGGAGACGAAGCGTCATATCGGAGAAATGATGAGGGTACGGTTTGTGTGCGGCCGTATTGAAGGTCAAGACAAATATGTGTTCCTCCATGCCAGCCGCGCGGACTTCGCCGCGCTTGTCGAACGCCGCGATCTGAGTCGATTTCCACAACTCCGGGGATTGGTCGGAAACTCTGTCACGGTTTTAGGTCTGGTTGAGGAGTATCGCGGGCATCCCCAAGTGCTCCTCTTCCTGCCCCTCCAGCTTAAAAACGAAGACCACCGGGCGCGCCCTCCGGCTTCATGTCCGGATTCCGGTCGAAATGCGTCGAATTCTTTTCCTTGCTTTTGGGGAGGCTGAATCGAATTTGACAATCCGAGGGGTATGTTTTATATAGCACAACATGCCGTCCGGCGATTTTGGATTTCGAGCGGCCGTACGTGATGATCGGCCGGATCCGGAAATGGTCGAGGAGTGACAGGTGGAATCCGGGAATCTTCTCTTTTACTTTTTTATTATATTCGCATCGGCCAAACTCTTAGGCGAGATATCCGTCCGGCTGCGCATGCCGCCGATCGTCGGGGAAATCTTGGCCGGGATGATCCTGGGCTCTTATGTCTTGGGTATCATAGACACTCATAATGAAGTCTTGATGACCTTTGCTGAGATCGGGGTCATATTCCTGATGTTTTACGTGGGGCTCGAAATCCGGGTGAAGGATCTGTTCGCGGTAGGGCGAACATCGGTGCGGGTGGGAGTGTTGGGAGTGATCATCCCGCTGCTGCTGGGTTTCGGGTGTATGCTTAGCGTGGGTTTCGAGATGGTGGAAAGCCTGTTCGTGGCGACCGCTATTCTGGCTACTTCGGTGGGTATTTCGGTAAAAGTGCTGGCCGATATGGGCCTCATCAAGCATAAGGTGGCCTATATCGTCTTGGGTGCGGCGGTTTTGGACGACATACTGGCGCTCATCGTCCTGGCGCTGGTCCGCGGGTTGGCGCGCGGCCGGTTCGAGACCGTCGAGTTTGCCCTGTTGGTGGTGGAGTCCCTGATCTTTGTGGGTTTTTTGACCGTCTGGGGGCCCAAGCTCACCAAGCGCACCCGGAAATGGGTGGAGCGCATAAACATTCCCGAGGGTCCCTTTGTTCTATCCGTGATCCTCTGTCTGGGATTGGCAGAGCTGGCCGACGTCATCGGGCTGGCGGCCATAATCGGGTCTTTTATGGCCGGTATCATGATTGATGAACTGGCCGGAGTCTATGACCTGGAGCGCAAAGTCAAGTATGTGAGCGAGTTTTTGCTCCCGTTCTTTTTCGTGATGATGGGGGCCCATCTCGATCCCCGGGCCTTTCTTGACCTACGGATATTGTTTCTGACCCTCTTGATCACCGCCGTGGCGGTTGTGAGCAAGCTGTTGGGTGCGGTTCTGGCCGCTTGGAATGAAGAGTGGAGCGTTCGGCTCCAAATCGGGATCTGCATGGTTCCCCGGGGGGAAGTGGGGATTATCGTGGGCCTTATCGGTCTCTCTCTCCAAACCATAACCCAGGAGCTTTACACATTGGTGCTGGGAATGTCGCTGCTCACCACCGTCATTACCCCGCCCCTCATTCTGTGGGCCTTCCGTAAGAGGTCATGAGTGTCGGCCGGCCCGATTCCCAATTCGTGGCCCGGCCCCTGGTTAAGTTGACAGGGGGTAGGGCGGGGGATAAAATTGAAGCGGCGTTGTGACCATGTTATGGAGAGGGGAAAAGCGCATGAGAGATCGTATGAGCACCAGAACCGCAGCCAGATCCATCCAGGTACTTGGACTGTTTCTGTCGATTGTGGCATCACCCGGGCTTCATTTTGCCCGGCAGGAGCCGGCCAAGCCGGCCGTCAAACCGGCTGCAGCCAGGTTCGATGAAGGGCTCTACAAGGCCCTGCAATGGCGCTGTATCGGACCTTTCCGGGGCGGACGCGTCACCGCGGTAGCGGGAATCCCTCAACATCCACACACCTATTATTTCGGGGCCACCGGAGGCGGAGTATGGAAGTCCGACGACGGCGGTATGAACTGGCGTAATGTCTCGGACGGTTTTTTCAAGACCGGATCCGTAGGTGCGGTGGCGGTATCCGAGTGGGACCCCAACGTGGTGTACGCGGGCATGGGAGAAGCCCCCATCCGCGGCAATGTCTCCCACGGTGACGGGGTCTACAAATCTGAAGACGCCGGCAAGACTTGGACCCACATGGGACTGACCGAGACCCGGCAGATCTCACGCATCCGCATCCATCCCCGTAATCCCGACCTGGTCTTTGTGGCGGGCCTGGGACACGTGTTCGGACCCAATGAGGAACGAGGTGTTTTCCGTTCGCAGGACGGAGGAAGAACCTGGGAAAAGGTCCTCTATCGCTCCGACAAAGCAGGGGCCATCGACTTGGTCATGGACCCCCACAATCCCCGCGTGCTCTTTGCCGGCCTCTGGGAGGCCTATCGCACACCCTACAGCCTGACCAGCGGCGGTCCCGGATCGGGCCTGTTCAAGACCATCGACGGGGGTGACACCTGGATCGAGCTGACCCGAAATCCCGGCTTGCCCGAAGGAGTCATCGGCAAGATCGGAGTCGCGGTCTCAGCCGCCCGGGCCGCCCGGGTCTGGATTATCATGGAGGCCGATGAAGGTGGGATTTTCCGCTCTGATGACGGAGGCGCCACCTGGCGTCGGATGAACGAGGAACGCCGGCTCCGCCAGCGGGCCTGGTACTACAGCCGCATTTACGCCGACCCCAAAAATCCTGAAGGTGTGTATGTGCTCAACACCGGATGCTATCGTTCCGTGGATGGAGGACGCACCTATACCTCCCTCCGTGTCCCGCACGGCGACAACCACGACCTGTGGATCGATCCCGGTAATCCGCAGCGCATGATCAATTCCAACGACGGGGGAGCCAATGTGACCTATAACGGCGGCGAGACGTGGACTCCCCAAGACAATCAACCCACGGCCCAATTCTATCATGTCATCACCGATAACCAATTTCCCTATTGGGTCTACGGGGCACAACAGGACAACTCTACGGTTCGCATTGCGAGCCGCACCACCGGATTCGGCATCGATAGGCCCGACTGGCATGCGGTGGGCGGCGGGGAGAGCGGATACATCGCGCCCCGCACCGACAATCCCAACATCGTCTACGCCGGGAGCTACGGGGGATTGATCACGCGCTGGGACTATCGCACCGGACAGAGCCGCATCATCTCCGCGTGGCCGGAGAATCCTATGGGTTGGGGCGCCAAGGACCTGAAGTATCGCTTCCAGTGGACCTTTCCCATCGTGGTCTCGCGTTTCGATCCCGATGTTCTGTATATCGCCGCTCAGGTGGTTTTTCGATCCACCGACGAGGGGCAGAGCTGGACGGTGATCAGCCCCGACCTGACCACCAACGATAAGAGCAAACAGCAGAAATCGGGCGGGCCGATAACCTTTGATGATACCAGCGTCGAATATTACTGCACCATCTTTACCTTGGCGGAATCGGTGTATGATCCCGAAACCCTGTGGGTGGGGACCGATGACGGCCTGATTCATATCACCCGCGACGGCGGCAAGACCTGGCAGAACATCACGCCCAAACAGATGCCCAGGTGGAGCCTGATCTCCATGATCGACGTGTCCACCTTCCAGCCGGGGAGGGCGGTGGTGGCGGTCGATCGCCATAAACTGGATGATCTGAAGCCGTACATCTATAAGACCGATGATTATGGACAGAGCTGGACATTGATCACCAACGGCATTCCGGAGGACGCCTTCGTTCGGGTGGTGCGCGAAGATCCGGAGCGCAAGGGACTCCTGTATGCCGGAACCGAGACCGGAGCGTTCTTGTCTTTCGATGACGGGGCGCACTGGCAGTCGCTGCAGCTGAACCTGCCGGTGGTCCCCATCCACGACATGGTGGTCAAGGACGATGATCTGGTGGTGGCCACGCATGGCCGGTCCTTCTGGATCCTGGACGACTTGACGCCTCTTCAGCAGATTTCGTCCGAGGTGGCGGCTTCAGAGATGTTCTTGTTTCAGCCGCGTCCGGGTTACCGCCTGCGTGGAGGGGAATTTGCCGCGCCCGGCTTGGGACAGAATCCGCCCTCCGGTTCTGTGATCTATTATTATTTCAAAAACAAGCCCGATACGCCCGTGACACTGGCTTTCGAGGATGCGCAGGGCAACCTGATTCGAAGATTCTCCAGCGACACGGAAGCGGAACCGACACGCCCGGAAAGAGGCCGATTTTTCGGTGGAATGGGTTCGACCCAGGTTTCGGCCGAAGCCGGCATGAACCGTTTCGTATGGGATATGCGTTATCCTGGTGCCGAAGAGGTGCCGGGAGCTGTGCTATGGGGCGGTTCCACCCGAGGACCGGTCGCTGTACCCGGAACCTACCAGGTGCGATTGACGGTGGGTGGTCGGACCTTGATCCGCACATGGGAATGGAGGAAAGATCCTCGGGTTCCGACATCGCAGAGGGATTTTCAGCTCCAGTTCGATTTTCTGATCCAAATCCGAGACAAACTGACGGATGTTAACCAGGCCATCATTCAGGTGAGGAACCTGAAACAGCAGATCCGCGGGGTGTTGGACAAGGTCAAAGGCCAGGAAAAAATGGATAAGATCACCACCGAAGGCAGCCGGATTACGGCGAAGCTGCAGGACATCGAGGACGTCCTGATCCAATCCAGATCCAAGAGTGGACAAGATCCGTTGAATTATCCGATATTACTGGACAACAAGCTGGCAGCATTGGTTTCGGTGGTGGCCAGCGCCGATGCGCGTCCCACCGGAGCTGCTTACCAGGTCTTCCGGGAGCTGGCCAGCCGTGCGGACACGCAGATCGGCCAGTTGAATCTTCTGCTCCGCCGCGACATCCCGGATTTCAACCGGATGGTGCGCGATGCGGAGATTCCGGCTGTAATAATTAAAAAATGAAAAAATGGGGACAGTCCCCATTATTAATTAATCAAAGATTTTCCCGGGATTCATGATGTGAAGCGGGTCGAAGGCCTGCTTGATCCTCTTCATGAGCGCGATCTCTTCCCCGCTGAGAACATAGGGAAGATAGGCTTTTTTGACCAGTCCTATCCCGTGCTCACCGGATATCATGCCTCCCCGTCGGCGACAGTCTTGGTATAAATCTTCCCGCACCTGCTCCAGCCGAGGTTTCAATTCCTCATCCGGCAGCGGCAAAATCTCACCTGATTTTTCATCCAGCCGGGCGCTCATGATGTGAGTGTGGACATTGCCGTCGGCAGCATGGCCGTAGGTGGGAAGCCATAGACCGTGCTTCTTCTGAACTTCCTGGATCCTGGCCACATGCCGAGCGATCTCGGCCCGCGGAACCACGATGTCCAGTGTCTCGATGTTTCGTTCCTTGATGGCCTCATAGATCTTGCTGCGGATGCCTAGGACCTGGTCCTGTTTTTGGGCGCTGTCGGCCACGTAGACGTCCATCGCCCCGTGGGCCATACAAACTTCCGCCACCGCCTCGGAGAGCTTGTCCATCTCTTCTTCGCTGGGTGCATCCAGGATTACGAGCAGGTAGGTTGTGCCCTGGCTCACGGGCCAGCTCCGATTGAGCATCCTTTCGGTAATGGTCACCACCTCACGGGGGATGAACTCGACGGCCAGCGGCTGGATCTTGGCCTTTATGATCTCGGGTACCGTGTCGATGGAGGCCTGAAGGTCGCCGTAGGGGACAATGAGCGAACGGGTTACCGCCGGCTTGGGCATGAGCTGGATCACGGCCTGCGTGATTATCCCCAGCGTCCCTTCGGCGCCGATAAAGAGATTTACCAGGTTGTATCCTGTGCTGCTCTTCATGAGCTTGCCCCCGGGCCGGATGACTTCGCCGGAGGGGAGCACCACCTGCAGACCCCGGATATAATTACGTATCACCCCATATTTTACGGCACGGGCCCCTCCTGCATTGGTGGCGATCAGCCCGCCGATCATGGCCCCTTCGTCACCGGGATGAGGCGGGAAGAACAGGCCCGAATCCTCGACCGCCGCATAAAAATCCATCAGCGTAACCCCCGCTTCTACCACCGCCATCTGATTGGCCGTATCGATCTCCAGAATGCGGGCCATGCGCTCCATGGATACGGATATCCCTCCCTGGCTCGGCACACAGCCTCCACACAGGCCGGTGGCTCCCCCTCGCGGTGTCACCGGAAGCTTTTGTTGTGAGGCCAGGCGCAGGAGCTCGGATACCTGTTGGGTATTCTCGGGCTTGACCACCACTTCCGGCATGTTGCCGATTTCGGGCAGGGCGAATTCATCGTGGCTGTATGGCTGCATGCGCTCCGGGTCCGTGACCACACCCCGTTCTCCTACGATGGCTCGGAGTGCCTCGACGGCCTGGGGACCGATTTTGTTGTATGAAGGCAGGTGCATGGCGTTTCCCTCGCAACTTGGGCTCGGAAGCTCTAGTGTAAGCCGAAGGCCCGAGCTTTGCAACCCGTCGAATTCAAGGGATAGGATAACCAAAATCGGGATGAAATTCGATCACCCTGGTGGGTTGCACCGAACAGGCTGATAAGGAAGCCACTTGGGCGGCGCGCGGGACCGGAGATCCCCACAGAAAGCATTGAAGTTTTTGAGGGACTATTATATCATCCATGTATTCTCAAGAGTGGCGGCATGCCAATCTCACATTCGGAGGAGCGTATGACCATCCGGAGGACTTGGAACCTGATCATGGTCCTGATCCTGATCGCGGCGCTTTTCCCTCCGGGAGCTGCGGCACAGACCGATCCGCAGGAGGAGCCGGAAAGCCTCCCTATCACGTCTCAGCTTTTTCGTCACATCAACTGGCGGAACATCGGACCGGCCAATATGATGGGCCGCATCACGGATATCGAAGGCGTACCCGGGGATCCCAATCTGGTGTATGTAGGAAGCGCGTCCGGCGGCGTGTGGAAGACCGAGAACGGCGGAATCACCTGGATCCCCATCTTCGACGACCAGCCGGTGGCGTCCATCGGAGATATTGCCTTGGAACCGGGAAATCCGGACGTCATATACGTCGGCACCGGAGAGTCCAATGTCCGCAACAGCGTCTCTTTCGGAAATGGCGTCTACAAGTCGACCGATGGAGGCAAGACATGGATCCATCTAGGCCTTGAGGATTCCGAGCGTATTTCCCGTATCATGATAAATCCGAAGAATCCCCGGATTGTTTTCGTGGGGGCCTTGGGCCGTGCTTTCGGACCCAACCGGGAGCGCGGAGTCTTTCGATCCAACGACAACGGTGCCACTTGGCAGAAAGTCCTCTATACGGACGACCGGCACGGCGTGGCGGATTTGGATATCAATCCTCAGAATCCCAATATCGTGTACGCCGCGCTGTGGCGTTTCGAGCGCAAACCCTGGACCTTCGTCAGCGGCGATACTTTGGGGGGGCTCTATCGATCCGTAGACGGCGGATCGAATTGGAGTAAGCTCACCTCTGGTCTGCCCTCGCTGGTGGGACGCATCGGTGTCAAGGTGGCGCCCAGCCGCCCGGATGTCGTCTATGCCATCACCGAGTCCCCGGAAGGCACACTGTACCGGTCCGACAATGGGGGGGAGAGCTTCCGGCGCGTCTCGCAAGAGGTGGACATTGTCTCCCGGGGTTTCTATTATACCGATATCAAGGTGGATCCCGTAGACGAAAACCGGGTTTACGCGGTCTCATCCCGCCTTCAGGTTTCGATCGACGGCGGCGAGAAATTCAGACGCATCTCACCCTCCACCCATGTGGATTATCATGCCCTCTGGATAGATCCCCGCAATCCAACCCGCTTGTGGCAGGGTCAGGACGGCGGCGTGTGTGTGTCCTTTGACCGCGGGCAAAGCTGGGACTATGTCAACAATTTTGCGGTCGGCCAGTTCTATCAGATCTATTTCGACCGTCGGGAGCCCTTCTATTACGTGGGCGGAGGGATGCAGGACAACGGCACCTGGTACGGACCCAGCCGCAATCGGGAGCCCTTCGGAATCCTTAATGATGACTGGCGCATGATCAGCTTCGGCGATGGATTCCACATCGTGGTGCATCCGGATAATCCCGAGCTGTTTCTCAGCGAGTCTCAGGGTGGACGCATCATGCGCACCGACATGACCACTCTCCGGCAGCAGGATGTCAGCCCGCAGCCGCGTCGTGCGGACGGAGCTCCGGTCTCGGAACTGCCCTTCCGGTTCAACTGGAACACACCCATCATCCTCTCTCCCCATGATAAAGGGACGGTGTATGTGGGGGGTAACGTGGTGTTCAAATCCGAGGACTTCGGGTCCACTTGGGAAGTCATCAGCCCCGATCTCACCACCGACGACCCGGAAAAACAGGCGGCGGCGGGGGGGCCGGCCTGGCCGGAGAACACCACCGCCGAGTACCACTGCACCATCATCAGCCTGGCCGAATCCCCGGTGCAGCCCGGTGTGCTCTGGGCAGGAACCGATGACGGCCGGCTGCACGTGTCCATGAACGGAGGCGCGGAGTGGAGCCATGTCGAGGGACGCGTGCCCGACCTGCCGCCCAATTCCCCGGTCTCTCATATCGAGCCGTCGGTCACCTCGGCGGGCTTGGCCTACTGCGCTTTCGACCGCCACATGCTGGACGACTTCCGCCCCTACCTGTACCGGACCACAGACTTTGGTTTGACCTGGATGAATCTGACCGGGAATCTTCCCGATCGAGCGTATGTCTGGGTGGTGCGTGAGGACCCCAGAGATCCGCGCATCCTGTATGCCGGTACCGAGCTGGGGATTTTCATCACTTTTGACCGCGGTCAGGAATGGATCAAACTGCATATGGGCAACCTGCCGGCGGTGGCGGTCCATGATATCCTGATTCATCCCCGCGAAAACGATCTGATCATCGGCACCCACGGGCGCAGCATCTGGATCCTGGACGACATTTCCTTTCTGCAGGAACTGGCGCCCGAACATTTGGGTCAAGACGCCTACATCTTCACCATGAAACCGGCCTTGCGATTCGGCATGAAGGCCACCCGCTATGGGATCGGCGACCGGGTATTCCGCGGCCAGAATCCCTCCTATGGAGCATTGATCACCTATTATATCAGGGAAGAACCGGGGCAGGATGAAGTCGTGTTCCTGGAGATTTTGGATGAGTCCCGTCAAGTCCTGCGCCGGCTCTCCGAAATCCCGCGGCATGCCGGACTCAACCGGACGGCATGGGATCTGCGCCTGGACGGCCCCCGCCCCAGGAGAAAAGAGAGCGTTGAACAGGATGTTTTTTTTCGAGGTCCCACCGGTCCGCAGGTGCTGCCGGGGAATTACACGGTCCGGCTGGGGGTAGGCGAACAGACGTTTGAAAAGCCTCTGCGGATTCTCTTCGATCCCTCAGTGGATGTAGATCGTGAGGATTTGGAAGAGCAACAGACCCATGCTTTCGAACTGAGGGACATGCAGTCCTCTGTCAATGATGCGCTGCGGGCTCTGGATGCGCTGCAGGCTCAGCTCCAGGAGCGCCGACGCACCTTAGAGAATCAGGTGGCTGAAACCCCCGAGGAAGTCACGGCCGCCATTGTGGAGCACATCTCGATGATCATTGGCATTCAAGGGGCCTTGGTCAAGCCTGAGGGCAGGCCATTCTGGAGTGAAGGTCCCCGACTCATCGGCCGCCTGGCCGGACTCTTCAGTGCCGTGGAAGGCGCCAACGCCCGTCCCACCGCAGCCCAAATCGCGTATTTCAGCGAGCTGAGGGAAGAATTCCGCCTGTCCCTGGCCGCGGTCAACGAGTATCTCGGGCAGCGAGCCCCGGACCTGAATGAGGTGTTCATCCGATATCAGCTCCCTCAGGTGCTGATTCCAAGCCTAATCGAGTATTGAACGATCCAAATATGAAGGTGTCGATAGCAAGGAGAAGACTATGGCCAGTGACGTGAGCACATCCTATATGGGTCTGCGGCTGCAAAATCCCATCATCGTGGCCAGCAGCGACCTGACCAAGACCGCCGAAGGCATGAAAAGATGCGAGGCTGCAGGCGCCGGAGCCATCGTTTTGAAGTCACTTTTTGAAGAGCAGTTCCTGCTTGAAAGCGACATCCCGGATGCCGATTACAGTGTCTATCCGGAAGCACAGGACTACCTGCGCAGCGGAGGGCTTCTGGAATATGCGCCGGCCCGCATCTGCCGGGAGATCGAGCTGGCGAAGAATCAGGTGACCATCCCCATAATCGCCAGTATA
>Ga0180438_10003574_pt1 | contig 23358 bp, 19 predicted proteins | sample SS_ome_12_FD_132455 | JGI IMG/M metagenome (GOLD analysis project Ga0180438, IMG submission 132455) | Hypersaline lake sediment archaeal communities from the Salton Sea, California, USA - SS_3_D_2 metaG | ecosystem: Environmental > Aquatic > Non-marine Saline and Alkaline > Hypersaline >...
CGAATGGGTGTACAATGGGAAACATACAGCACCTCCTTATAGGTTTGTCGTGCAGGGGTATCTTACCCCAAAACCGTCAAAGAGGTGCTATTCGCTTGGGTTGATTTGCCCTCAACTTGGGCATGTCAACTGGGTTGAGTTTTCGCTGGAGGGTTATTGCGTAATCCCGCCCAAACCAAGACGATTGAAAACCAGATGATATTCTGTTATAATCTCCATAGGGCACGTCGGGCAGCGAGCGGGGGCTGTAGGTGGAGGGGAGGTGTCTGATGGCAGCACCGCGCATGCAGATTGCACAATTGGACGAAGCGCGTCTCTCTAAGCTGCAGACTTTGGAGAAAGAAATGGACGCGTGCGTCGTTGCTGTGGAGAAAGAAACGCAGTTTGCCGACCTTTCGGAAGCACAATTGAAGAAGCTGCAGGCGGCGGAGAAAGATATGGACGTCGTCCTGCTGGCTTACGCGTGTAGCTAGTTCCCGGTACCGAACGCGCCGGTTCCGTTGCAGGGGCACACCAGGGGGCGAATGGCTGCGCCCGAAGTGATCGCGCTCTCCTGCTGTCCGACGTGCTGCCGGGTCACGTGTGCCTTCGACCGTGCCCACCTCGCAACCTGCCCGCGATCAACCAGACCGCCAGCCCCAGAACCACAACGCCAAAGACTGCATAGCCAAGCGGATTGACGCTCTGCTCGCTGCCTGCCGCCTCGCCCTCCGGCATGACATCCCTGCGCCCCTCGGCTGCGGTCGGGCTAGGTGAGGCCGGCGAAACGTTGGGCAAGGGCGCCGGCGTGATCGTGGCCGATACCGGGTGGGAGGTCGCAGTCGGCACCGCCGGCCGGTCTCCCTCAGGCGGGCATACCTCCTCGAAGGCCACCACGGGGGGAGCGGTTGAGCCATCGCCCCACACCCAGCCGTCCACGTCGCCGTCGTGCACCTGCCAGCCGCTGGCCCCGACGCCGGAGATGGCCCAGGAGCCGTCGGGACGGCGATGGGAGTAGGCCCAGTAGGCGCACGGGCTGCCCTCGCACTGGCAGAAACAGGGCTGGCCCGCCGGGCATCCCTCGCCATCGATCTCACAAACCCCGTAGCCCAGCCCCGCATACGCTCCCACCGTGACCGTCAGACCGGCGCGACGCAGCAGGTCCACCCCGCTGATGCTCTCCTCGGAGAACGCGACGCAAGAAGTGACGACACGCCCGTCGCCGTGCACCACGACCAGGCCGGCCTGGTGCAAGTCAGGCTGTTGGGCTTGAGCTGGCGTAGCCAGAACGGTGATCAGGGCCAAAATGAAAATAAGGATGCAAGTTCGTGCACGCATCGGTCCGAACCTCACGTGGCGACCCAACCTCAATACACAGTCCTGGCGAAAGGGGCACACCCAGGGCTCACGCCCCGCCCGCTCCGCGCCGGCGACGCTGCAGCGCCAACCCTGCCCCCACGGCAGCGACACCCAGACCCAGCAGCGCCGCTGGGACCACACCCACCCCACCCGATTCGGGCAGCGTGGCGTCGCCTGAAGCCGCGGCGGATCCCGGCGGGGTGGCTGCATCAACCAACGGCAGATCCACGAACGTGTAGTTCGCCAGGGCGGGGATCGCCTGTGCGGTCGCCAACACGTTGGGGCCGGGCACCGCCGCCTGCCAGAGGAATCCGCCGCTGCCGGGATCGTACAGCGCGTTCAGGGCATCGAGCGGACTCTCCCCAGCGGGTGTCCAGTCGCCCATCGACTCGCCCGCCGCCAGCAACGCCTGCAACACAACGGCGGTTGAGTTGGCATCCGTGTCGGTGCCGTAATCGGAGGGGTTCTGGTACGGGAAACCCCCATCCTCGTTCTGTACCCCGTGAAGGTAGTCCAAGGCCGCGTCGAGATCCGCGCCGTGACCGGTGGCCAGCAGCGCCTGAACGGCCACGGCGGTCGTATTCGTGTCGCCCACGTCGTCCGGCCCGCCGAATAGCGCCCACGCGCCGTCTTCGCCCTGCTTGTCCAGCAGGAACTGAACTGCTTCGGGCGGGACCGGCTCACCAGCGCTGGCAAGCGTGAGCATCACCAGCGCCTGGTCGAACACCGATCCACCGTAACTGCCCGTGGCGTCTTCGTAGCCTGCGTTCAGTTCGGCGACGAGATCTTGCCCGGCGAAATCGGCCGGATCCTGTCCGGTCGCCAACAACGCCAGCGCCGTCTTGGCCCGCAGGCCGGGTGCGTCCACCGCTCCCGCCGTGACCTGGCCGTGGAGATAATCCAGCGGCGAGTTGCCCTCATCCGACACCCACCCGCTGGCGTCCTGCCCGCCCGCGGCGATGGCCAGGACAACGTCGCAGGTTGTGCCCAGGTCGGAGCCCTCGCTGAAGCCGTTGGTGAACCCCCCATCGGACTGTTGCTGGGTCACCAGGTATTCCAACCCCGTCTCGATCGGTTCCCCGGCCCACACGGGCAGGGCAAGAGCCGCAAGCAAAACCAAAGCAAGCCAACTCGACAAAAGCACACGGGACATCGCAAACCTCCGCTTGACTTTATACCGTATCTTCCCAAGAAGTGGGGGAAGCTGGGGGATTGCGGGCGGCTTCGCCGCCCGCAATCCCCCAGCCCCCAGTTCATTAAGTAAGGTACTTCTGACCGCATATCTGGGTCCTGGAGCCAGTCTGTCGTCACAAGTAGTTGCAGCAAGAGTATAACACACGGAAGTGGCTTGTCAAGATCTAGTAATGGAACCTTGTGTAGACGTGACGCATGTGGTACACTTCAGCTTGAATCAGCACTTCCCAAACAGCGCATGCCCGCCCAAACAACTGCCGCCGCCAGTGTTTGCTGGCGGCGGTTTTATGCTGGCGTTCACTCCCTATCGAAAGAGAGGACATTGACGATGCTCAGAGCAATCAAGAGCCTTCCCAGGCAAACCATCCAATTCGTGCGACGCCAGACCCAGAATTTCAAGCTTATGCTAGGCCGTCGGGCGCTCCACGGGATCGGCTCGGGCCTCACCTCCCAGTACAGTTCCATCTACGCCACGCTGCTGGGGGCCAACCCGACACAACTGGGGGCGCTGCAGAGCGTGGGCAACGCCATCGGCGCCCTGGGATCGATGCCCGCGGGCTGGTCCATCGACTACTACGGTATGAAGACCGTCTTCCTGCTGGGCACGGCACTGCTGACGGCCTCCAGTTTGCTCTACCTCGGCGCCTCGCATTGGACCTGGCTCTATGCCACCATCATCCTGTACTACTTGGGTATGCGCATCTCCTGCACCTGTTGCACGGTCACCGGCGCGATCGAGTTGTCCAACGAGGAGCGCGCCACAGGGCGGGGAGTCTGCCGGACGCTGTCGTCGGTCGTGGCCATCCTGACGCCACTGCTGGCGGCCTGGATCATCTCGCTCTCCGGCGGCATCAGCGTCCGCGGGATCCGCCCGCTCTACGCGATCCAATCGATCGTCTTCGCCGGGATCTTCGTTCTGTTGCTGACCCAGCTACGAGGGACCGAAAACCACGGCCCATCTGCCAAGAGTCGCCACGTCCTCTCAAGCTTCACCGAGATCTTCAAGCACGGACCCGACGTGGCGCGCTTGATGCTCGTGATGGGGCTCATGGAGTTGCCCTGGAACATGGCCCAACCGTTCATGCCCGTGTACGCCCACGAGTTCAAAGGAGCTGACGAATTCACACTGGGCGGTATCTCCATGGCGATTACGATCGTGCCTATGCTGGCCTCGATCCCATTGGGCCGCCTGGCCGACCGGCACGGTCGCAAGAAGATGCTCTTTGCCATCGCGCCGCTGAGCTACGCGGCCAACCTGTTCCTGGTGTTTGCGCCGACGTCGTCGACGCGCGCCACACCGTTCCTGTTGCTCTACGGCATACTCTTCGGCTTCAACAGCATCGGTATGGCCGTGGCTTCCTCGATGACGGCGGAGATCGTGCCCCAGGAGCAGATGGGACGCTGGATCGGCGTCGTCAGCCTCTTTCGTGGCCTGTTGTCGATCCCCACCCCGCTGATCGGGGGCCTGATCTGGGACCACGTCGGCGCACAGTACGTGTTCTTCGCCGCGATCGCCATTGATGCCTTGGTCCGCCTGCCGCTCCTGGCCTCCGTTCGGGAGACACTGCACCTTTCCACCGCTGGAGAATGACGCCGGAAACTTCCGTCTTTCCCGCAGCCCGGCTTTCATCCCATGCCCTGTCATTGTGCAAGGCAGGTTCTTGTGGTATACTTGCTTGCACTTGGATGTGAGACTATGGGAACGATGACGATGCTATACCACCGTCTCACCTGAGAGATCGCTGGTGATGCCGGTTGGCGTCTGCGAGCCAGCCTGCACACGTCAGGGAGCGGTGGTGTGGCCTAACCCTGAGTTCGGACGTAGGATCCCTTTCTCGTGGGGAAACTGCCGCCGCTGGCGTGTGCCGGCGGCGGTTTCTTGTTATTTTGGAGGTTCAATATGATCTACTTCGACAATGCCGCGACCTCCTGGCCCAAACCGCCGGGTGTGGCCGAGGCTATGGTTCACTTCATCAACGATGTGGGCGCCAACCCCGGCCGCTCCGCCCATCGCCTGGCGGTGGAGTCCGGGCGCATCGTCTACAGCGCGCGTGAGGCCGTGGCCGAGTTGTTCCACGCGCCCGACCCGCTGCGGATCGTCTTCGGTCACAACGTGACCGAGGCACTCAACCTGGCGCTGCGCGGCCTCCTGCGGCCCGGCGACCACGTCGTCACCAGCAGTATGGAGCACAACTCGGTGATGCGCCCGCTGCGTGCCCTGGCGCACCGGGGCATCGAGCTGACGGTCGTACCGTGCTCGCCCGAGGGGTTCCTCGACCCAGCCAAGGTGGAGGCAGCGCTGCGGCCGAACACGACCATCATCGCCCTCAACCACGCCTCCAACGTGGTCGGCACGCTGCTCCCCGTCTCCGAGGTCGCGACAATTGCCCGCCAGCACGGCCCGCTCCTGCTGGTCGACACAGCCCAGACCGGGGGAGCCTACCCCGTCGACGTGCAGGCCGATGGCATCGACCTTCTGGCCTTCACCGGCCACAAGTCGCTCTGCGGGCCGATGGGCACGGGTGGCCTCATCGTCGGTGAACGGGTGGACGTGAAACGGATGGACCCGCTCAAGCGCGGCGGCACCGGCAGCCGGTCCGAACACGAGGAACAGCCCGATTTCCTGCCCGATATGTGCGAAAGCGGCACTCCCAATGCCGTTGGCCTGGCGGGGCTCGATGCCGGCGTGCGCGAGGTGCTCCAGCGGGGCGTAGACGCGATCCGCGCCCACGAGATGGCCCTGACCCAGCGGCTCATCGACGGGCTGAAGGACATCCCCGGCGTGATCGTCTACGGTGGGCTGGACGCCAACCGCCAGACCGCCACTGTCTCATTCAACATTGCCGGGATGGAGCCTTCCGAGGCTGGCTTGCGGTTGGACGACCAACATGGCATCATGTGCCGTGTCGGCCTTCACTGCGCACCGGCAGCGCACAAGACGATTGGCACGTTTCCCACCGGCACGGTGCGCTTCGGGATGGGACTCTTCAATACGCTGGACCAGGTGGACACCGCTGTGGATGCCGTGCGACAACTTGCCCAGGAGGCGCAATGACTGAAGGAAAATACACCGTCATCCTGGTGCACAGCACCAGCTACGCCATCAGGGCCGAGCGAGTCCTGAATATGGCCGAAATTCCCTCCAAGCTCATCCCTGTCCCCCGTCACCTCAGCTCCGACTGTGGCGTATGTGTCCGGATCGACCGGGAGAACCAGGAAGCAGCACTGCAAGCACTCGAGTCAGCCGGCGTAGAAACGATCGGGATTCACGAAATCTGAACAGATAACAGCCTGAACATCAGCGAGGCTGCCGGCCGCTTCTCGCGTATTTTTCCGATTCGCATATAATGAACGATGTCTGCCCAGAGTACTGTCTGGTCGTGGAGGCTGAACCTGAACCACCGGAGAGGTGCTTTGTCTCCTCCCACTGGAAAGGCTGTATGGAGCATTCCGTAGGAGAATTGATGCGATGACCTGGCAATACACGCCTTTCGTGTTCCCTCTGTTCGTAACAACGGTGATCGCGGCTGGACTCGCGTTATATGCGTGGCAGCGCCGTCCGGCTGTGGGGGCTGTGCCGTTTGCCCTGCTCATGAGCAGCGTTGCAGCCTGGTCACTCGTGTACGCGTTACGACTGGGAAGCGCAGATCTACCATCCAAGCTATTCTTGGCCAAGATTCGATACTTGCCCATCGTTGCTACGCCGACAATGTGGCTGGTGTTTGTGCTCCAATACACCGGGCGTGGGAAGAGGCTCACACGCCCCACTATGGTATTGCTGGCCATCGTGCCTGCGATCACACTGGCGCTCGTCTGGACCAACGACTTCCACCATCTGTTCTGGACCGAGATCAATCTGAAGCGCGTCGGCTCGTTGATGATATGGGATGCACCCCACGGCCCGGCCTTCTGGGTGTACGCATTGTACATATACCTGCTGCTTCTGGTCAGCATTTTTCTGCTCATCCGGGCACTCTTCCGCGCACCACGCCTGTATCGCCTCCAGGTTGTCCTGCTGCTGATTGGCGCGCTGGCTCCGCTGGGGGCCGATTTGGTGTCCACGTATAACCTGACCTCGTTTCCCCTAGATTTGACTCCATACGCATTCACCGTGGCCGGCTTGATCGTCGCCTGGGGCATATTCCGCTTCCGGCTGTTCGACATTGTGCCCGTCGCGCGCAGCGCGGTCGTCGACAGTATGAGCGAGGGGATGCTTGTGCTGGACACGCAGGGCCGAATTGTGGACATCAACCCGGCCGCGCGGCAGATCATCGGGTGCCCGACCTCCGAGGCAATCGGCAAGCCGATATCCCAGATTCTGAGCGACAGATCCGACTTGATCGAGCGCTATCGGGACGTGCATGAGGTCCAGACTGAAATCACCCTGGGAGAAGGTATCAAGCAACGCACCTACGAACTGCGTATCTCCCCCGTCCGCGACATACACGACCGTTCCATTGGGCGGCTGATCGTCCTGGACGACGTCACGGAACGTCAACAGGTCGAAGCCAGCTTGAGGGCCCAGAAGCAGTTGTTCGAAAGCCTGGTGGCGATCGCTCGGGCCACGGCAAAACATCCCGCGCTGGAGGCCACGCTGCAGAGCGCACTGAACATGGCCGCCACGCTCACGGGAGCGGAACACGGCAATATGTTCCTGTTGGATGGAACGGGAGTTGTGACGCACAACGTCGTGGCCCGCGGGGATGAGACGTCAGCACAGCCGGAGGATGTCGGGGGGGCCGTGGCCGGCGGACTTGCCGGTTGGGTAGCCCAACAACGCCAGCCGGCGCTGGTCCACGATACGTCTCTTGACAAGCGCTGGCAGGACTTGTCCGATGCACCATACCAGGTCCGCTCTGCCCTGGCGATACCCATCGTGAGTGGATCGGCGGTGCTGGGCGTGCTCACCCTCACCCATTCGGAGCCCAATCATTTCACCACCGAACACGCCTATCTGCTCCAGGCATCCGGCGACCAGATGACGATGGCCGTGCGCAACGCCCAGATGTATGACGAACAGCGTCGTCTAGCCGCCCGCCAGACCACGCTGTACGAGGCCCTCCGGACCGTCGGTGCGCACCTCGACTCGGAGGCCATCGCGCACGCCGCAGTGGATGCTATCGCTCGTCTGACAGACTGGCCTGCCGTCGCTATCTGCCTGCCCGATGACACCGAAACCAACCTGGTTGTCCGGGCTGTGGCCGGCGCCTTGTCCCCGGCCGAGGGATGGAGACTATCGGTCGATCGAGGCATCGTCGGACGGGCGTTCCAGACCTCCCAGACGCAGCACGTACCCGACGTCAGTTCCGACCCTGATTACGTACCCGGCCACCCTGCGCTGCGCAGCGAGTTGGCCGTCCCCCTGCGGCGAGGGGAGCGTTTGCTGGGCGTGCTCGACGCAGCAAGCCGACAACTGGCCGCCTTTACCGCCGATGACATCCTGCTGGCCGAATCCCTGGCCGAGGCCATCGCGCTGGCGTTCGACAACGCCCGGCTGTACGCCGAGATACGCCGCTACGCCGCCGACCTGGGCGCGCTGTACACCTTCGCCCGGGCAACCAGCCGATCGCTGGTGCTGGAAGACGTCCTGTCAGAGACGCTGCACGCAGCACTCACTTCACTTGACTTTGACGCCGGCGTGATCTGCCTGGCAGATCCGAACGACGGCCACCTCTACCTGGCGGCAGATCGGGGACTGCCGCCGGACAAAGTCGATCACCTACAGAAAGAGGGCCTGGCCACCACGCTGTGCGAGTACGTCCACAACCGGGGCGACACCGTCGTCGTCGGCGATATTGAGCAGGAGACACCCGCAGCCAGCGAACTCAAGAAGGGGGCACCCCAGGTGGTCAGCGAGATGAGAGCCCTTGACATGCGCGCTTACTCAGGCATCTCCCTGCTGCATCAGGAGCGCTCACTGGGTACGCTGAGCCTGTTCGGACGTGAGCCACGGGGGCTTTCGGCCGAGGACCGGGGTCTGCAAGTGGCTGTCGGCCGGCAGATCGCCACGGCTGTGACCAACGCCCAGTTGTTCCTGACGGTCGCGGACCAGCGAAGCCGCCTGCAGGCGGTGATCGAGTCCAACCGGGACGGCATCGTGCTCGTCGGGATGGACCATCGCCTGCTGGTCCTCAATGCACCCGGACAGGAGCTGCTGCGCCTGACAGGCCAGCTAACGGAATGGTTCAACCGGCCCATCCAAGACGTCCTGGCAGCGATTGAGCACCACGCGCCAGACGTCGTGCAGACCATTCTGGCCGAACTGCAGCGGATCGACGCGGGTGACGATTCACCAGGCGAAGGTGAGTGGGAAGTGCCACCGCGCGCCATTCACTGGCTAAACCTGCCGGTTATGGCAGGCGCCTTGCAACTGGGCCGGCTGTGGGTGCTGCGAGACGTGACCGAGGAACGCTTGTTGGAGAGAATGCGTGAGGATCTGGTCCACGCCATGGTCCACGATCTGCGCAATCCACTGGCTTCCATGTCGGGGGCGCTCTCCTTCCTGAAAGACAGCGTCGCCGATATGCTCTCTCCCAGCGAGCGCGAGCTCTGGAACATCGCACAGAAGAGCACGAAAGGGATGCTGGAGCTAGTCAAGAAGATCTTGGAGATCAGCCAGCTCGAGAGCAGACAGATCCCCCTGGACTATTCGTTGATATCGCTCACCGATCTGATCGACAGCGTGCTAGAATCCCAGTTACCCCTGGCGGTCGATCGGGACATTGAACTGAAAAGCGACCTGCCAGCCGATCTGCCCCCAGCGTGGGCCGATGTAAGCTATATCGAACGCGTGTTGACGAACCTGGTGGGCAACGCCGTCAAGTTCACGCCAGTCGGCGGCGTGGTCCGCGTGCACGCCAAGACTGAAACCGACACGTCGAACAAACCGAAGATCTTCGTCTCCGTCATCGACACCGGCCCTGGTATTCCTCCCGAGATTCGAGACCAGTTGTTCCAGAAGTTCGTCATCGGCCAGCAGGAAGGACGCGGGACTGGTCTGGGCCTGGCGTTCTGCAAGATGGCGATCGAGGCCCACGGCGAACGCATCTGGGTGGCAGATACCTCTGAGCACGGCACGACGTTCAAGTTGTCCCTGCCGCTGCCTCCGGCGATGGAATCCTGATACCGAATCATTTCCACTTACGCACCAGATTCGTCAACATGTAGACCTTCACTCGCGATCACAGCCTTCAACGCTTTGATCGCTACCTCCAGCATCCCGTCGTCCGGCTCGCGGGTCGTCAACCGCTGGAGCGCTAGGTTCGGTGCGGACAGTACCTGCATCCAGCGACGGTCAGCAAAGCGCGCCGACAGCCGGATGAACTCGTAGGCCAGCCCGGTGATCACCGGAAGCAGCGCGATCCGGCTTAGCAGACGCAGCGCCATCGACGGCAGACGGAAAGGAGCAAACACCAGGACAGTCAACACGACCAACGTCAGGAGAAAGGCCGTACCACAGCGGGTGTGGGCGGTCGAGAAGGGACGCACCTCGTCCACGGTCAGCGGTACTCCTGCCTCGTACGCATTGATCGTCTTGTGCTCCGCGCCGTGATATGCAAACACGCGTCGGATGTCAGGCATATGCCCAACGGCCCAGATATATCCCACGACCATAAACAGCCGCACAATCCCTTCCAAGAGGCTGCTCAGCCACTCCGAAGGGATATAGGCTGCGACCAATCCAACCAGGAACGATGGCAACAGCATGAAAAGCCCGACACCCAGGCCAATCCCCAGCAACGCCGTGCCCCAACTTGCGGGACCCGACAGCGAAACCTCCTCACCCGCCGCCACGTCTGCGCTCATCATAAGCGCCTTCGTCCCCAGGCCAAGGGCGTCCCACAGCATAACCAGCCCACGCAGAAATGGGATACGACTGATAGGACCGCGATAGAGTGTCTCGTTGAGAGGCTCCGTCTCCACCACAATCTGCCCCTCAGGATGGCGCAGTGCAATCGCCACTGTGCGCGACCCGCGCATCATCACACCTTCGATGACTGCCTGGCCTCCATAGTTGAACGGTTTGCTCACCCAATTCCTCCTCCAGACCCGGCCTGACTCTCCCGAGCCTGTGTAAGTACAAAGAAGTTGTTCAAGAACAACTTCCCCGCTTTGTCTGCAAAGCCGCTTTGTCTGCAAAGCCAAAGGGCCGGGTTCAGCCCGGCCCCCTCTCTGGTCACTCGCGTTGCGCCTACCAACCCTCCAGATACTTCGCCCACGCGCCATCGCCCGCCACGTAGCGTCCGAAGAGATACTGTGCAGTGGGCCGCGGCTCAAACGGACGGTGTAGAAGCGTCATCCTGGCCTCTGCCAGTGTACGCCCACCCTTGCGCCGATTGCACTGCGGGCAGGCTGTCACCAGGTTCTCCCAGGAATGCGGCCCCCCTCGAGAGCGGGGCACGATGTGATCGATCGTCAGTTGGCTCGTCTGCCGTCCGCAGTACTGGCAGCGATACCCATCCCGGCGCAGAATCTCCCGCTTGGACAGCCGCACGCGGGGACGCGGCCGGGGCACCACGTAGAACAGGCGAATGACGGAAGGACGCTCGTAGGTCCGCGAAACGGTGTGAATAAACCCCCTGCCATTCTCCAGCACCGTAGCCTTGCCTGCGAGGATCAGTCCCATAGCCCGCTTCGTGTTGCAGACGTTGATGGGTTCGTAATTGCCGTTCAGTACCAGGACAGGCTCATTCATCGGTTAACGTTGACCGCTCGACTCCCAGGTAGTATAACATGCCTGGCGTGAACCGTCAAAAATCCGCTTCGCGCCGCAATCGCGCCAGCTTCCGGTACTTCACCGCCTCGTAATACGCCATGAACAGGCTCAACCGCAGCCCGTGCAGCCCGTCCCGCACACCCTTGAGCGTCACGAATCTCCACCAGAACTGGCGCACGGCCTGGGAATATGGGGTGTAGAAGCGCGGGTGGACTCCTTGCTGAAGCAGGATCCCGGCGTCAAAGTCGGTGTACCTCTCCTGCCGGGCGATGAAGTCGGCCAGATCGTCGTAGTTGTAATGGATCAAGGGATTCTGTAGATGTCCCTCAGCCCCGTCGATCACGGCGAACTCGTGGACAGGCCGCTCCCAGCGTACCCGCCCTCGCAGCAACAGTCGTGTCTGGTAGTCTGGGTACCAGCCCGCCCACAACGTAAGGCGGCCGAAGATGTAGTTATGCCGGGGCACCGACCATGCGACTTCCTCGTGGCTCCCACCCGTCACCGCGCGCACTTCTGCAGCCAGCTCCGGCGTCGCCCGCTCATCGGCGTCGACGAAGAAGATCCAATCCGCCTCCACCCGATCCATCGCTGCGTTGTGGAACTGGGCGTAGTTCTCAAAGGGATGCTGGATCACCTCGGCACCAACCTGCCGCGCCAGCTCCACCGTTCCGTCACTGCTGAAGCAATCAAACACCACCCGCCGGTCCGCCCAGGCCACACTCGCCAGGCAATCCAGGATGTTATGCTCCTCGTTCAGAGTGGGGACGATGGCCGTCACGTTCATCGGGCTTCCTCCCAAGCCTGCGCCACCTGCCGGCAGGCAACCACCATCTCCGGCGCGGCCCCACGCATCCGCCGCCGCATCCCAGCGCGGACGAGCGCCTGCCCCAGCCTCCAGGTAAGCGGACCGTGATGGCGCGCGTAGAGCCGTGCCCGGCTGGTCCACAGGTTCACGAATGAGGGGATGGGCACCTGGCCGGTGGACTGGCCCGCGTGATGGACCACGCAGGCAGCGGGCGCGCAGATAGCTCGCCACCCGGCCCGGCGCATGCGCCAGCACCAGTCGATCTCCTCGCAGTACATCCGGTAGCCCTCGTCCATCAGCCCCACCTGTGCCATCGCCTCCGCGCGCACCAGCATCGCCGCCCCTAGCGGATGGTCCACGTGGAAAGGAACGTCCCCCTCATACAGCCGACGCGAGTAGCGACCGTTGAGCCGTGTATCGTAGAGCCGGGCCGGAAGGGGGAACAACTCGAACGCCAACTGCATCAGGCCCGGGAAGCGAAAAGCGCTCTGCTGCAAGGAGCCATCGGCGTAGAGCAACTTCGGCCCGACGACGCATGCCTGGGGGTGGGCCCGAAGCGCGGAGACGAGCGCCGCCGTCGCCCCCGGCCGCACTTCCGTGTCCGGATTCAGCAGCCAGACGTATTCCGGGGCTTGGGATTCAAGATCTGCGATTTCGCGCAGCGCGAGGTTATTACCCGCGGCGAAGCCCAGGTTCTCCTGGCTGGCGACGAGACGCACGTCGCGGAACGTGTCCGCAACCATCTCGGGGGTGCCGTCGGTGGAGGCGTTGTCCACCACCCAGATATCACTCTCCACATCCAATGCGTTCAGATCAGCTTGAAGGGAACGCAGGCAAGAGGCGAGCAGATCACGCACATTCCAACTGACGATCACCACAGCCAACTGGGGCATGACGAGGTCCCTTGAGAGATTCCTTTTCTTGACTCTGGCCCCTCCGATGCCCCTGCTACGTGCAGGGGAAAAGAAGGGGCCAGAGAAGACAGCACAGCCGGACCCACGGTCACACGAATCGCTGCCGAATCTCGGAGCTGACGTAATCCAGGATCGCCACGACGATGGCGATGAACCACACCGCGATGCCCGCCGCCCGGTAGTCCAACAGGCGGATATATTGGACCAGCAGGAAGCCGATGCCGCCACCACCCACCAGGCCGATAACCGTCGACATACGCACGTTGATGTCCCACCGGTAGATGGAGAAGGAAACGAAGGGCGGGATCATCTGCGGCACCACCGCGTACATGATCGTCTGCAGGCGCGTCGCCCCGGTGGCCTGGATGGCCTCGATCGGGCCGGGGTCGATGTTCTCAATCGATTCGGAATACAGCTTTCCCAGCGCGGCGATGGAGTGGACGGTCAGGGCGATGATGCCGGCAAATGGGCCCAGCCCGACCACGATGACGGCAATGATCGCCCAGATCATCGGCTCGATGGAGCGGACGATATTCAGCAACGTGCGGGTGACATAGTAGATGGCCATCGTGGCCCGTGAACCGGACATCAGGTTACGGGCGGCCAGAAAACTGACGGGAATGGAGAAGATGATACCGAACAATGTCGCCATCATCCCCAGGACGATCGTCTCCACCATCCGCTCGATGCTGAGTACCAGGGGCTGGCTGGGCTTCAGGCCGCCGACCTCGGTGGTCTGCCGGGCCTCCACTGTCCAGATCTGGGGGCCTGCAGCGCTGGGCGGGACGAGCCGGTAGGGGATGATGATGTCGATCTGGAAAGCCCCCTGATCGTCGGTCTGGAGTGTGAGGTATTCCCCCTCCTGGCGCGGGCGAAACTCGTTGCCGATGGGGTCTGACCACCAGATCTGCGTCTCGGTGTTGGGAGCGAAGCCCCGCCCGGTGAACGTGAGCTTGGAACCCGGTACGACGTCGTTGTTTTCGTCCAGCGCAGACAGCTCGCCACACGTCGGCTCGGCCACCACGTACGGAGCTCCAGATACTTCCTCCGGGGGCGGTGGCGGGTTGTCGTCGCAGGGGACCAAGATGTCAGCGTCGGCGGCGACTACGTCGGTATCCCGCGTCACCGCCGCATCCCACGGCCACAGGACCTTCGATAGTGGCACCCAGGCGTCGGGCAGTTCCGTCACTGCCTTGTACAGGTCGATCTCTCCAATCTGCCAGCCCAGGACAAAAAACACGGCGACGATGAGGACAAAGACACCGACGCCGCCTCGCCGACCTCGCTGGACCCGTCGATAGGCATCCAAAGCGGTCCAAAGCCACAGAGCGATGATCCCAAGCAACACCAGGACTACGAATACGGGCCGTCGCCGCAGCGCTTTGCCCAGGATGGCCGCGATACCGACCTCTCGCCTGGCCAGATCCTGCACGCGCCACGCCGCGAGGCCGAGGATGGTGACCATGGAGCCGAACAGAAGCGCCCCCCGCCCGAGTTCACGGGCCAGCACCTGGCCCAGGCCAGGAAGCAATAAGGACGCCACGCCCGCCACCGGCGCCGATACGCGACTGGGAGGCTTCTTTCGGGGTTTGCCTGGCCCAGGCCGCTTCTCCGTTGGCGCTTTCTGCTTGATCTGCAAATCCAAGGAACGATCGTCCTCTTGCCAGATCGGTGCTCCGCTATCTGCCATGTCACCCTCCCAATGTGCCTTCCAGGCTGCCGCCGACCCGCTCGGCCTCCGCGCCGTAGATATCCTTGAACTCCTCGTCCGTCATTCGGCGAATCTCCTCCTGCGTACCGCGATAGACGATGCGTCCCTCCCGCAGCCCGATCACCCGCGTGGCGTACCGCTGCACCAGGTCCAGATAGTGCAGGCTGCACAGGATCGTGATGTCGTCTTCCCGGTTCAGTTGTTCCAGGTGCTCCAGGATAGAGTGAGCCAGCACGGGGTCCAGGCTTGCCACCGGCTCGTCGGCCAGGATGATGCGCGGCTGCTGCATCAGCGCCCGCGCGATCCCCACCCGCTGCTGCTGCCCGCCGCTCAGCTCATCCGCCCGCTTGTGGGCCTGGTCGGTGATGCCCATCCGATCGAGGGCCTCTTGCGCCATCTCCCGGTCGCCCTTCGGAAACCGGTGCAGCAGGCTGGGCCACGGCCTCACGTATCCCAACCGCCCGGAGAGGACGTTGGTGAGGACGGTGGAGCGTTTGACCAGGTTGAACTGCTGGAAGATCATCCCGATCTGGCGGCGGATCTGGCGCAACTGTGTCGATTCGGCTGTCGCGATGTCCACGCCGTCCCACAGGATCTGGCCCTCCGTCGGATCGATCAACCGGTTGATGCAGCGCAGCAGCGTGGACTTGCCTGAGCCGCTCAGGCCGATGATGATCAGGAACTCGCCGTCCTGCACCGTGAAACTGACGTCCTGGAGGGCGACGGTCCCATCATCGTAGATTTTGGTCAGATTCTTAATCTCAAGCATCTTCCCCCCGTCGTCGCAAGGGGGGACCTAGGTCCCCCCTTGCGGATATGTCCATCGACGCTAGCCGACGATGAAGCTATTCCTGCAGATCCTCAATGCTCAAGCCGGAGGCCTGAAGCACCTGCCGGAACGGGTCGTAGAAGGTGTCGTCGTGCTTCTCGAGGGCAGCCCAACTGTAGGCCGTGTCCAGCGCTTCCTGGCCTGCCTCGGTCTCAGCGATGGCCAACAGCCCGTCGATGATCTGGGTGCGCAGTTCCTCCGATATGGAGGGAACGAACTGGACACCGTCGTTGGGGATGTCCTCTGTGACCTCGATGACGGTGACCACGTCCATCACGTCCGGGTTGTCCTCCTCGATCGTGCTGCGGGCATCCACGTAGGTGGCGCCACCGTCGCAGTCCCCGTTGTAGACCGCGGCGACGACCGCGTCGTGGCTCCCGGCGTCGACGATCTCTGCCAGGTCGGACTCAGGGTTGATCCCCGCGGCCCGCATCGTCAGGTTGGGGATGATCCAGCCGCTGGTGGAGAGGGGATCCGGACGGCAGAAGGTCTTGCCCGCCAGATCGGTGAGACTGTTGATGCCGCTGTCGGCGCGGACGATGATCTGGCCGTTGTAGGTGGGGCTGCCGTAGCGGACGGAGACCAGCTCGGCCTCGGCGCAGCCGCGGTCGGCGGCCAGGACGTAGGCGAAGGTCGCCAGCGAGCCCATCTGGGCCTCGGGCGGGTCGCTGCACATGGCCTCGATCACGCCCGCGTACTCGGTGGCCACGTTGGTCTCAAAGTACAACCCTGTCTCCTCGTGCAACAGGTCGGCCACGGCCTGGGCGCCGCCCGTCACCCGCTCCATCTCGCCGGATGGAACGAACGACCAGACGATCGGGTTCTCCTCCGAGCCTAGCTCCGGTTCCTTCGGGGCGCATCCGGCCAACATGCCTGTGGCCAATACACCCGCAATCAGTACGAGCGTCAACACGCGCTTGGTGTTCATTTTTACTCCTCCTGTTCTGAAGTGAATTGAAAAGATGCGAGACCGTACTGTACTCTGAGCGCCTTGTCTCCCCGGCACCACCTCCTTTCGCCGCGCCGCCACACGCCGCATTCGATCACTCTACACGGTGCATGTTAACGTGGCTTAAACGACGTGTCAAGATTGTGTAATTGAGGGTGGTTACGATCGATCGAGTAGCGACCACTGACGGCGCAACAACGTTGCACCCGGCCTCTAAGAGCAACACCCACTAGCATATATCAATTTCCAAGAAATGGCAAGTTTGCGACGAGGGCAATTGACAGTTAGGCCATTCTCATTTAGAATATCAACATGTCCAACCGATGATGGTCTCCGTATCATCGTGCGATATTATTGAGACACATTTGGGGCCTAATCGAGAGTGTGTAAGGAGGTTTTGGTTTAATGAAAGACTACGCTACAGGGCAACTGCGCAACGTCGTTCTGCTTGGGCATGGAAGCGCAGGCAAGACCTCGCTAGCGGAGGCAATGCTCTTCACCAGCGGTGCAATCAACCGCATGGGAAGGGTTGAGGATGGGACCTCCGTCGCCGATTTCGACGAGGAAGAGGTCCATCGCCACATTTCACTCAACCTGGCCGTCGCCCCCGTTGAGTGGGCGGGGTGCAAGATCAACGTGTTGGATACCCCCGGCTACACCGACTTCGTTGGTGAGGTCAAGAGTGCAGTCCGCGTGGCTGACCTGGCGCTGATTCTGGTGGACGCCGTATCGGGCGTCGAGGTAGGCACGGAATTGGTGTGGAACTTCGCCGAAGAGCAGGCGCTTCCTCGGATAATCGTCGTCAACAAGATGAACCGGGAGAACGCGAACCTGAATCGCGCGCTGGCGGCGCTGCGTGAGACATTCGACAAGAATTTCGTCCCCATCCAGCTCCCCATCGGTGCGGAGGCAAAGTTCTCCGGCGTCGTGGACCTAATCAAGATGCAAGCGCTGATGGGGCCGGAGGGCAAGACCGGCGAGATCCCAGCCGACATGCTGGCTCAGGCGGAGGAAGCGCACATCTCGTTGATCGAGGCTGCTGCCGAAGCTGACGATGAACTCATCATGAAGTATTTGGAGGGGGAGGATCTTACGGAGGAGGAGATCCAGCAGGGCCTGCGCGCAGCGATCCTCAACGGGACCGCCGTGCCGGTCCTGGTCACGGCAGCGACGGAGAGCCTGGGCACCCAGGGGTTGCTGAACGCTCTGGTCAACTACGCCCCATCCCCGGCCGATCTGGAGCCAGTGACGGCTCAGGGGCCGGGAGGCGATGAACAGATCGAGCCCAATGAACTGGCCCCCCTGGCAGCGTTGGTCTTCAAAACGACGGCCGACCCCTACGTAGGTAAACTGACCTACTTCCGTGTCTATGGTGGGTTGTTGCAGTCCGATAGCCGCGTCTACAATAGCCGGGCCGAGGAAGACGAGCGTCTGGGCCAACTCTACGTGATGCGTGGCAAGGAGCAGATACCGGTGCCGCACCTACGCACAGGGGACATCGGGGCAGTGGCCAAGCTAGCCCATACACTCACCGGCGACACGATCTGCGACAAGGGCCACCCTGTGATCCTGCCTGGCCCAGTTTTTCCATCTCCTCTTTTCTCCGTCGCCGTCAACCCCACGAGCAAGGCCGACCAGGCCAAGCTAGGTCCCACGCTGACCCGCATCTGCGAAGAGGATCCCACGCTGCATTGGCACCAGGAGGCCAGCACGCGTCAGACGATTCTGGAGGGTATGGGCGAGGCCCACGTGAATATCGCTGTCCAGAGGATGGCGAACCGATTTGACGTCGGCGTCGACACATCCATCCCCAAGGTTCCCTACCGCGAGACGATCACCCGCGTTTACTCCGACCAGTATCGGCACAAGAAGCAGACCGGCGGAGCGGGCCAGTTTGCCGAAGTGCATATGCGACTGGAACCACTGCCGCGCGACACCGGCTTCGAGTATGAGTGGGAGGTATTCGGCGGCGCAATCTCACGCTCCTTCGAAAGCTCCATCCTGAAGGGTGTCAAGCAGGTGATGGAACAGGGAGTGATCGCCGGCTACCCGGTGGTCGACATCAAGGCTGTCGTCTACGACGGCAAGGAGCACCCGGTAGACTCCAAGGACATCGCCTTCCAGATCGCCGGACGGGAGGTCTTCAAGAGGGTGATGATGCAGGCCGGAGCCGTTCTGCTCGAGCCTATCTACAGTGTGACCGTCACCGTGCCGGAGGAATACACCGGCGATATCATCGGGGACCTCAACACGAAACGAGCACAGGTCCAGGGAATGGACCAGCGCGCTGGTAAGACCGCTATCACCGCATTGGTGCCATTGGCAGAGATGCAACGATATGCCACAGACCTCCGCAGCCTGACCCAGGGCCGAGGTATCTTCTCGATGGAGTTAGACCACTATCAGGACGTGCCGTCGCACCTGACACAGGGGATCATTGAAGAACACCAGCGGGAGCAAGAGAAGTAACTAGGAAGCAAGGGCATACGGGGAGCGGAAGGGGCGTTCAGGCGAAAGAGAGAACAGGCACAAGAGGGCTCGCTCCTGATATGGAGCGAGCCCTTTCGTTGTCCCGACTTACGTTTGACAGAAGGACGGGCCTGATGTACACTGAACCCGACGTGAGCTGATGATGTCCACACCTGAACAACAGAATGCCACACCCCTGGGGTTCCACGTGATGCTCAAGCCACACGGCCCGACGTGCAATCTCAATTGCGCATACTGCTACTATCTCTCCAAGGAAGGGCTTTACCCCGGCGTCGACTTCCGCATGACGGGCGAGATGTTGGAGGAGTTCACTCACCAGTATATCGACGCCCAGCGTGTTCCCGAGGTGACCTTCGGCTGGCAAGGCGGAGAGCCCACGCTCATAGGGCTAGATTTCTTTCGCCTGGCCGTGGAACTCCAGAACAAGTATCGTCGTGTGGGCCTGAAAATCACCAACGCGCTCCAGACAAACGGTACCCTCCTGAACGACGAATGGTGCCGGTTCTTCCGTGAGCACGGCTTCCTGATCGGTCTCAGTCTGGATGGCCCCCGCGACTTGCACAACGCCTATCGGGTGGACAAGCGCGGTCGCCCGACCTTCGAGCGTGTGATGGCTGGTGTGAGACTCCTGAAGAAACACGGCGTCGAGTTCAACATCCTGACCACCGTCCATGCAGCCAACGCTGGCCATCCACTCGAGGTCTACCACTTCCTGCGAGACGAGGTGGGCGCTGCATTCATCCAATTCATCCCCATCGTCCAGCGGGACAACGAGACCGGCTTCCAGGAGGGCGAGCGGGTCACCGGACGCTCCGTGACAGGGCGCCAGTATGGGGACTTCCTCACCGCTATCTTCGACGAATGGGTACGACGAGACGTCGGGCGCGTCTTCGTCCAGATCTTCGACGTGGCTCTGTCCACCCGGGTGGACCGGCGCCCAGGCCTGTGCGCGTTTGAGGAGACGTGCGGCAGCGCGCTGGTCTTGGAGCACAATGGTGATCTGTATGCCTGCGATCATTTCGTCGAGCCCCGGTGCCGACTGGGGAACATTATGGAGACTCCGCTCGTCCAGATGGTGGGGTCTGAACAGCAACGGCGGTTCGGGCTTGCCAAGCGAGACCAGTTACCCCGCGCCTGTCAGGAGTGCGCGGTTCGCTTCGTCTGTCACGGCGGCTGTCCCAAGAACCGCGTGCTGTGTACACCCAGCGGCGAGCCCGGGCTGAACTATCTGTGCGAGGGGTACAAAGCGTTCTTCACCCACATCGACCGGCCGATGCGCATCATGGCCGCGGAACTCCAGGCTGGACGACCTGCCGCCAACGTCACGCTGGTGCTGGCACGCGAGGAGGCAGAGTTGGAGCGTCGCTTCGCCCACACCGGCCGCAACGACCCCTGCCCCTGTGGCAGTGGCCTCAAGTTCAAGCACTGCCATGGGCGGCCACAGGCCCAACTAAATCGTAAGCGTTGACTGGACGCCGCCATCTGGAAAACGGAAGCGTCCAGCGCCAAGCATCGAGTGACTAACGTATCGTAGCATGAAACATCCCGAGCGTGCAGATTACCGATCAATCACCGTTGTACTCGTCGTCGCCGCATACGTTGCCGCGCAGATGATGGCCGACGTGCTCAGCCTCAAGATCGCGCTGGTGGCCGGGCTTAGCATAGACGCCGGCACCTTCATCTACCCCTTCACCTTCACGCTGCGGGACATGGTGCACAAGACACTCGGTCGCTATGGCGCCCGCAGTGTCATCGTCGCCGCCGGCGCCATCAACTTGCTGATGGCCGGGATGTTTGCCTTTGCCGCCTGGCTCCCGCCCGATCCCACGTGGCTGCTGCAGCGCGAGTTCGCCGCCGTCCTCACTCCTGTGTGGCGCATCGTCATCGCCTCCATCGTCGCCGAGATCGTCAGCGAGTTCACCGACACCGAGATCTACCACCTGTGGGTCACGCGAGTGACGCGTCGTTATCAATGGGCGCGGGTGCTCACCAGCAATACGATCAGCGTGCCGCTCGACAGCCTGATCTTTTGCTGGGGGGCGTTCGGTGGCCAATTGCCGACTGCGACCGTGTGGTCCATCTTCTGGGCAAACGTTCTCGTGAAGGGAGCAGTCACGTTGGTGAGTTTGCCCGGCATTTACCTTGTACCAGAGAGAGAGGGACAAGAAGACAAGGAGACAGGGTGACAGAGTGACAGGGAGACAAGGTGGTGGCAACAAAATTCCCTTGCCTCCGTGTCTCCTTGTCCGGGTATAGAGGAGTATTATGAACGAAACAGGATTCTATGACTTTGACGAACTGCCACCGGGCCACAAATCTGGCTTCGTGGCAGTGATCGGCCGGCCGAACGTGGGGAAATCCACGCTGATCAACCAATTTGTGGGGCAGAAGGTCGCCATCGTCTCACCCAAGCCACAGACTACGCGCACCCGCATCATGGGCATTCTCACCCGCGAAGATGCCCAGGTGATCTTCGTTGACACCCCGGGGCTGCACCGTCCCCGTCACAAGCTGGGGAGAGCGATGGTCGCCACCGCCACCCGTGCCATCCCCGACGCCGACGCCGTGCTGTTTATGGTCGACGTCTCAGTGCCCCCCACCGACGGAGATCGGATGATCGCAGGACTGATCCAGGAGCAGACCCAGGCCCCGGTCATCCTGGTGCTCAACAAGATGGATCTGCTGCCGGCGGAAAACGTCAAGCCACACACCGAGGCATATTGGGAGATCGCCCCCTACCACCACGAGTGGATGATGACCATCGCGACTGAAGGTGAGAACCTGGACAAACTGCTGGCGCTGACCATCGCCGCACTGCCAGAGGGGCCACGCTACTACCCTGGCGACCAGGTCACGGACCAGACCGAGCGGCAGATTGCCGCCGAGTTGATCCGTGAGCAGGTGCTGCGCCACACACGCCAGGAGGTGCCCCACGCCGTCGCCGTCGTCGTGAACGAGTTCAAGACACGGGAAAGTGGTGCGATCTACGTGGCTGGTAACGTCTTCGTCGAGAAAGAGTCCCAAAAGGGCATCATCATCGGCCGGCGCGGCCAGATGTTGCGCCAGATTGGGTCGGCAGCGCGACACGAGATCGAGCGTATGACCAACGGCCATATCTACCTCGACCTGCGGGTTAAGGTACGCAAGGGGTGGCGGCGGAACGAGAGGGAGCTGCGCCACCTGGGATACGACGCCGGCAAGTAACGACAATGGCGGCACCCAAGCGGCCCCTGGGATTGGTGCTCCTTAGCGCAGTCCTGCTGATCCTGGCCTTGCGCGGTATCGGCTGGGTGACCATCGGCGGCTTCCTGATCGAAGGGCGGCGATCCGGCTTTGCAGGGTGGCTACTGGCCCTGTCGATGGCCGCGATACTGCTTGCCACCGCTGTGGGGCTGCTGAGCCTGAGGGAATGGGCACGCTGGCTCGCTTTGGCGCTATACACCATCTACTTCGGGCTGACGCTGGTCAACGTCGTCGTCCTGTGGCCACGGCTCCGGTCTAGCCGGACAAGCCTCACCCTGGGGGTGCTCAACGCAGTTGAGGCAGTGACCGTGTTGGCCCTGGCGTGGTGGTATCTCAATCGCCAGGATGTGCGGAGATTCTTTCGGCCAGGCGGATAGTCCTGGATAGAAAACACGGACAGCACGCAACCGTAGCCGCAGGTAGTACCACAGTACCGCTTGAACTCTATCGCCGTTTGTGGTATAGTACCATTGGCAGAGACGCTTGGGTGGGAAACAGCGCTCTGCCAGGAGGAGTGTGGCGATGAAGCGTCAACTGATAGTCTTGGGGCTGGCTGTGTTCGCGCTCCTGATGTTTTCTTTCATCACAGCTACAATGGCCGCTCCCACCGGACTTTCACAACTCCAAGGGATCGAGGAAAGCGAACCCAACAACGACTTCGATCAAGCCGATCAAATAGCGATTCCGGGGTATGTTACCGGTGTCCTTTCTAATACGGACACTCTCGACTACTTCAGAATGAACACCACAATCGAGCGTGAATACCAGGCCAGCCTCACCGTCACGTACAATGAAGGCGATCTAAGACTTATTATGCGCCTTTATGACGGTGGACAGAACCTCGTCAAGGTTAGCTCCTCCTCCTCAAGCAGCGCCAGTATGTCATGGACAGCATACCAGGATTCTCACTATGTCCGCGTCCAGTCGCTACCTGTAACCACTGATACAACACAAATCGCCTTCTATCAACTAGACATAGATGAATTCGCCGCGACGCCGACTCCGACGAACACTCCCCTGCCGGGCGAGGACGACTACGAGCCCAACAATAGCAGAACATCGGCCTATGTCTTGCCAATAGCGACCTCGGCCAGTGCTACGGACGCCAACTTCTGGCCGCAGCCCGATGAGGATTGGTACGCCTTCTACGTCAAGGATGATCGAGAGTA
>Ga0180438_10003577_pt1 | contig 23348 bp, 17 predicted proteins | sample SS_ome_12_FD_132455 | JGI IMG/M metagenome (GOLD analysis project Ga0180438, IMG submission 132455) | Hypersaline lake sediment archaeal communities from the Salton Sea, California, USA - SS_3_D_2 metaG | ecosystem: Environmental > Aquatic > Non-marine Saline and Alkaline > Hypersaline >...
CATATCCAGAGGAACGATTTTGGCGCCAGAGACTCGAAGTAGGAGCCGGATGAGGCAATACCTCAAGTCCGGAACTGTGCGGGGGGTGCCGGGTAACCGGCATTCCTACCGCGACAGAAATTTTAATGACTTTTTAGCGCCAGGCAGCAGTCAAAATTTGGCTTAACGGCCTCCCCCACCGCGGGGTGATTTTTCGGGGTAAGGCGGAGGGGGCGGTACGGTTACGGGCTCTTTCTTTATCTTTTCCTGCAAATGCTTAATGGCGGCTTCCAGTTGCGCGTCCCTACCCTTAAACGTGGCATGAGGCAAATTATCAACAACAATATCAGGGTCAACACCATGGCCCTCGATCAGCCATTTCCCCTCCGGCCCGTATACTCCTGTCTCGGCAGCAGAGGCAATCCCCCTATCCACGAGCCAGTTGTTGAACGATAACCATATCTCGCCACCCCATGTACGCGTACCGATTACCTTACCCAATCCGAGCCTGCGGAAGCCTTCAGCAAAGGCCTCCCCGTCGGAAGCGGTGAACTCGTTGCACAACACCACCATGTGGCCCCTGAAAGCATACTGCATGTTCCAGGTGGGTTTGCCTACACGGGATTTCCAGTAAAACCAGGCCCGGCGCATCAGCTTTTCCAGTATCCAACTGTCGATATTGCCGCCGCGATTATGCCTGACATCGATAATTAATCCTTTCCTGTTAAACACAGGATAAAAATTCCGCACCCATTCGGAATAATTCCTACCACCCATAGCACGCAGATGAACATAACCGATATCACCTTTCCCTTTCTCTTCCACCATAAGCCGCCGTTGATATTCCCATTCGCTGTAGCGCAAATCGGCTTCGGCTCTCAAGGTAATGGGCTTGACAATAACGTTTACGGTATTTTGCTTCTTTTTGGGTTTAATTTCCAGTAACACCTGCTTATCGGCCTGGTTCTTTAGTAAAGCAGCGGGATCGGCGGCACTGAGAATGGGCACCCCGTTTATAGTTGTAATAACGTCTCCTTCATGGATATTTAATCCGGGTTTTGCCAAGGGCGATAGTCTATTGGGATAATCGGGATCGGATAAATAGATGTGATCAATTCGATACCCGCCCTTTTGCTCTTCTCTTTTCAGGACGGCTCCCAATGACGCGGGCTCGATTTTATCCTTCCCCCGTCGTATGTCGCCGCCAACGACAAAGATATGAAGCGCGGAAAGCTCACCCACCAGGTGAGCGGTTAGATCACTCAATTCATCACGGTCGGTGATACGATCAACATAAGGTAAATACTTTTCCAGGAGTCCCTTATAATCGACTCCGTGTAAATTGGGGTCATAAAAATAATCCCTTTCCAGGCGCCAGGCCTCGATAAACATTTGCCGCCACTCGTCCCGCGGATCGATAGAGAAAGTCCAATCATCCAGGTTGACACGGTTTTTGTCCAGTTTTGCCGTTTTAATACCGGAGGCATTAATAACGTAAATATTGCTCTCCTTTAAAACCATTATTTTCTTGCCGTCTGCGGATAATTCATAGTCCCTGATACCGTCAACAAGTGATTTCGCTTTTATATCCTTATTTTTAATTTCAAGGGATGAGAGCGTTCTTTTGCGGCTGAACGCCGTATCCCGCTCAACCCAGAACAGGTATTTGTCGTTGACGGATAACGATGAATAGGCACCGGGAGGTACGGGTACTTCCATTATCCTGTTTTGCAGACCTTCCTCCCGGATGGTTACCGTAGTCACTGGGGTATCCTTCTTTTTACCTGCTTTCCCCTTTTTTTCCTTCTTCTTTGATTTTCCTTCGTCTTTTCCTTTTTTAGCAGGCTGCAATTCGTCAGGAGGGAGAAAGGGGAATCTTTCTTCGGGTGTTAAGGCCACCATGTAAATTTTGGTGGTTTTAGCGAAGAACGGTTCGGGCTGCCGGGGTCCCCAGGGACTGCGCACCAGGCTTTGAAAAAAACGGTCCGACAAGAAATATATCCATTTACCGTCGGGGCTCCAGCCCGGGCTGTAGCTGTCGACGCGGTCCGAAGTAAGCGGGATGATCTTGCCGTTGTCGATGTTGTACAACATAATCCGGTTGTAACGATTGTCGGCACGGGCGACATATGCCAGCCACTTGCTGTCGGGTGACCAGTTCAAATGATAAAAATTGCTTATTTCCGAAACGGCGACGCGAACGGTTCTTTTTTCTTTGAGGTGGTGAATCCACAGCCGGTAGTTTTTATCGGTATAGGCGATCCAATTCCCATCGGGTGACGGGATGCCTTTATAACGAAAGACGCTGCCGTCCCGGGTTAACAACCGGCCTTCTCCGACGCCGTTGGCGGGCATTTCCAGGAACTCCAGCTCGCCGCTTTCATCGGAAAGCATGAGTACGGATTTGTCGTCGGGCATGAATCGGGCGTTTCGATAACGGATACTATTTTTCCTGGTTACGCGGACAAACCGGCCCTGTTCGGCGGGTGCGACAAAGACCTGACCCCGGGCGGTCAAAACAACGCAGTCACCGTTGGGCGAAATATTGACGGAGGTCAAAAAGTCCATAGGCTTTTTCACCCATCGTTCACGCATTTGGTCAAAATCCGAGGCCAGGGTAATATTAAGTATGCGGGATTTTTTGTTTGAAATATCATAGACATAAATATCGGCGATGCACTGGTAAGCGATTCGACCGTTATGCAGGGTGGGGTTAGCTATATCTAAACCTTTATGAAAGGTGTGCTGTTGAAGGTCGCTGCCGTCTTCCTTCATGGACCACAGGTTCATGGTGTCGTCACGGTCGCATAAAAAATAAACGCGCCCCTGCCAACACATCGGTGATTTGCTGGTACCGGCATAATCAGTGGTGAGCGGGACAGCTTCATTTTTGCCTTTGCTGAATTTCCAGATATTCTGTACCGTGCCGCCTTTATAACGTTTGGTATGACTGCCTTGAAACGGCAGCCGGGTAAAGAAAAGCGTGCTGCCGTCGGCATTATATTGTCCGTCACTGGCCTGCTCCAGGGGTATAATTACTTTTTCATTGGTTTTTATGTGGATGGAGGCAAGCTGCCTGTTGGGAAGGGTGGAATGTTTTTCTGTGCTGAACAGGAGGCTACCACCCGGTGTCCATCCGGCCACAACTGCTCGTCCGTCTTCATAGGTCCGGCGGGTGGGCAACCCTCCTTCCATGGGCATTGTATAGACTTCCCTCGTCCCTTCATATTGAGCGGAGAAGGCCAGTAATTTGCCGTCGGGAGAGATAGCGGGATGTGATTCCAGGCCGTGATGAGTGGTTAAACGCTGCGCGGTTCCACCGTTTATGCTCACTTTCCACAAATCTCCTTCGGCAACGAAAATAACGGTATCGTGGTGAATAGCGGGGAAACGGTAATACCCGGGCTTATTAGCGGCAATTAATGATATCGTTATGATCCATAAAACAGAAAACACGAATACTATTTTTTTCATTCTAACCTCCATTACATCCTTATATTAAGTCGAATCATTAACACCATAGGAAAATCCTTCGTGTCCCTGCCTGCGACCTTGTTATTCAAACTGGAGGTTGCGGATCAGTTTTTCCGTATCGTAAGGGGCTTTACCCCCTTTCAGATACGTATGGAACCATTCCAGGTGAGCATTATAATAGACCGGCATTGATTTGACATTATTGGGCCAGTGGCCGTCATTTTTGAAAATAATCAACCGTGACGGCACTTTCATCTCCTGTAGGTCGGTAAAAAATTCCACGCTGAGGTTGTAGGGGCAGCGGTAATCCCGTTCGCCAGTAATAACCAGGCAGGGCGTTTTGAAATTTTTTACATAGGAGGAAGGAGAAGCCTCCCTGTAGAATTCCGGTTTTTCCCAGGGAGAACCGCCCATATCCCACCTGGGATACCACAATTCTTCAGTACCACTGTACATTGAGCGTGTATCATAGATACCCATCATAGAGGCCAGGGCTTTAAAGTGTTTATTGTGACCCTCCAGCCACATCACAGCATAACCGCCCCATGACCATCCCATGGCACCCATTCGCTCCGCATCTACATAAGGCAGCCCGGCCAGGTATTGAGTCACTTTATCGATATCCTCCATAACCTTTCCATTCCAGTCGCCGGAAATAGCTTTTGTAAAATCCTGTCCGTAACCGGTGGACCCGTGGGGATTGGGGAAAGCCACAATATACCCGGCACCGGGATAGATTTGCCAGTCTCCCCTGAAACTATCCATCCACTGCGTCTGCGGCCCTCCGTGAATATTTAAAATAAGAGGATACTTTTTGGAAGGATCGAAACCGAAGGGTTTGACCACAAAGACATGGATATGCTTACCCTCTGCCCCTTCTGTCCAATGCTCCTCAGCAGGTCGAATATCTACAACTGCTTCGACCTCTTTATTAAAAAAAGTTAACCGTCTGAGACTCCCCTTGTTGCCGAAACGAAAATGCCATATTTCATAAGGTTCACCTACAGAGGAACGCTTGAAAATCACGGACTTCCCATCCGGCGTGATTTGAAATTCCCGGATATCCATGCGTTCGAGAATTTTTTCAATCTTGTTATTCTTAAGATTCACCCGATACATTGGCGTATAACCTTTTTCTTGCACTACAAAATAGATATACCGGGAATCGGGCGACCATTTAAAATCACCCACCCAATTATCGATAAGTTCGGTTAAGATTTTTTTTTGTTTACTCTTTATATTATAGATTGCCAGCCTGATCCTGTCCGACTCATAACCAGGGACCTTTTGGGTTAGATAGGCAACCCAATGGCCGTCCGGGGAGAAGGCTGGCGAACCGTCAAAGGCTTTATTCTCTTCTGTGATGTTGACAGGTTTCAGCTCAGGAAACTTCAAATCAAAAAGAAAGAGGTCGCTGTTGGTGGAATAAGCCAGGTCTTTGTCATGATTGGAAGCGACACAAATCGTATGACTGTCGGGCGATATATCAAACCCGCCTCCACCCAGGGAAAAACATGGGTAATCCACCGGCCCCCTGGTAATGGCTTTTACCTCCTCTTTATCTATATTGAGGCAAAAGAGATGGGTATATTGCCAATCCCTGTAAGAATTCCAGTGCCGGTAGAGGAGGGAATCGGCCATATGGGCTTGAACGGTCCCATCCTCCAATTTTTCGGAATATTTCTTATTGCACTGGCAATCTTCCATACACTCGGCAAAAACAGTAGAGGTAAAAAAGACTGTACCGGAAGCCGACAATAGTGGTGAGGAAATACCGGTATAGAAATCCGAAACCCTGCGGGCTTCTCCACCATCGACCTCCATTTCCCACAATTGATTCCCTTTCTCCCGGTTCGATAAAAAATATATCTTTCGACCGTCTAGGGACCAGGAGGGGCTATAATCGGATTTTTTATCAAAGGTAAGCTGCTTTAAGTTTCCATCAATTATATTCAATAGATAAATATCGCTGGATGACTCGCCCTTTTCCAGGTTGTATCCTGTCACGGAAAAGAGTAATTTTTTCCCATCCGCGGATATTTCCAGGCCATTGATACTTTTTAAGTTGTAAAGATCATCGATGGTAAAAGCCCTCTTCTCAGTGGATAAAAGATTGATGGAGAATAATATAAGGAATATTAAAATCCACTTAAATATAGATATGTTTTTCAACTGACACCTCCATGTTTTTATTTTAAACGAAAAAGAAAAATTCATATAGCATTTTATAATCAATTGGCAACAATTTCAACCCCTCTCAAATGCCTAAATTCACCACCTGTCTTGGCGGTGGATTTTGGGATTTTGGTAAGGCTTGCGATCTTTTTCGATTTATGTTAATCATAATATTTAAAATTAGTATGGAGGATACAATGAAAAAGAAAATGTTATGGGTGGCACTGTGTTTTGTGCTCTTTTTTAGTTTTCATTTATTTTGCCAGGAAAAGGATGAGCTCTGGCCTCAGACACAGCCTTATAAAACCGGGTATTTAAAGGTCTCGGACGTTCATGAGATTTACTATCAATGTGGCGGGAATCCCAAAGGGAAGTCAGTAATGGCGTTACATGGTGGTCCCGGCGGCAGTTGTACCCCCGATTTTTTCCGTTATTTCAATCCCGAAAAATTTCATGTGATTTTACATGATCAACGGGGTGCAGGGAAAAGTAAACCCAATGCGGAATTGAAAGACAATACCACCCAGCACCTGGTGGAGGATATCGAAAAACTGCGGAAACATTTTAATCTGGGTAAGGTGATTCTGTTTGGGGGTTCCTGGGGTTCGACGCTGTCACTGGCCTATGCGGAGACCTACCCGGAGAATGTCAGCGGCATGGTGATTCGTGGGGTTTTTACTGCCACGAAAGAGGAGATCGACCATTTCTATCACGGGGGAACCGCCACCTATTTCCCCGATGTCTATCAAACATTAGTCAGTCATATTCCCAACCCGGAGAAAAAGAATTTTCCTGCCCAATTGCTGAAAAAATTGCAAAGTCCGAATCCTACAATCCGGAACAAATACGCTCGAGTCTGGGCTGCCTATGAATTAAAAATTGCGCTTCTTGATATGCCTGATAGGCGTTTGGAGATGTTGCTCAAGAGATTGGCCACTGGATTATATGCGTTTGCATTGCTTGAAAATTATTACATGGCAAACCGCTGCTTTTTAGAAGAGGGACAATTATTCAAGAATGCCCATAAGTTGAAGGATATTCCTTTAATAATGATCAATGGCCGTTACGATACGATCTGTCCGCCAATTACAGCATACCGACTGCATAAGACACTACCCAAATCAAAAGTCATTTTCGCCAGCAGTGCCGGCCATTCGGCTTATGAACCACCGGTCCAGAAACAGTTGTTGAAAGCGGTAAAGGAGTTTGAAGAAAAGTAAGTAGTATGTAGTATGTAGTAAAAAAATCTCCTTACTACTTACTACCTACTACCTACTACCTACTTTCTACTAAGCCTTTAAGTTTCCTCTATTTTGGTATATAATTATAATATGCCGAAATTGATTTTTATATTCCTGGATGGTGTTGGCATCGGACGTGCGTCAAAGACCAACCCCTTCTTTGCTGCAGATGTGGATTATCTCTGTTTTTATGACAACGGGTTGGCTCTGCCGGATAAAACACCCATCACAACGATTGATGCCCGACTGGGAATCGAAGGAATACCCATGAGCGCGACAGGTCAAACCTCCCTATTCACTGGGATCAATATGCCCCGTATCCTCCATGAACATAAGGAGAGTTACCCGGATAAATTAATGAGAAAAGTTATCAAAGAAAATAATATTTTTTCCCGTTTGAAAAAGATGCGTTTTAATGTTCAATTTCTGAATGCTTATCCCGATTGTTCCCACTTCTATACCTCGGCGCATGTCAGGATCGGCGATGACGGGGAACTACGTTTTTCATCCGCATTCCAATACCAATTTAGAAGTACCTTATCTGTCACCACCTGTATGCTGTTGTCAAGCCATATGTTACCTTTCAGTGAAAAGGATATTTTAAGAGAAAGAGCGTTGTATCATGATTTTTCCAATGAGTTATTAATTCAAAAGGGATCACATCTCCCCAGGTTCACACCTGAAAAAGCAGCAGAAATCATATTTAACACCTCCCGGCATTATGACATGGTGCTGTACGAATTTTTCCAGACAGATATGTTCGGCCATGGTTTTGAGATTGACGAGTGTATCGATTTAATTCGGAAATTAAACCGTTTGGTTAAGCGCCTGATTTCCTTCCTAAACAAAGAGGAGGATACCCTTTTAATTACCAGTGACCATGGTAACCTGGAGGACACTTTAACCCAGTTTCACACTACCAATCCGGTTCCTTTGATTGCCTGGGGTCGCAAAAGTAAAGAATTAAGGCATAATATAAAGAGATTGATTGATGTAACCCCTGCCATAGTCAATTTCTTCAAATGAACTTTGTTTTGGTAATCGGGGTGAGAGGATTCGAACCTCCGACCTCACGGTCCCGAACCGTGCGCGCTACCAGCCTGCGCCACACCCCGCTTTTCACGCCTCCTATTTTATCATAAAACAATTCCTTTTTAAAGAGCGCAACTGCATAATATTTTTTATCCTTTTTCTCCTACCTCCTACCACTTACCGCTTATCTCATTTAACCTTAAACAAATTAAATCCTTCCAGTAATTTTTCAAAGGATTGGGTATTGGACGTCTTTTCATAATGAAAAGAACCATATGGAAATAAATCTTTTAATTGCTCATTATTGATACCTTTCAATTGAGTGACATTCTTATATAACGCTTCTTGATATCCCCGGATGATATAGAAGGTGGCTATATCGAAAAAATCATATAACCGGCTAATAAAATCCATTGAATGATAGAGATTCAACGCATCCGGGAGAACGCCGACTGAGGAGATATGATCGGCCAAAATCCGTTTTTCGTAGTTGGCAGCATAGATAACTTCACAAAGGGGATACCCTTGATGATATCTCTGTTTTCCAACCTCCACATAGATTTTTCCAATTTCTATCTTGGTGGTACTTCGTTCCAACCATTTACCCAGGTTATCGTAGACGTTTTTAGCCAATGTTACCAGTTTCTCTTCGGGCAATTTACGATAGGTTTTGGTAAATTTTGACTTTAAAATACCTTTTGCCCATTTCTTCGCGATCTCTAAGGAATCATTCTCGATCATATTTATAAACTTACTAAAATTCATAGCTCCTCCTGTCTCTATTATATTAATTTCAACTTTTTTTTCAATACATATGAGGAAAATATTAAATTTTTTTTCCCTGGAGTTCCCTATTCTTCGGGTGAATCCTCAAACAAGTCGATGAAAAATTTTACCTCTTGCGATAAATTTTCCCTTAATTGAAGATAGCACCCGGGGCAAGCGGTCACCACCACGTCTACATCCAATTCGTTCAATTTTTTTCCCTTTCGTTTCAATATTTCTTTCGAGGTAGAAGGAAAGCCCACTGAAAAAATACCTCCAAATCCACAGCAAAGCGCGGATTTATCGTCAATAAAAATATAACCCTCACCCAATCGATTCATAAAAAATCTCGGTGCTTTTTCAATGTTCAGGGATTTTAAATGGTGACAGGGATCGTGCCAGGTGATTCTCTTTGTTTTATCCCTGGAAGATTCGAAATCAACTTTACCCTTAGCATTAGCAACAGCACTTACGATAAATTTATAGAAAAATTCTGTTAATTCGTAAACCTCAATCTCTTTTAAATCATAATAGTTTTTAAAGGTCATTACACCGGTTCCACAGGGTACAACCAGGTACTTAAAGGTAAACCTGGAAAACAATTTCCGATTCTTTTTTCTAAGCGAAAGAAACTTCTTATCCCATCCCTGAGATTTGTAAGGAAACCCACAACACTCCAAATGTTCAGGGATAACCACGGAAAACCCTTTTTTTTTAAGAAACCTGTAAGTCTTTTCTATTATTTCCGGGTAGAAATATGTCAAAACACAGCCGGGAAACAGAAGAATATCATAATGCTTTGAATCTTTCCCTGTGGAAACTATTTTTTTTAATTTTGCCGGTCTCCGCCGGGGAATCAATAATTTTTTTCTTAAAGGGGTCCGGACTAATAGGTCTATAATTCCCGTGAATTTTTTAAAAAAGACCGACTGGTAGAAAAAGAGGAGGATCTTTTTAAGAAATGGTATCTTTTTACCCCTTGAAGCGGTATTGCGGTAGTGAATCATCATTTCTACAAAATCAACTTCATTTGTACAAATATACTGGCAGCTGCCGCAAACTAAACATTGATAGATAAATTTTCGATTCAAGGTATTGGGTTCCAGCTTCCCATCCGTTAACGCCTTGATTAAATTCACCTTGCCCCTGGGAGAATTGGGTTCGATCCAATGGGTATTGTAAACCGGGCAGGCATGGAGACAATTGCCGCAGTCAGAACAGGCAGCCGCTATCTCATCAATGGTTTTTTTCTTTTTTTGCACTATTTATTTGCCTCCGGCGGCCAAAACCCTTTTTGAAAAAAGGGTTCTGGACTCCCAAAAATTTTTTATAATTGGGGTGTTTCCTGGACATTTGAAATAATAGATTCGAGTTGTTTTCTTATCTTTTCCATTACTACGTCCCAGGAGTAGTATTTTTTAACATAATCGTACCCTTTTTGTCCCATAATTTTTGCTGTTTTTCGTTTATCGTAAATACCATAAAAGTGTTGAAAAAACTCATCTACATTGTCATATGCCAGACCACCCCCGGAAATATCAATATGCTCACGCAACACCTCTGACTTTTTGTTAACCAGTACAGGCGTTTTTTGTGAAAAGGATTCAAGGGTCGTAATAGAGAGGCTCTCTAAAGGAGACGGTTGAATGGAAAGAAGCGCCCCTTTAAAGGCGGATAACTTTTCCTCTTCCGAGACAAAGCCCACATATTTTAACCCGTTGATCTCAGGGATATCCATTAATTTTTTGCCCATTAATACAAAATCAATCAACCGTTTCTTCTTTATCTGCTGATAGGCTTCAAAAACCAGTTCCAGGCCTTTACCCTTTTCGATTCGGCCTGCATAGAGGATATAGGGCGCGAATTGTAAATAATTTTTCTTGAATAGATTTTCATCGATACCTTCTTTTATATCCATACCGCTTCGAATTAATTCCATTCGATTGGGAGGACTGAATGTTCTCTTTACAAAATTCATCTCAGCGCCAGTCAGGAAAAAAAGAGCATCGGGCCGTTTGAACACATCTTTCATCAGGTTTAAATATATCGGTGCTTCATCATGGGCTGTTGGAAATAGAACCACCGGCTTTTTTACCTGTTTGATACCTTCAATGGTTGGGTAGTAGAGATAGGTAAAGAAGAGAAATATATCAAAATCATGCTGCGCCTGATGAATCCCTTCAATCAACTCCGGTGAATAGGGACCCTGTTCACGAATCCACTTTTCTTCATCCCTTTCTTTGGGTTCCTGATTAAAAAAGATTTCGGAGAATTTGTTAAAGGCGTTGATATCTCTCTCTTTTTCCACCCTGAATCGTTTGATATTTACTCCTTTCAATATAAAGTTGCCCGGTTTGAATTCATTTTCCCAGGTGATATAATTCCTGGCAGTGGTGGTGAACACAGTGACATCAAACCCGGAGGCATTGAGTCTTTCAGCCACATCCCGTACCAGTGTTTCGGCGCCTCCTACCACTTCCTTACCATACCGCTGAACAACGATGCCTACTTTAATCATAAATCTCTTAATAAAACAAACAATTTTTCCGGCCTGGAATCTTTTTTATATTTTTCAATTCGTTTGGCCTGAAGTCCTTTTAGCTTTTTGTTCAAGTTTTCATCCAACAGGACCCGTTCCACCAGACCGGCGACAGTATCGTATTTTTTTTCTTTGAACACAATACCAGAACCATCCAGGGTCTCGGACACTGCCCCGGCATCATAAGCGACCACCGGCGTCCGAAAGTAACTACTTTCAATCAATGGCAAGCAGAAGCCTTCATGTTCACTCATGGAGAGAAACACATCCCCCAGTCGATACACCGAGAGTAATTCTTCAAAGGGAATGTGGCCGGTAAACACAATGTCTTCAGATGTTAAATAAAACCGCGCGGCCAAATCTCTGACAGCGTAGAAATACTTAGGAAGAGTATTGGTATTACCAGCAACGATCAATCGTATGGAGGGAGAGAGGTATTTTTTATAGAAAAAAAGTACCTTTATTAAATCTTCAATTTTCTTATTAGGGGTGATACGTCCCACGAAAATAATATTCTTTCTCTCATCCTTCAATAAATGGTAATAGGCTGCACTGTAAGGTCTATCGTAATCCTCCAGTTTGATCATCAAAGGTGACACGTTTACATTTTTGAAATTCAGTTGCCGTAAATCCTCTGCATTGTAATTAGAGACTGCAATAGAAATATCAAAGCAATCTGAAAGACGTTCCAGGTGAATCCTTCCTTCATGGGTAAAGCGTACCAGGTGGTCAGAGAAATCAGTAAAAAAGTAAGAGGGCGTGATATTGTGGTATATCATGGCCTTTTTACCTCTGGTATTTAGAAAAAAATCGGTCAATTTCGACGGGATAGCAAAGTGGAGAATTTTTAAGGAGTTGGAATTTTCTTTATATTCGTCAAAGAAAATCGCCTGATCTTTTAAGCATTCATCGATAGTCAAAGCAATAATCTGACTTTCAATCCCTTTATCCGTTAGGAACCGATGAAAGCTCAGGGCAGAATTTCCAATGGCGTCGCCGTAATGAAAGGCGGGCAAAAACTGTTCAACGATCATTAAATATACCTCATCTATTATTGATCATCCGCAACATCCACGCAGAACACCGGTGGGATGACTTGATATGCAATTGTTGCGCTGCTTCCGGCCCGTTCCCTGGCTAAAGCTACAGCCGTATCAAAATCTTTTGCAGCAGTGAAACCGATCTTCCTGGCAGTATCCGGCTCTTTAGCCCCTGCCAGGATAACCTCTCCTGGATGCTTCAGTCCCATACCGCTCCACATCCAATTGATAAGGCAGTGCGCGCCATGATAGGCATAATGATCCCGGTATTTCCGGATGTATTCTGGATTTTGAGCATAGGATTCCGACAGCTCATTCCAGCATTCCTCAGGATCATAAAATGTCTCCATATCCTTTTGCCAGAAATCGATATAGGACGGATGATGCATGGGATGAAACTTCTCTATACCAGGGTTGTAAGCCACCAAAATTCCGCCCTTTTTCAGAAAGGGACGTCGATAAAATGTTCCCAACAGGTAGCCCAATACCAACCCCCTCAATAGAATGGGATTAAAAATAGAACGGGAACTGTAAGGGCTCAAATTGGGGACACCGAAAATCAACACATCGACAGTGTTTTTGACCATAACATTTTGCTGTTTGCACAATCGTTCCAGGGTATGGCGATGCACCTCATCAACATCACCGACTGAAATGGAGCATAGTTGGTAATTAGAGCGTAATGTATTGCGTATCCATTGTTTCATCTTCTGGGGGGCTGCTGATGCCACCGTCAACATTGTCCGGGTCAGAATACCCGGCGAGCGATTACGATCCGGGTGGTTGATGGGGCATAATATTTTATCAATGGGTGAAGGCCATGCATGATTGTTTACCACACTCTCAATCTGAAAAATGTTGCACTTCTGCCGTACCAGTGCTCCCATTTCCCTTAATATCTTGTGCATGGGATTGGTTTGAGGGTTCATAATCGATGTCTCAAGGTTCCACTGGCGCGGTGTGTGGTGGTGGCGTATGCTGCGCCAGCTTCCCAGACCCACCAGGATACTTTTCCACCCCCCATTCATGGTGGCACAACTTAAATTGACATAAATGGTTATATCCGATTCCATTACGGCACGATTAATCTCCACTTCATATCCTGAAAGCGTATTGCCTAAAAAAACCAGTTCCTTATCGTTAGTGGCATCATGGCATGAAATACGTTCCGGCCCCATCTCTTTGATGATCTTCTTTCCCAATACAAGCGAAAGTTCATCAAGTGTCCACTTGCGATGCAAACCATTGGCACAAATCAATCGTATATGTTCTTTATCGATCCCCAGTGCAAATAAACGCTTTAACAAAATTTCAATCACCCTGCCCCGTATATCACTGCGCATGAGGGGAAGAGGGAGACATGGATCGTCAAATGCAATGGTCACACGACTCGATGGGTTCAATTGTTTTTTTAGGGGTTCTGCTTTCAAAGGGTTATCCAGAGCCTCTGCCACTGCCAGTTCAAAGTCAGTTACCGGCTGCATCGGTGGATTGGCAAAAATCAATTGCGTTTCTTTGGGAAACCGTTCAATTTTTAAATCATCCCCGTAAAAAATAAATTCCTCTGTAAAATCAGCCATAAATGCCTCCTCAATCCCCCTTTCCTTGCATAAAGAAGCGGGAAACAATGTTAACCAATCGCCTGGGTGAGAGCCTGACCAAAAGGTCGTGGATAAAGAAACTACGGAGATCAGGCACATAGAAAAATTTTTTCTTTTCAAAGGCTTTGATGGCCTTCTGTGCTAGCCATTCGGGACTTTTTTTACCGCTGATGGTATAGAACCTCAGATTCGGTGGGTAACCGTCACGTTTTAAAAGATCCGTATCGATATATGGAGGGTTCAACGTACATATGGTCACACCCGTCCCCTTGAGTTCTGCTGCAACTCCCTCGGACAGGCTTTGCAGCCCGGCCTTGGTGGCTCCATATATGGACTGGAAAGGGGTAGGCTGGAAGGCTGAAACACTGGAGGTATTGAATATCACACCTTCCCCCTGTTTTACCATGTCCGGAAGAAAGAGGCGCATAAGGCGAAGGGGAACATAGAAATTGAGTTGAAAGGATTTTAACTGGCGCCCCCAGGAGGTTTCCCAGAATTTACCGTAGGCCACTGTTCCCGCATTGTTAACCAGCGCGAATATATTACCGACTGTGGATTTAACCTGGCGATGAAGGTTTTCCGGACCATTTTCGGCTAAAAGGTCCATAGGAAAAGTCCAGGTTTTTATGTTGTAATCGGTTTCAAGCTCCTTTGCGTGTTTGGCGAGGCTCTCCTTTTCTTCCGGGAGTGACCCCAGTGCAAGAAGAGCCCCCCGTTTGGCGAACTCAACAGAGAGGGCTTTACCAATACCTGTTGAAGCGCCAGTAATAAGCACTTTTTTTCCTTTAAAATTTATTTTTTTCATCTTATAAAAACTTTTTTATAACCTCAAGATAAGGACCAAAGTCCAGACCACTGCGGGAAAGGATGTCGTGATCGGAAACAATCTCCTCCGGGATTGACACTTTAATAATCTTTCCATCATCCAATATGGCAATGCGATCACATATGGAAAGCGCCAAAAGGATGTCCTGTGAAATGATTACCCGCGTTAAAGAGAGGTTTTTTACCATTTCGATGATATTTAATACACTTTTATAATCCAGATTGGCAAAAGGTTCATCCAGAGCAATGACCTCCGGGTTCATCACCAATGTAGTGGCCAAAGCCACTCGCTTTTTCTCTCCAAAGGAGAGATGGTGAGAAGATAAATCTTTCAAATAGGTTAAATTCATCTTTTCAAGAATATCATTGACCTTTTTATCGATCTCCTTTGCCCTAAACCCAAGATTAAAAAGTCCAAAAGCAGTATCTTCATAAACCGTGGGGCAAAACAATTGATCATCGGGATTCTGGAACACAATCCCTACTTTTTCCCTGATTGTTTTTTCATTTTTTTTCTCAATTTTTACGCCATTGATAAAAATCTCCCCATTACCTTTTAGAATACCGTTTAAATGCTGTAATAGGGTTGATTTTCCCGCACCAGTAGGACCGATGATGCCGAATATCTCACCCCTTTTAATTTCAAGGTTAATATCCGTCAACGCCCGGTGGCCATCAGGATATGAAAAATTTAAATTTTTTATCGTTATTATATTTTCCATAGTAGTCTCGCTGCAGCAACAATTAACAAAAAGGATAAAACCGCCATAAAATCGATGAATTTCAATCGGTTGGAATTACCTTCGGGGAATTCTCCGGTAAACCCCCTGGAGACCATTGCTTTGTATATAGAGTCGGAACGATCCAGGCTCCGGAGAAAAATCCCGGCAGCAATATTCCCATAAACCTTCACTCTGGAAATACGAAGCTCAGGGGTTCGACTCTTATAGGCCCGGAGGGTTCTGTGAAGCTCATCTATAAAGACAAAAATATAGGTATACACCAGCTTGGACAACGTAGTAACAATAAGCGGCAGTTTGTATTTTCTCAATCCCCACAACAACGCATCAAAACGGGTACAGGATATCAACAAGGTGATTACAAGAATGGATAAGTATATCTTTGAGACCAACAGCACCAGCGTATTGTATACAGGATAATACCTGGAAAATGCCTCAAACGTGATATCAATCCGATGTTCAATAAGGTAAGACAAATAGATAAAAAAAGAGATAATCAATGCCAGTGGTGTTACCATGACTAGTTTTTTAAGATAAAAATGAATAGGAACTCTGCTCATTACCAATAATATCAGTACAATTCCCAGATATAGAGAAAATAGCTTTATATTATAAGTAGAAGCAATAAGTATTAAAAAAGAAAAGGACAGCAACAGTTTTACCCTGGGGTCTATTTTATGGAGCACAGAATTCAGGTTGCTGTATTTATCTATAAAATCATGTTTCATGTCGTTTTTTCCACCTGTGAAGGATAAAAGTTATAATCAGGATGAGTACAACTCCCAAAACAATTTTCAGCAGGTAACAGCACATTTCATTCGTATGAAAAGGAGGTTTTATCTCGACTTCTCGTTTATCTTCTTCCTCTTTATCAGCAGGTTTCACCACATTTTCTTTTGGTATGGGATTTAAAAATTCATTATCGATTAGAATTTCCTTCCTTTTTCGGTGTCCCAAAAGATCATCTACAGTAACCATCCACTGTCCCACTCGATCCGGATAAAAACAAAAATTCCCGTTTTTATCCGTGTTTCCCTTTTGAAATTCTTTTTTTCCGGTTTCAAACACCACCGTCACTCTAGCGTGGGCCAGGGCTTTACTACCGTGATAACTTGCATTTATAATAACGAAAGGGGATTTTTTTTCCACTGTCACCTTTATGCCGTGTGCAAACAAAAGAGGGGCAAAAAACAATAAGAGTATCACCATTACCTTCTTAACCATTTTAATATCTCCTATCCATTTTCATTTCAATTTTAATTTTACGTATCACCGTATCACTCCATCATTGTATTTATCGAGGATTATTTCTGGAATTAGAACGGCTGAGTATCTCTGGTCTTACTTTATTAAAATAATTAAAGATAACCATTGTCAAAAACCCTTCAATAACAGCGGCGGGAATATAAATGGATACAATAAAAGCCATTCCTTTGCCGTAATTTGACATGATAAAAATAACAGAAATAAGAACCGCTGGTATTAGAATTCCCAGGAAGCCGCAAAGGAAACTTTTTATTTGTTTATAAAATTTAAACGATTTCCATACTCCCCATGCTGCCAGTGCACCGGTTCCCATTGTTAATGTATTGATGCCTACGGAGAGCAATCCGCCGTGTTGAAAGATAAGGCTTTGAAATAAGAGGTTAACAAAAATAATGGGAATGGACCGCAAACCGAACAACAGGCCTGCCAGTCCGTACAATCCCAGGTGGATAGAGGTAGCACCTATGGGGAAATGAATCAGGGAGACGATAAACAGGGCAGCGGCAAAGATACCCATCCTGGGGATTTCTTCGGTTTCAAGCTTTCGTCCCCCGGCATAGACCAATCCAACAGCCACGACGTCGGCTGCGATACTGACTTCCACAGGTAAAATCCCATCAGCAATATGCATTTACTTTTTTACTCGATTATTCTAAAATAATTTAAGCCTGATATTAACACATCCTGGCCATCCTTTCAAGAGTTGACCAGGATTAACAGGATTATAGGATTACCAGGATGGTTTGAAATGAATTTTCTAAAAACAAAAGATAAGGGGTGTAATTTCCTTTTTTACTTAAGTCACCCTATAGTTGTTTTTGGGAAAAACAATTTCGAGAGGAAAAAGAGGTAAAATAAAAATCCTGTCAAACATATCGAAATAACCGCATAGGTGAAACTCATGGGCATCCATACCACGGCAAAACTCAAAGGTACATTATAATTTAATAACGAGGGTATCATGGACAAAACATAACACCAACCCACCATCAGTATTGTGGCCACAATAAAACCCACGACTCTTTTACCACCCCGGGCGGAGAACTGCCGTTTTTTCCCGACAATTATTATAATGGAACGGATGAACAGCACAAGTGCCAATAGAATGAAAGGGGCCAATATCAGAACGATTTTAAATGATATATCATCAAAGCGCGCATTCATGTCATAGAATGAGGGTTTTGGTTCCATACCTCTTAATATAGCTGCAATACCCTGCCCGGTACCGGTGGTAAAATTAGAATTGCTGTTGGCCAGTACAGCTACCCCGACTTTTTCTTCGGGAGCAAAGGCCACAAATGAAGAGAAATTGGGATTGGTTCCTGAATGAGCGATTTGTCCAATATTCTTTAATACAATCCAACCCGCTGCATAATCGGACTCAGGACGATCGGGATCGGTCATATGGGATTTTTTGATCAACTCGTTATCAAAGCCGGTGAGTTCAATGGTTCCCATCTGAATTTTCAGCCACTGCCCCAGGTCTTGGGCATTGGTAATAAAATAACCCGCAGGTGTATTGCCGCGGTATACGGGCGCATCATAGGCTGCGGGTTTTTTAAAACACAACTTGTAACCAGTTGCCATACCTTTTGATTCGGCTTCACTCCTGAATAAAAACGTATGATTCAATTGTAAGGGCATCAATATATTTTCCCTCATATACTCCTCAAAAGATTTACCGGATACGTTCTGAATGATTAAACCCAGTACATCATAATTGATAGTGGCATATAAGAATTCAGTACCTGGTGCATGTCTCAATTCTCTACCCACCAACATGCGTACGGTCTTATCCAATGCCTTATCATCTTCTAATGCTGGAATATCGCCGATGGTTTCAAAGGGGATTCCACTGGTCTGGTACAAAAAGTGGGCAATGGTGGTTTGAACCTCTTTTCCCCTATATTTCATTTTAAGCCAGGGAATATAATTCTTCACTGGATCACTCAATTTCAATTTTCCATTTTTCTCCAGTTGAAGAATACCCAACCCGGTAAAGGCCTTGCTAGTAGACCCCAGTTCAAAAAGGGTCGTCGGTTCCACAGGTTCCTTTTTTCCCATGTTGGCGAAACCAAACCCTTTTTTATAAACGGTATGATCTCCATTAACAATCACCACAGACATCCCAGGAATGTTTCCTTTTGTCATCTGCCTTTGAACAAATGCTTCAATCTTTGTAACCTGAGACTGCGATAATTGAACAGTTTCATTTTCACTAATATCCTGGGATAAAACCTCTAATGATGCCATTGTCCCCAGGTAAAGAATTAATAAGACCACCATAAAGAGCTTTTTAATTTTTTTGCTTTTTGCTTCAAATGCCTTCATAATATCTCCTTGGCTTCTTATTATCTCATAAAGTCGCATTTATTTCCAATTCATTTTTCTTTCGTTTTTTTTTAGATAAACCTCAATCGGAAAAAAAAAGAATATGGATTTTCGATCTCTCAAAAAAAGAAATAAATGGTAGCGCTACGGGGATTCGAACCCCGGTTTGATGACTGAGAATCACCCGTCCTAACCCCTAGACGATAGCGCCACCCGTTGCTAAAATGGCTGGGATGCAGGGATTCGAACCCCAACTCTATGATCCAGAGTCATATGTCCTGCCAATTAGACGACATCCCAGCTCAGAGCTTTATTATATCAATATTTCATTTGTTGTCAAGCCTTGAAAATATCAGGCTCGATAAAAATCTTCTTTACATCTGGAAATTTGAATCTTATATCTTTCTCAATTCCGTTGATAAGGTTACAGATTTCCACCGTATTGAGACGATGATTAAATTCAACTTTTACCGAAATCAAAATATCCTCTGGCCCCAGTTGTAATGATTTAATATAAATCATCCTATTGATACTTTCCTCTTCTTCAAAAATAGCGGATATCTTTTGGATTAATTTGGGATCAGCGCTTTCGCCCAGCAGCAAAGACCGGGTCTCATTGCCCATAAAAAGGGCGACGGCGCAGAGAATGAATCCGATGATTATGGAGGCAATGCCGTCAAATACCAATACACCACTGAGATGTTGAAGAAAGATAAGCACCAATGCGAAACTGAGTCCCAATATGGCGGCCAGGTCTTCCAGGAAAACAACGATTAATTCGGATTTTTTGGTCTTTCGTAAATAGGCAAATACCTTCATCTCACCGCGTTCCCGGTTGACTTTTTTTAAAGCCCTGTAAAAAGCGAAACCTTCGGCTGCTAATGAAAATATCAGCACCAGAAAGGCATATTTTATATTTTGTATGGGAGCAGGATGCATCAATTTGTGAATCCCTTCATAGATGGAAAACACAGCGCCTGCGGTAAATAATATAATGGCCACGATAAAAGACCAGAAATACAATTCCCCGGAAAATCCAAACGGATGCAAACTATCGGGCTCGCGTTTTCCTTTTTTAATCCCGATTAACAGTAATACTTGATTAAGGGTATCTGCAACCGAATGAATGGCTTCTGCCAGCATGGCAGATGACCGGGTAATAAGGGCCACGATTGATTTAATCAATGCTATAAACAGGTTAGCCAATAGGGCTGAAAGAATAACAGATTTGGACGAACTTCCTTTTCTCATGAGCACACATTTTAAAATTATTTTTCAATGAAGTCAACCCTGCGGCGCGGGGACGTTCCGCTCCTCACACGCAATGCACCGTTTCAGTTGTTTACCAGATTCCCGGTAGGGGGTAATGATGTTGATTAAGGTTATCTTTTAGGAGCTATTATACCGAACGGCAGCACAAGGCTGCTCTACCGTTCGGATCTTTTCGTGCATGATGGGCGATGGGCAGGAAAAGGAGAACTTAAAAACTTTAGACCTGCCCATCCAATCTTTATTATCTTTTTAGAGATATTATGCCTCCGGCGGCCAGGGGCTCTTTTTGTAAAAACCGCCCCTGGACCCCACAAAAACTTTTGTTGAAGGCCCTTTAAACTTCGCGTGTCTTCGCAAATAAAATTAGAATTGCTGGTTGCTCCTAAAGGGATTGGATGATATAATCTTTCTCTTTAAAACCACGAAGAACCCAAAGAGAATATGAAAAGAATAAAAAAGATTTTAAAATATGTTTTAATTATTCTTGCCATCCTGGTTATAATCATCATCTTTCCGATATTTTCCTATAAAAAAGAGGTCAATGATAATCCCCTACCCTCCTATTATAAAAAGGGAGTCTATCATATGCATTCAATATTTTCCGACGGCAAAGGGACCATTGAAGATATCACCACAGCAGCTGCCTCCCTGAACCTCGATTTTGCTATACTAACCGACCACGGCGAACCCAACCTCAAATCTTCAACATCCACCACCTACTTAAACAATGTGCTGTTGATCGGGGGTTCGGAGTTTTCACTCCATTCCGGTCATCTCGCAGCAATGGGTTTTAACGTACCGGATTACATCTTCCCACCAGAACCACAGGAGGCGATCAATGAAGTGATTCACAATAAAGGAGTATGTTTCATCTCCCATCCCTTTGACGATAGAATCCCCTGGACAGACTGGGATATCCAGGCATTCACCGGTCTTGAGGTGTTAAGCTCGTACAGTAGTGCCAGGAGAATTTCTTTTTTTAAACTAATCGCCTTCCCTTTGCAATACGCTCTGAATTCCAATTACGCGCTGGTAAGCACGCTGAAATACCCGGAGGAGAATATAAAAAAGTGGGATTCGCTTAATTCCCTGAATTCGAACCTGGAACATGAGAGCGGCCGTTATTATGGTATCTATGCGCTGGACGCCCATGGCAAACTGCCCATAACGGAGAAATTTCAATTGAATTTTCCCTCATACAAAGCCATGTTTGAAATCCTGACCGTCTATGTAAAGATTGACAAAGAACTTGAAAAAGACCCCCATCAGGCTGCCGCCACCATTATTTCATCCTTACGAAAGGGGAATTTTTTCAATGTTATCGAGGCGATTGCCCCTGCCAATGGTTTCGAGACCTTGTTTATTGATAACTCTGGTCAACAGTTCGAGATGGGAAGCGTCTCTGACTCCAGTGAAGGTAAACTAATCATTCTTCTTCCTTTCCAGTTTCAGACCGATATTATAATTAAAAGGAATGGCATGAAATACGAACAAATATCGAACATCCAAAAGAAAAAGCTGGAGATTGAAGTAAAGGGGCCGGGATGTTACATCATTGAAGTCTATGTCAGTAATAACAAATTCAACAAACTGCCGTGGATCATGACCAATCCTTTTTTTATTGGGGTAAAAGAATCTCCCTCTGTCCCGGCAGAAAAGGACAAAATTATTTTAAAGCAATTGTTGATAAATGAAAAGGAATTTTTCAAAGTGGAGAAAAACAGCCGTTCAGAAGGAGTCATTATGTACGAAACGTCTGATAAGGATGAATTGATTACCACTTTCACTTTTAAATTGGAGAAGGAATCCCCGGATGAGAAAGATTTCTGGTCTGCGCTGGCTGTCAGGAAAGGGTTTGATTTTTCAAATTTTAAGGGATTTGTTTTTGAAGCGCGGTCGGATAAGAAGCGGCGGTTTTGGACTGAGTTCAGAACTGGAAAGCAGGATGAAGAAACCTGGTACCGGCACTCTTTTTTAGTGAACAAAGAGTGGAACAGGTTCCATATTCCCTTTAAAAAATTTCATGTCATTTTTGGGGAGAACAAGTCGCCTAAGTTATCCGATATCGTTTCTATTTTCTTTTCCATTAACAATGCCAATGCGTACCCGGGAACCATAGGGAGAATTGATTTCAAAAATGTAGGGCTTTACTAAAAGAGCTCGTATGGAGCGTGGAGTGTGCTTACAGGGGGGCAAGCAGCCCCTGTCCCCATTGGAAGGTTATCTATTACTCCTTGAGGAGCTCGGAGTCTTTACTGATGAATGATGAATAATGATTTGGGAAACAAATAGAACGCAGCGCAAAACAAAAATTTTGAGTCTATAAAAGAATTTGTGGGCAAAACGGCCATTTGACCCCTTCCTACGGGTCTTTGACATACTTCCTACGGGTAGTTGACCCATTCCTACGGGTCTATGACCCCCTCCTACGGGTCTTTGACACACTTCCTACGGGGGGGTGACCCCCCTCCTACGGGTCCCTGACCCATTCCTACGAGTCAAGTAGTGTCCTCCTACGGGTCCATGACCCCCTCCTACGGGTGGTTGACCCCTTCCTACGGGTCCTTGACCCCCTCCTACGGGTAGTTGACCCATTCCTACGGGTCCATGACCCCCTCCTACCCGATGTTTTACTTACCACTTACCACTAAAAATCAAATAGAAAAAAATGGAAAAGCACTAAAAAGGGGTCAGTCGCCTTCTATTTCCCCACTTTTCCATTACTCCAGCATCTCATATAGAACTATAGATAAATCTCAATGAAATGTCAAGCTCAAAATTAAAGGTTTAGATTCTTTTCCAGGCTTAATGTTTAACTGAATCATCAGAGATTGGAACGATTGATTCATTTTTCCATATGGGAATAAAAATTCTTTAAATCATCCTCCAGGTCATGCAGGGTTTTTAATTCAATCCCATGCTCTCCCGCCATTTCCACAGCACTTTTTGTAAAACCTTTTTTTGAAATAATGATGGCGTCGCAGCCGTCAACCGCTTCTCGAACAATCAGGAAATGGTTGACCTCATCCTTATTTACTCTCTGTTCCCCCTCGTGGCATTGGCATATA
>Ga0180438_10003578_pt1 | contig 23348 bp, 16 predicted proteins | sample SS_ome_12_FD_132455 | JGI IMG/M metagenome (GOLD analysis project Ga0180438, IMG submission 132455) | Hypersaline lake sediment archaeal communities from the Salton Sea, California, USA - SS_3_D_2 metaG | ecosystem: Environmental > Aquatic > Non-marine Saline and Alkaline > Hypersaline >...
AGTTCAATGTCTGGCAATACTCACCTAACAATGCCGAATGAAAGCTGTAGTCGCCATATTCGAGTATCTTCAATAGCAGGGATTCGGCCTCCCATGCAGATTCCGCTTCCAGCGGTGCCGTTGCCCGACATATTTCTATATCTACACTCGTAAGACGAATTATATTCGAAATTTTAATTTTTGCAGTGTTCAACATAAGGTGGCCCATAGTCGTTATTCAAAATCATTATGGATAAAAACTTTCTTTCAACTATAGAAATAGCGTATTTCGCACAGAATCTCTTGACTTTCAAATAATAATCTAAGTCAGAATTGAAACGTTAAAGGCAGGTCGATAGCAAAAAGGATTATCCAGGAATTTACATAGACCGAACTGAAGTCACCGCACGATGAGACGGCGGTGATAACTTCATAAAGGATAATCCTAGAAAATAGGAAAAATACAGCAATTTTGTTGGTTGAGCATTGTGTCTCTTTCTCATACAGTACTGAAACATCCATAAGGCAACTACCACTGAAAACGCCCCAGCGGGCAATAAGTATTCTCCTTTAGTAGTCCTACCCCCCTTATGTAGGTCCAGCCTTTATGAGAGTAGTTCATAGCAATTCTACGTGTCTTGAGCAAGGCGGAGGGAGCCGGAGCCTTGCTCAAGATAAATCGCCGTGAATGCCGCCAGAGCTATGTAGTCCAGGCTGCTATAGGACCGGTAATGATTATAATCCATCCGTCATCGATCTACAACATATCTCAGCTTATGTAATCGTCCCAAGGATTGTGGTAAAATTTTGCTGGGGATTCTCCGGCTCTTTATTAACCCTCAAATAACCTGCTTCAGATCGGATACGCTGTTCTCACCCCGAAAATTCTACGATAGATAAGGATGGGCCCGAGCCTTGTTCCAACTCTTAAATCTTCGCATGGTCTTGCTGCGGATTTTGTAAGTCAGCCCAATTACACGCTTTTTAACATTATTCGGAGGACCAACAGGGCCAAGACCTATATACGGCCAGGTTCGCTCTATGTGCCGGAGCAACTGGTTCGTCTGGTCATGAATACCTCTGTGACAATTGATGAATCGCCAAATCAAACACTCAATCTCCTTCGACATTTGAGGTGACGGCCATCATCGAACGCTATCTCCGCCGGGAAAATTCGCTCGAAGAAGCCCTGATTGGGATGTACAACGGGTGGAAGATATTACCGAGGCACTGTGGGGCACAAGGCTCAGTCCCTCGACGATCAGCGAACTGAATAAGAAGGTGTATAATCATATTGAGACATGGCGGAACCGCCCAATTGAAATGACCTATCCGTATGTGTATCTGGATGGGATTGTTCTCAAACGCAGTTGGGCCGGTGAGGTTAGTGCTGTATCAGTCTTAATAACCATTGGTGTCAATCAAGACGGATTTCAGTAGGTTCTGGACGTTTGTGAAGGGGCAAAAGGAGATGAAAAGGGCTGGAGTGATTTTCTACCCCATCTCAAGCAACGGAGATAACGTGGGATTCGCTTGACCGTTTCAGACAAATGCCTGGAGAATGGTTGAAGCGACAGCTCGGTATTTTCCACAGGCGGCCTAGCAGGGGTGCTGCGTACATTGATATCGTGACATCTTTTCGCATGTACCTAACACTAAGGCCAAGGAGGTGGCAACGATGCTCAAGGCGATTCATGTACAAGAAGATCACAAAGCAACTGAGCAGAATGCTCGGTTCGTCGTAGAAAAGTTATGGTTAGTGAAGCTTCTCAAGGCTGTTGGGGTGATCGCCGACGTTGTATCTGAAACCATTAGTGATTATACGTTCCCTCGGGTACGCTGGCGACAGTTGCGAATAAACAATCCTCTGGAGCGTATCATGCGTGAAATTCGTTGACGTACTCCTATGGTGGGCAGTTTTCCAGATGGTCATTCGGTATTGATGTTGTATGCACCCAGACTTAGAAATATTGCTCGTAGCAAATGGGATCTGTGACGCTATATGAATATGGAATATTTGCAAGTACAGGACAAATAGATAATAGCGGCCACTGTTCAAGACCTGATAGCTTGCGACCTCCTTAAGGGGATCTTGGGAAGGATTAAGTATAAACAGATTGAGATAGATAAGAAAATGTACGAAAGATTCTTGACACAATCAAATAGAAACCATGTCTATGAATCGCACATATCAGTCAATCTGTTTGGAATTTGTCATCTAATAAATTTGAGCAGATTTTCTTCAAGTGTCTCGACCTCCTCGGACTCTCTATCCAGCACTATTCTCTTTTGCTCCGTGCGATCTTCCGCCAAATCATATACAAACGGTTCGCCCCCAACTTCTTGGCAACATTTATAACGAATCGACCGCACTGCGTAGCAATCCGGGGCAGCCCCACCCGTGTATTCGGCGAAGACAAATTCATTTACGTTTTTTACCTGTCCTTCAATAAGGGATTTGAGGCTTTTGCCCTGATACTGCTCAGGTATTGGTATTTGAAGGTAATCCAAGATCGTTGGCAGAATATCAACCTGACTAACAAGTGAATTGATGGTTCTACATTTCGCCCGCACTCCAGGAACTGAAATCGCTAAAGGGACGTGTATCAGCTCTTCATAAATACCTTGATGGCTTGTATGACCATGCTCATAGAATTGTTCACCGTGATCGCCCATGATAATGATAATAGAATTGTCTAATACACCAGTATATAGAAGGACATTCAAGATTTCTCCTAGGTCATTATCAGTTTGTCTGACCTCACCATCATAAAGGGCTATCATGTGCTGTATATCTCTTTCGCTTGGAGGATTACTGAATAACGGTTCTCGGGCTATTTGTGTCCCATCAATTGGACCATCATAATTAGAGTCATACCGTTCAGAGTATGGCGGAGGAGGAAGATAGTCCCAGTGATTGTCGTAGTAATGCAGGAACATGAAAAAAGGTTTATGGGTGTTATTTTTAAGCCATCTAATCGCCGCGTCATTGATCAGAGCATTAGTTCTTTGCTTGTTAATATTAACCACATCTCCAAATGCCAGGCTCTCAAGCATCATGGAGACGCTGTAGTCGTCATAGAGGTCAAATCCTTGCGCAAAACCATGCTCTCGATCCAGGCGAGGATTACAACAAAAACCCACACAGTAGAATCCATTGTCTGCGAGTATTTCCGCCAGTGTATAATGCTCATTTCCCAAACACTTGTCAATATGGGTTGCTCCGTGAAGAGACGGGTAAAGTGAGGTGAAAATCGATCCATGAGCCGGCATCATCCACCCGGAGGTGGCAAAAGCATTGCAAAACAACACATTTTTTTTTGCAAACGCGTCAAATTTAGGTGTTGTGTCACGTATATAGTCAAGACAACTGACATGATCTGCTCTTAGACTGCTGATAGTAATTAATATCACATTTATCGACAAGTCAGATTGCTGTGTCCCATCGTCCTCGGTATGTGTGGTTTCTGAAATCGAAGCTTCTGCTACACTGACGATTACAATTATCAACGAAAGAACACACCACTTCATTATCTGTCCACTTCTGAGATTTATTTTGTTTCTCTCATGGTTTTGAGCTTGGCCAATATTTTCTCTGCTTGAATTGCAGCTTTGGTCGATGGGAATTTATCTACGAGCCGAGTTGACAGTTCATACGCACCAGTATAATCCTGACATGCTAAAAGGTCCGTCACATGAGACAGCAGAATGGGGGCTATCATAGGATCGTCGCCATATTCTTTCAGAAGCTCGTATTCCAAAACGGCAACTTTTACGTCCTGATCACGCTTGCGGCGAAGCGCCCACCACTTAATATACATAAGTTTTGGCTTATATGGCTCGCATCTTTTGTCGTCAAATGCAGTGTCTATTTCTGTCAAAATACCATTGACGTTGCCGCTCCTGGAAAGTGCATAATAATACAACCAGATAGCCTTGCCTGATTCCTTGTGATCCGGATAAGTCCGAGATATTCTTTGTGCTTGGCTAGCAGCGAGAGAGTAATTACTTGAATCCAGCCAAAGCTGCACCAATTCAAATTCCAAAGCTATTGCCTCACCGGAGCATTCATTTCGGGAATGATTAATCGCCCTGTGAAGACAATCGGCAGCGATGTGGGAGTGTAATGTCCCGCACTTTTTGGCTGCAGACTTGTAGAAATCATATTCAGAAAATGAGGTATTTCGGAGCTGCGCCGATGTCTTAGCCAAGTTCATGGCTTGAAATGGCATACCAAAGTGTAACAAACATGAATCTGCGAATATGTCTAATTGATCTGGTTGTTGCATCCATTGAGGCAGGACTCCAACGTTAACCGAAGTCTTATCAGACACGTGCAAAAGTGGCAATACAAGAACATAGTCGTACGTTCCTTTGAAACTCGGTTCAGCGATTGCAAGAGCCTGCCCTGTTTTAGCTATTTGACTTGTGAGGTCTCTCAACTTCAGGTTGTAGTATTGTACGAGAAAAGATTTCTCTTCCTCTGTAAGGTTGTCTATTTTTACGGGTTGAGAAAACAACCCAATAGATGTTTCATAAAAGCTTTTAGCTGGGGCAACTAAGGGTTTACTTCCCGTTTCTATCGAATCATTCTTGTCGAAGAGTTCGTTGGAGATCGAAAATACCTGTGTGTTTGTAGCTCTTTTCAATTGTTGTTGCATATTTTCAGCTAAGAACTCAGCCCCTTTTAACTTTGATTTATAGGCCATGAAACCGGTATCTCCCTTATGCTTCTGTTCTAATTGAGTGAATAGTGTATTGCCTATGGACAATGCTTCTGAGTATTCATGCGCATCGAGGCTCTTATGGAAGCCTGCAACAAGATTGACAATGTCAATATCTGTTCGATCAGCTTTAGATGAAACACAGTAATCAGCAAGTAAGACACACACCGATAATCCAATTAAGGCAAATCTGAAATCAAAGAAATGACTATTTTCCTTTTTTATCATTTTTAGGAACCTCCCTTTCAAGAGTTTGAATACCTTTCTTTACAGCCTTCGCCAGTTCAGATAGATGAGATTCATCTGCATGAGCGTGCAAACTACCCAACACACTCAATGCTTCCTTATACTCCGCCTCTTCCCCAGCCATAATAGCATATTGTATTTTTGCGTATTCCTGAATGATGCCGACGATCGTTTCTTGAGAAGAATTGTCTTCCGCTTTGAAAGTATCTGTAGAAGATATCCGGGATAATATTTCTCTTGCTTTTTGTTCCTTACCAACCATGTCTAAAAGCCAGGCATAATGGTATTGCAACAAAATCCCAGCCCGCGTATTTTGATACGCTTTGCGAAGCGTATCCAGCGAATCAAGGATGCTTTGTGCTGAAGCGGTATTATTTGAACTTTTTAGATAAGCAATTGCGGCCGCCGGAGCACAAAAACTGCCATTGGGAAAACTCGCAGAAGTACCTTTCAAGAATTTAACACATTCTACTTCCAAATGAACAATCGGCGTCCGGCTATATTCCGGGTAACGTTCGATTAATGCACGTGCTAATTCTGTGTATTTTTCAATATTTCCAATACGCAGGTAAAGCTGGGACATTCTATCATACGCCAATGGTGCATACTGACTCAACGTATCTAAGTTCCCGTTCCGGTCGAATGCATCCAGGAAACGAGTGTACTCATTGATGCTCGCCGGATTATTATGTTGCAGCTCATAAATCTCGGCTCTGCTTAACAGAGATGAACACCACAGCTTAGCCATTGCAGAATCTGTAGCATACCTCCTATCTATAAACAAAGCACGTTGCAAAAAGTTCGCTACCTTGTCGAATGCCTTAAGCGCTTCTTCGTTTTCTGCCACCAATCTCGATATCTGCCCGATCATATTAAAACAACATGTGCGGATCGGTTCCGGGCATTTAGGATCGTCCGAAGTCTGCAGGAATTCAGCCCTTGAAGGTTTCATCATCCCCGCCTGAAAATATATTACTCCTATCCTGTATCTGATCCTGAAAGCTAAATAACTTCCTCTACAGTCTTCCAAGGCCCGCTCCAAGCGAGAAACTGCTGATTTGGCTTCTTCTGGTGTAACGATATGAGAGAGTTTGTATGCGGCGACGAGAACCTCTTCCGGAGTTCTTGCCTTCTCATAAGATGCTCCCTGTATTGTCGCCGGTATAGTTATAACCAAGCTCAAAAAAATAACAAAACTATTGCTACAGTTGGCGTTCTTTAGGATATCCACTTCTTGTCCTCATAGAATTAAAGGTTTTGATTTCGATCCGGCTTCCCTGTCTTTTGCTGGTTTGTGTGCCAACGGATTTGCCTGAAGGAAGTACCTGGATCCATTGGAAATCAGCGGAACCTGTACTTTGGGTAAGTATGGCTTCCCAGCAGCCCTCCCAGCATCCACCACGCTGGGGCAGATCGTATGTTACCGACTCGAATTGACATAGACTATAAGAATACTCCCACTGCCAACCGTTAAATATTGTCAGTGGCAGGCTTTGTTCGTGGTAACATGCTGCTTGTTCGGCCAGGAGTCTGGCGACCTCGTCGGGGCAGAATTCAGTTTTGGTATGATGCACAACCGCAGGCAATACACAAGAGAATAAGCAATTTCTCTCGGGCTGGCAGGATCGATTAATGGCTAGACCAGAGTTTACAGCAGGAACCCATGCACTAAAATTTTCTACCTCGATCGGTTCTAAAAGAAAGGTTTTCATCGGTGGCAATTGCTGAGAAATCGATCCGGTCTGGTTGTCGTTCGGTAAAACAACCATCGTACATAACAGTGAAAAAGTCAGACAAAACTTTGCAAAATTGTACATCATAAATATCTCCGTTCTTACTCTAATGGGTTGAGAAAGCACCTTGCTTCTTTGCTCTATTCATGCATATGTCACTCACAAGAATCGTAATGGGAAACAATACCACCATAAAAATAAACAGTGCCACCAGATGGTGATATACCTGTCGTACGGACGCTCCTGTCAGAAGGCATTTTCTCATAGCCTCAAGAGAATGTGTAAGCGGTAGGCAAAGTGCAATCACACGAAGCCACTTCGGCAGCACCGCAATTGGAAACATCATTCCTGCAAGAAGGGTTGACACATTTGAAAAGATCCAGTTAATGGGATCGCCTCTTTTGACAAGTACCAATACGCTGCAGGACATCATTCCAAGCATTAGAAATATTGGCACTGTCAGAATCAAGGTAACCATTGCACACAACCAGTTGGCGCCGTTAAATCTCGTTCCAAAAATGACGATTCCAATAAGAAAATATAACATGACACGAATGGTCTCAAAAATGAATGGCCACAAGGCATTACAAAGAAGCAGCCACTTATATCCCATCGGGCTCGCACACATGGCCTCCAACACACCTTGATTCATTGTTTGACGTATGTCATTGGTTATAGTAACCAGCCCTGCTTTCAAATAGCTCGATACCGCTAATCCCACTAAAGCGAACGAGAAATAATCTGCCCCATATACTTGGAGTAGAGACGATTTACCCGAATCACCCATCATTTTCCCGATAAAGTATATCACAGCGACACTAAAAAATACCTGTGAGAATTGAAATATGAACTGAAACTTGTAACTTATAGCAATCGACATGTCTTTTTTAATGAATCCTGAAGCTTCGGTTAGTATGTCGAACAGCTTATATAAAATATGGCCGTTAAACTTCTTGAAATCACTTGATGTTTTCGATAGTGCCATTCTTATACCCAATGCATAACATAAGATTTATGAACCTACCATTCCAGTAAAGGAGCATCTATATTCGGCAAACTCAACTTTATTTTGACGAAACATACCGGATATATATAATCTTTCATATCCCTAAGTAAGAGCTTGTGACTATCAGCAAATATCTGCGTTCATTGAACGAGTGGCCTCTTCACTTAAGCTCCTGTCTGTTATATAACAGTCCTTGGCATTATTTCCGCCTTTGAGATCACTAACGGAGCCGAAAAACTTTACAAAGCCTTTACTGATGACGAGCACTCTGTCGCATATTTCACCTATTTCCCCAAGCCGATGTGTACTCCAAACGGCGGCGCAATCACACTTGGTAGAAACATACTCTCTCACAAGTGACTTAACCGTCTGGACTGAAGGAGCGTCGAGGCTGTTGGTCGCCTCATCAAGCAGTAATATCCTGGGTTCATGAATCAGGGCTCTTACAAGAGAAAATTTCTTTCTGGTACCGGTTGAGTAATCTCGAAATAACTCAGTGGCTTTCTTCTCCAGCGAAAACAGAGGCAATAATCTTGCGATTCTTTTGCGAGCTACCTGTCGGCGTATTCCGTAAAGACCCGCAAAGAATTCCAGGTTCTGTATGCCCGTAAGACGCCAGAAAAAACTACGATCATCGCTTGAGACATACCCAATGTCAGCTCTAAGACAGGATCCATCGTTTAATTCCTTTCCAAATAGTCTGAGATATCCGCTATCTGCCTCAAGCAAACCGGCAAGTATCCTTAGCAAAGTGGTCTTACCGGCCCCGTTAGGACCCACAATGCCGAGGATTTCGCCCGACTTTATGCAAAGACTGATTCCATTAAGCGCATAAATCATCTTTCTCGCTGTGAACAGAGCATAAATCTGCTCATAGAGTGGACGATCCACTACGAAGAATTTCTCGATATTCTGAGCTTCTATGATAGATAAAGCCATTTATGTTTCCTACTCCATTATCTTGTTCATGTTCCCGATACGATCCAAGTATATGCCGGCTTTGTCTGAGTACTCGCTCTCGGGATAATCTTTTGCTACGATTTTAAAAGCATCCGCTGCTTCATCAAACCTGTTTTGTAGCATATAACAGTATCCGACAAAGAAGCTTGCTTCGGGAGCTTGTTTTGCTTTGGGATGCTCAATCATCAGCTTTAGGAATGTGTCTATTGCTCGATCAATGTCTCCCATATGTACATACGCCTGTCCTCTCACCACAAGTGCCTTGCATGTGAGAACTTCGTTAGTGGTTTCGCTGTCTTTGAGAAGAATTGCTGTCTCATAAATTGCGTTGTTGTACTGACCCTCGTTGAGCAGGCATTCTGACAATTGGAGTTGGTATAAAGCTTTCTGCTGGAGTGGGTGACATTGACTAATAATGTTCCGATAGGTTTCAACGGCTTTACCAAGATTCTTACGGTCTATGTACCTTCTAGCAGCTTTTTCACTTTCAAGAAATAGATATTTTGTCAACTCTGGTTTTTCCTGACAATATTCGAGGAACTTATTGATCCAAATTCCATTCTCTCCAAGTCCTTTGGCTACAACTCTGGCATGGGAAGCAGGATCGTCTGTTTCTGAACATATTGCGTCCAAGAAAAGCTCAAATGCACACCAGTTCCCTTTCTTTTGGAAATGTTCGGCAACATGGTATATAATATTAGATGGACAATCACTATTACGAATGCATTTTCCAACAACTTTGCGGTATTCGTCCGTTGGGATTTTCTTATAAAGCCACAATAAAGCCGCAGGAGCGTAGTATGATGGCGTTTGAGGTTGTGATAATGATTGTCTATATGTTTCGATCACATCTGTAATTGGTGCATTTGCGGCCTCTTGAACTCTCGCTAAAAGAACATATATATCAGTTGCCAGATGTTTGTCGAATGGTTTAATATCACCCAGATTTCTCGATTTCCACTTTTCATATTCAGTGATCTTCTTTTCAACAAGAGCAGCAGCCTCTTTAGGATCAAGATCTTTTACGATGTTTATGACTTCCGTAGCTAATTCAGCCACATAACCTTTCGAGATGAATGAAGCTCTACTGTAGTTGTATAGCTGTTCGATTTCACCTTTGTCAAGCGCGTGGTTATATATACACACATCGTCAATAAGGCCTGTATATGTTTCATTCCACTGATTACTACCTATAAGAAACGGTCGCGTACCTGGATTCGTGTTTGAGATTGTTATCCGTTCAGTTTCAACGCTGTTGAGATAGAACGCGAGCCCTTCAGACTGTCCGGCTTGAAGAGTGACGGCTACATATTGCCAAATACCAACTTCCAAGGTAACATTAGTGCTGCTGTAATCCGAAATATCAGGCAAAGTAAAACGGACACCCTTATCATGTACTTTGAACGCATATCCTGCCTTTAAACAAACAAGACCCTGATCTCCATTGAGTTCAGCTCGTTTGATCCAACAGGCAATGGTAATAACCTGGGAGATTACCAACTCAGGAGAAGTGTCTATATGCAGCCAGTTACTTCCATCCAACTCAAGTGCACCACCTTGATATCCAGCCACCCATTTCGGGCTACCTTCGAGGATCCCATTATTCCCATAGAAACTTGAGTCGTAAGCTATAGTGCCAGTGCCCTCGTCAAACTTCCAGCATCCTACTAGTTCGGCATGTACAATATTGATAGAAATACCAATCGTTAGGACTGTAAAAAGGATTATGAATTTTTTGAATCTTCTTTTCATTTAATATTATCTGTCAAACATCACTTCTATTTTGACAGTTTCTCCTGCCTTTTAAGGCATTAACAACTATCCGGCTGTAACCATAATATCATTTGTAAGAATCCTAACTTCCGGTATATACACATAGTTTTTATGTTACTCTTTCTTAATTCTTGCCAGACAAAGATGCGCCTTATTTGCATAAGAGCTTCGAGGACAATCTCTAATTACACCTTTCAATGCTTTTGTTGCTTCCTCGTATTCGCCCTTAAGCATGCTACAATAACCAATAAAAAAGTTTGCCTCTTGCGTTTGTTCTGAATATGGATAATCTGTTACCAATTTTGAAAAGGCAGCTATTGCGTGATCTATTTCATTAAGATGCATATAGACATGCGCTGTCAACAATATCGTTCTTCTAATCAAAACTTTACCAGTGAATCCATTACCTTTTACGAAATTCCTGTACTCAAAAGATACACGTCGATATTCTCCATTATTAAAAATACATTCCAGCGCCTTCAACTCATAGGCTGCTTTATCCTCTTCAGAACTACATTGATTGATAATTTCACGGTATATTCCAGCAGCTCTTATGAACTTATTTAGCGAAATCATTTTCTGAGCAGATTCTTCATATGTTGCGATGGCATATTGTGTTAAATAAGGTGAGCTTATGGCGTACTCCAAGAAATTATCAGTCCACAAGCTGTTTTTTCGTAGGCCTGCTGCTATGACTTTGGCGCATGAAACAGGCTGACTCCCTTCATCAAAAATAGTGTCCAGAAAAAACTTAAATGCAGCCCAGTTCTTACTCAATTCAAAATCTTTGGCAATATAATGAAGATTGTTGCGTGCGCCACTGCTGAAGTACATAGATTTCTTTACAACGTCCGTATAGACATTAGTCGATGTATTCTTAAACAACCACAACAAAGCAGGAACATAATGTCGGCCGAAAGATTGTTGTAATATTGACTGTTTATATGCTGTAGCAATATCATTTTTTGGCGCATCAGTAGCCTCTCTGGCCCTTGCCAACAGAAAATTAAGTTCTGAAAAAAGTAAGTCATCACGAACTGTGGCTTCACTTCTATTTTGTTCTTTCCATAGTTCATATTCCGCAATCTTCTTTTCGAGAAAAAAAATCGAGTTGTGGGGTCTCTGTTTTTCGATGATTGACTTGGCTTTGTGAAGTTCATCAGCCAACTTTAATAATGTAGCTGGAACAGGCGATCCACTCCCATGAGAATATAATTGCTTGATTTCAGCTTCGTATAATCCATGGTTATAGATTCTGACATTGTCGATCGCACCGATCCATACATCGTACCAACCATCCTGACCGATAAGCAGGTGTGAGCTTCCGGCAGCAAAATCCGTCATATCAGCCGAATCAGTTTCTTTACCATTCAGATAACATTTGACAGAGTTGCCATTATACGATGCAACAATATGGTGCCATTTGCTCAGTATCAGATTCTTATTGACATATATCCATACACGCCCGTTCGTTGCATTGAATACAAATCCCCTGTAAGGCTTAGGACTATTCCAACCATACCTGAGTTGCCAGCTCCAACCTGTGGGGTCTGCATTTGCCTTACACAAGGGCGCAATCTGTTGAGTTTCATCTGCCTCCGGTCTTACCCACACCGAGATTGAAATTTCACTGTTGAAGTTCAGACTGGTATTGTTACCGCAATCAATGTAATCGTCACCATCGAATTCTAGCGCACCACCCTTAATCCCAACTATCCATTCGGGATCTCCCTTAAAAACGCCGTCATTACCATTTCCACTCACATCACGAGCAATTGTACCGGAAGCCTCATCAAGGGGCCAGTGACCAACAAGACCAGCTGATGCATTACCAGCTACAATAAGCACCATCAGAATAGTTAATTTCACATGCTTCTTATTCATTTTCTGTGATCTTTTTATGAGAGTATGGTCGTTTATTCACAATAAATACAATAGAAGATAAAATTTTCGGTTTTTCCTATTCAGTCATATTCTTGATGCGACTTACACTTGAACGCGCCTTGTCAACATAGCTGCTTTCCGGGTAATCTTTTACTACAAGATTGAATGATTCTGTCGCTTCATCAAATTTGCCCTGTAGCATGTAACAATACCCCACGAAAAAAATCGCCTCTGGTGCTTGTTTCGCCTCTGGATATTCAATTATCAGCGTCAGGAATTCATCTTTTGCCCGATCAATATCCCCAAGTTGCACATAAGCCTGTCCTTTCAATATAATCGCCTTGCTTATTAAGACTCTGTTAGTGGCTCTGTTATTCCTGATAAAACTTTCCAACTTAGGAATAACATTTTTATACTGGTGATCGTTGAATAGACACTCGCACACTTTGAACTCATAGGGGCTCTTATTCTGGTCTGGGCCGCATTGCTTGATAATATCCTTGTAAATCTCTATGACTTTCTGGAAATTCTTTTGTAACATATAATTTCTGGCAATTTTTCCATGTTTATAAAATAGATATTCCGTCATTTCCGGTTTGCTCCGGCAATATTCCAAAAACTTTTTGGCCCAAACCCCATTATCCTCAAGACCTTTAGCCACAACTCTGGCATACGAAGTAACATCATCCACTTCTGAGAACATTGTGTCCAAGAAGAGCTTAAATGCAGCCCAGTTCCCACTTGATTCGAAATATCTGGCAATACGATATATATGGTAGAATGGATCGTTACTGATGCGTAAACAATCCTTTATGATTTCAATATATTCATCTCTGGATGTTTTCTCGAAAAGCCATAGTAGAGCAGAAGGAACGTATTCAGCTCGCTTTGAGGATTTTAATACCGATTGCTTATATGCTGCAATCACATCCAGGACTGGTGCATTTGCGGCTGTTTTGGCTCTGGCCAACAGAACATATATATCTGAAGACAGTTGTTCATCACTTGGTCTGAGCTCGGTTATGTTTTTCGTTCTCCATTCTTGATACTCAGCGATTTTCTTCTCGAGAAAAACAATCGTTTTCTGAGGCCCAAGGTCTTTGCTTTCATTCTCGGCTTCCTTTACAAGCATGGTCATGTAAGTTTCGGGGATAAATGATGCGGCGTCTTTATTATACAATTGATAGACCTGCTCCGGAGTAAGCGCATAGTCAAAGATGGCAACATCGTCTATAAGGCCATCGAAACAACGTCCTTTTTGTTCAGCGTTTTCTCCGATATAAACTTCATAGTCGTTTGTTGCAATGGTTCCCGATGCATCGAGGGCTTTGTCCAATATCCCATCTATATACAGGTAAACCTTCGATCCATCATAAACTCCTACGGCGTGATGCCATTGCCCATCCTCCACTTCTATATTCCCCTCGACTCCAAAATTTTGATGAGTCCCATTATTGTCCGATGTAACACCGGTTAAGTGAAACGCAAGTGTTTTGTCAAGGCTTGTCCTTGCCAGTCTCCAGGCACTGTCCCCCTTAGTAACGATTGCCTGCCAATGTTTGTTAAACTCGTTGACCTTTATCCAGGCTGCAACGGTAATTTTGTCAGTGATGTCAAAATTCGATTCATTAATAATTGATACGTAATCGTTACCACTTAATTCCAGTGCCCCGTCAATATTCGCATGCCCGTCAGAAAAATCCGGATAACCATTAAGGATACCATGATTATAGCCGTAGCTATCGGCAGCGCTTCCATTATCAAACTCCCATAGTGCGATCAAATCAGCATGAACCGTGTTTGAAGTTGGATAAGTGAACAATGCCAAAACTAATGTCACTAATTTTATATATTCCCGTTTCATATTAACCTTCCTTTTCCGAATGATATCATACATTAGTTGTGAACATTCTTATAATGCTCCCGTTACCTTCTTATTCTCTCGACTTTTCTAAGGCAGAGACGAGCTTTACTTGCGTATGGACTTTCTGGATAATCCTTGACCAGTATACTCAGTGTCTCTTTTGCTTCTTCGAGCTTGTCCTGTAACATATTGCAATAACCAATATAAAAATTCGGCTCGGGTGTTTGTTTCGTCTCAGGATAATCGACCATTAATTTTCGAAAAGTATCGGATGCCTGATCTATTTCTCGGAGTTCTATGTAAATACGTCCTTTCAAGATTATCGCAGATTTTATTAAAACCTTATTGGTAACCTTGTACTTTTCTATGAAATTACTAAGCTCAGAAAGAGCCTTTGTATATTGTCCGCAATTGAAAAGGCATTCACATATCGTAAGTTCGTAAACAGGTGTATCCTGCTCAGAGGTACATTGACTCACAAGATCATGGTATATCTTGGCCGCCTTCGAGAATTCATTTTTTGCTATGTATTCTTGTGCCTGTTTTACATGCTCACTAAAAACGTACTTTGCCAATTCTGGTTTACTTCGACAATATTCCAAAAACATCTTGGCCCAGATACCACTTTTGTTCAGACCATTATCTATGGCTTTTGCACATAAAATTGGCCGGTTCACTTCAGTTAAAGTCCCATCTAGAAAGAGTTCAAATGCAGTCCAGTTTTTACTTAATTCGAAATCTCGAGCAACACAGCAGATGTCATTTGGTACGTAACTGCCGGCACGTACAGATTTCCTGATGATATCGACATAATCATCAGCCGAAACATTTTTGAACAGAAACAATAAAGCAGGAACGTAAGTTGGTCCTCCTAATGATGCAGTTACGGACTTTTTGTATTCTGTAATAACATCCTTGCTTCGGGCTCCCGACCCCTTCTTAGCTTCAGCCAACAAAAAGTAAAGACTAGAAATTAGTTGCCTGTGGTGTGATTCGATGTCATTTGGAAATTGTCCTTTCCGTTGTTCATATTCAGCTGTTTTCTTTTCAAGAAAAGCAACTGCTTGTTGAGGGGGCCGCTCCTTCATAATAGCCTTTGCCCTCCTAATGTCATCGACTAATGCTACCAATTCCTTCGAGATAAACGAAGCGGCGCCCTGGCTATATAGCTGGATAATCTCATCCTTGCTCAGTGCGTGGTCAAATATGACTACGTCGTCAATAAGGCCATGAAAATAACGTTCCGCCTCTTCCTCGTTTCCGCCAATATATACATTATGGCCGTTGGTAGTTATTCCTTCCGTATAGTTCTTAGTTCCATCAAGCTTTCCGTCCACATATAAAGCGATTTTTTGGCCATCATATTTTCCACATACATGATGCCATTCGTCAGCAGAAACCTCAGTGTTCCCATCGGCGGAATACCAGTTAGGCTGGCCTGTTACAGCAAAGTGTAATTTTTTTTGGTTCTCATAAGTGGAAAGCCTCCAAGCACTATTACCTTTGGTGACTATAGCCGACCAGGAAGTGGGAACGGTGGTGATATTTATCCAAGCTGCGACCGTTATCGTATCTGTGATATCAGCCCATGTGTTCGGATTACTTAAGCTACTACCTCCCCCACAGTCCACATAATCACCGTCACCATCAAACTTAAGTGCTGCACTGAACTGACCTTTGGCCCATTCCGGATTACCTTTAAGAATGCCGTCGCTCCTGCCTAAGCTATCGCGGGCCAGGTTACCGTTTGAATCGTCTAAGCTCCAGTATGTCACTATGTCTGCATTTGCCATATTCACAGTAAGGCTTACCGCAAACACCACGAGCATAATTAGCATTTTTTCGCGTTTATCCTTCATCTTCCACAACCCTTTCGTAAGAATCCATCGTTGTGATGCTATGAATATGCATATATGTACATCAAAATATGTCGAGCTTTAGACTATCTAATTGGCTGTCAATATCTAATTCTGAATTACATAATAGGTATTTTTCGAGCATAGGCATTAGGTACTTCTGGTCAACTATGTCATAATCCTGAATGACCAGGCCAATTCGTTGGCCGTTGAGGCATTTCTCAGAAAACGCGACAGTATATATAGTCTCATCTCCCAATTCATTAATTACCAAGCTCTCTGTTCTCGCGGCCATGGGTTTCTTGGCTAGGCATATCCCGTCAATAACCGGAGCCTCCATTTCTCTCTTGGAGATACTACCAAACGGTACCATCAAAACGGCTCTTAGCGATCTGCCCTCAATTTTGACTTTTGTAAACCAGGCATTTTGAAATGCGTTAAACAGGTCTCGATACGTTTTTTCCCCTGGAGAAAGAACATCAAAATTTCTCAGATGATCCTCACATATAACAACGTCCACGCTCATTTGTTTCTTGACAACATTAGCTACCCATTGTTTCCACTGCCATTTAGGATGATCCCTGCCAACAGATAACAAGACCTTCTCGTATTTCTCATGCCAGTTCCAAACGGTATTCAGTCTTTCCAAAATATGCCATTTAATGCCTCCCTGTTTTGTAACCTCATAAATACCTACATCTGCAGGAATTGAAGATTTCATTTGCAAGTAAGCGTTGAACATATAAGCCATGGCCTTTCCCGAGGTTGCCGAATATATCACAACGTATTTGTCAGGATTCATTGGGTTAGGATAGATCACGAAAAATCCCAAATCATTACCATCAAAAACCTTGCCTTTTGTAGCGCAGGCTTGTCCGGGTCTGATCCGCAGTGGCAGCTTACCCGAGATTAGAGCCAGCCAGTAATTCGACTCAACTGAGCCAACCAGTATCAGATTATGGCCGGATATCATTTCTTTTGGCATATCCAGGTCCGCTAAACATGGGGCACCGCCCGCCAGTTTTTCTGCAATGTTTCTGCTTGTTTTGACGAATGGCATATCTGAACCACCGGTTCCATATACTACCACATACGGATCTGTAAAAGCGTCCCAAACAGGCCCATGAAGCAGGTCATTCTTGATAAAAGCTGCGTTGATATACTTCTCGCTTTGTTTTGTAAACACTCGCTCTTTCACAAAACCTAGGCTCTGTCCATCCTCTAAAATTTCAACAGGTTTGTTAGAATCCAGTGGCGCACACACAAGATCCAGGCTATAGGCATCGACATTGCTTGTCTTCACAAGTATTTTCTGTCCATCAACAGATGCGTCTATCGTTCCAAGTAGGTTTTCGTCCTCGCGACCATTGATTTTCACCCAATAAGCTTTTGAATTACCAAGCGATTCGATTGTATATAACACCCTTCGAGGACTTTTCTCTCTCACTGCTACTGGTATTGGTATCCCACGAGCTTGTGCCATACTTTGGGTACTGCTGTGTTTGACATACCTGCAGTCGTGGTATTGAAAACATTTCACCGTATAGTTATAGAAGCCAACATAAGAACCGTCATCATGTCCCCCTCCTTTGACAAAAATCAGAGGTAAATTCAAGGTGTTTCCAGCAAGATAGCGATAACTGTTGCCTAACTCGATGCTACACTCAGCCCAGTAGTCCGGGTAGTTCAGGGCCATCGCCGCCGCATCTACGCCATTTCTACATTTACCTTCAACGTAAACCCTGTCTTCATCGACATTGAGTTTATTTGTTACCATCTCCATAACTTTATTGAAGTCTTTCCACCTAAGATCCTTAAACGAGACAGTGTGCCACCACACCTCAATCATATCAACACCAGCAGGATAATTATCTCGGGTGCCCCATCGTCTCATATCCGGATGAACAGTTACAGGCCAAGACTTTGATTTTGAATAGTTGTCTGGTACAAGAACTACAAATTCTTCTATCGGACTGCCCTCAAAGCGTTTCAGTCTTATCTTGTTTAAGCCTAGGACTAAGTTAGGATATTCGCCTTCTTCAAAATCCCGCTGATTTATAATCGCTTCATTCAGAGCTCTTAAAACATCTTCTGATAAAACAACTGCTTTGCTGATCAATTTCATAGCATGGTCGAAATGGGATGTTGTTATAGAAGACCTAATAAGCTGAGCATCTGGATTTAACTCAATATCTTCCTTATGCTCTCGACAGAAAGCTAAGATATCCTTTTTCCAGTTTTTGCAAACTATAGCGTAAGCATCAAAATTGTGAGGCTCTCCATCGGATCCTTTTATAGCACATGAGAATTTGAAGAAACCTTCTTTACCCATCCCCCCAATTATTTTTACTATGTTTTGCTCTGAATTGATTTTGATTTCGTTGATCTTTTGCCAGGAATTCTTATCATATTTTGCATAGATGGCACTGAGTTTATTCAAAGAGCCTATGTTTGTAATTGTTATTGGTAGGCAAATAGTAATGCTTTTATCAGGTTGACAGGCATAACCACGGCTGTTATTAATTTTGGCTGCGCCAGTGGTTTGGTTTTGTGGCCTACTACGATTAATAACACATTCACCCCCCCAAAGAGATGTACTACCGCTAAATTGCTCTGTTATCATCTCCCATGGCAGTAAATAGGTCTGCTCCTTTGAAAACTGCGTGGCAGCCTCAAGTCCTATGTCTGATAAAATGAGCCACAATAAGACAATTTTTTTCATTATGCTCGTTCTCATTTCCTATCTTAATCTGAGCTTTTCGTTAAGTCATGAAATCCTAAAATGAAGAATATTTACCGTGTTTCTTAACTCGTCACAACATGTACTGGCTAATCATCTTCATGCAATGACCAGAAAAAGGCCGGATTTGGCAAAATTTTCTTTTTGCTGGGATTCTAAAAGCCGTGGTTGTTCTCATGTTCAAACTTTTAATCTTCTTTTACTTTTAGTTTCTTAGGTGTTGAGTAATACTTTCCTTTCATAATAGAGAGCGGAAATAACTGCCGGAGTGTTGAATAGAAATTATGACTCTGAACTTAATATTTTTTAATACATTAAGGATCTTGAAAGGAGAAATATGAACATTCAGAAAAGAGTTGAGTTAGCTGGCGAGATATTCGAGAAACATAGAGCTACAATTCGTACTTTTATAAGTCATCAAGTAAATAGCTATTCCGATGCAGACGATATCTATCAAACACTTTTTTTGTCTCTTGTGCGTAGACCTGTACCTTTACATGTCCAGAACGTAGTGGGATATCTCTACAGGGCTATCCAAAATGATGCGATTGATGCGGCCCGTCGAAGAAAACGTTATCAAGATCTCATTTCCCGCTATGCTGACGATCCAAGACATAACTCAGTCCAAGAGGATGTCGAGACTATGGTGATTGAGGCCGAAGATGCGCAAAGAACAGTACAGACTATCAATAGACACCTACGTCACCACGAAGCTCAGGCTATTTTTGAGCGGTATGGCTACAATCATAACAACCACGACATAAAAAAGCCTATGTGTATAAAAAAAAGAACATTATCTCGATACGTTTGTACAGGATTAAAGAAACTTCGCCAAATCATTAAGGAGGGCGAAGATGGAATGGATGTTTTTTTTACATCAACATAACTTCTACAGACAGAGTCCAGTCTTTACATGAAGGTGAGAGTTTCTCCAAACAACCAACGTATATATAGAATAGGGCAATGGGAATTCTTGTGAGTAACAGATACTTTAACCTCTATTGCCAGTCTAATTCTTACAATTGTCACAAACAAAAATAACCTGTTAAATAACAGCACATCATTTAATTTGGTAAAACCAAAGGTCGTGATGTATTTGATACCAACTCTTTAACAACCTCTACAGACAGTTTCCAGCCTATTCCACGGACAGAAGTAATGATTTTGGGCTCGTGCGGATCAGATTCAATAATCTTTCGCAGTTTACCAATATGTACATCAAATGTCTTGCCTCCTTCATCAGGAGGTGTACAAATCGAATCAGACCAAATATTAGATTTCATCAACTCTTCTCTTGTGATAATATGGTCATTGTTCTCAACAAAGTACTTCAACAGATCGTTCAAAATACCAGGCAATCGATACAGAATACCGTCACGGTGTACCTCTCTTCGATTAAAATCAATAACAATGTTATCTAGCGCTACTTGAGATACAGGGCAATGTGGCTTATTTCTTTGAATATGTGCTCGTAGGCGTTTTATAAAAACTCGAGGTACAGTTTGATCACCAGCCACTACGTCATTGACTCCACAGTCAAATAGGCGTTCTTCAATACTCGCTCTTGCCCTTTTCATTAAAACGATCAAAATAACATAAGCAAAATGAGAGCGTATAAAAGAACACAATGTAAATGTGTCAGTGCTAATGATATCCATGTGTATGATGATAAAGGATGGATGATAACTCTCTAACGTGTTTTTTGCTTCAGATATGTGTGGCACGATATGAAGCTCCAGTCCCAGATGATCCATAATTTTACACATACACTTTTGCCTCCGTATGTTATTATCGATATAAATTGCATGCTGTTTATCCATAGGATGATCTCCCATAATATTTACCTCAAACATGGCACTTTGCGGATGCTTCATTAATTACTGCCCGGTTCATACACATGTGACTGTTTGATTTTGAAGTTTACAAAATTAATTTATTTATAATCCACACATGTTACTTAACTTAACCATTGGCATCCTTGCCTTAATTTGCTCCGGCAAAGCCGCGCAACTATATATAGAGCGAACGAAAATAAAATACGTTGATATGTTTCGCTCTCACATTGTTATATCGAATAAATCTGGAAAAAGTTGATAAAGAAAATCCGGTATATAATCTGCTCAATTACAGCTCACTTAGAGATATTTAACATCTTCTCCCAAACTTCTCAAACGGCTGAATTCATAAATGTGACAATTGCCTATATTAACAACCCGTCCAGTAGATTTGTTATCAACACGCTTAACCTATGATACGCTTTTAAAAGTAGAAATATGAATGGATTCTATTTCGTTAATTATTAGCAATTGAAAATGAGAAAAAAATGATAAGTCATAACACTATTCATCATCCATTAGTAACCAAGGCTGTTCTGACATGCCTTACCGAAGAACAATTGCAATTGGCCCGCTCTGAATCGGTGAAGCAAGGAATTACCCTGTTAAATAGTATCATGAGGCTCGGGATAGTAAGTGAAACACAATTGCTAACGACGATTGCTGATAATATAGGATTAAGTTTCATGGATGTCTCGATCAATGATATCGATATCAACGCCTTAAAAACAATTACTGCAAATGTGGCATCCCATTACAACATAATTCCCCTTAAAACTTTCGGGAACACTATCAAGATTGCAATTTGTGATCCATTCAACCAGGATCTCAAACAGGAAATTGAATTAATTTTGGATAATTCACATAATGTGGAATTTGTATTAGCCACGTCCGAATCGATAAAAAAAGCGATTCGCAAGGCCTACGGTGTTGGGGCAGCTACTGTCGAACAAATGGTTGCTGCTGAAGATTTAAACGACACGACAACTCAGAATAAAGATCTTATAGATGAGAGTAAAGCTCACGAGGCTTCGGTAATAAAACTCGTAAACCAGATACTTGCAGATGCAATAAGTGCGGGAGCTACGGACATCCACATAGAACCTTACGAAGATGATCTTAGAGTTAGGTATCGAATCGATGGAGTATTACATAGCGCAGGCGTACCAAACACTGTAAGGTTTTTTAGAGAGGGTATCACAAGCCGGATAAAGATCATATCCGGCTTAGATATCGCGGAGAAACGTTTACCACAAGATGGCCGTGCACAGGTCGATCTACTGAATAATAAGTTTGATCTGCGGATTTCAATCCTACCTACGAGGCACGGCGAAGCGATTAATATCCGCATTCTTCCTCAGAGCACACTGATATCAGATTTGCCATCCCTTGGCATGGCCCGGAATGAGGTTGCGAAGTTAAAAAAAATCATAGCCAAGCCACACGGGATCATACTCGTAACCGGACCTACCGGTAGCGGCAAAACAACCACCCTGTATACCTGCATGAACCTTCTGAAAGATACTGACAGCAAGATACTAACGATCGAAGATCCTGTGGAATACGATATGCCCGGCATCGTCCAAATGCAGGTCCATCCCGATATCGGCTTCACCTTTGCCCGTGCCTTGCGCTCTATGCTGAGGCACGATCCGGATATTATGCTCGTCGGCGAGATTCGTGACCTGGAAACAGCCCAAACCGCAGTAAGGACCGCCCTGACCGGCCATTTGGTTTTCAGCACGCTTCACACAAACGATGCCGCCAGTGCCATTACTCGTCTTCTGGATATGGGAATCGAGCCGTACCTGGCGGCTTCATCCATCGAAGCAATTCTTGCCCAAAGGCTCGTACGTGTCATATGCCCGGATTGCAAAGAACCATACGAGCCGGAGTCCGAGATTGCTACTGCGATCAGGTCAATGGCGCGCCTGGATCGGCTTCCGGTGGTCTATCGAGGCCGCGGCTGCACTAAATGCCGCTTTACCGGCTTCCAGGGCCGGACCGCGATAGCGGAGCTTCTTCTGCTTTCCGACGAGATCCGTGAAATGACAATCGCCAGAAAGCATTCAAACGAGATTGATGCTCAGGCCTGCAGAGAAGGCATGACCTCGCTGTTTCTCGGCGGTGTGGACAAAGTCCGCCAGGGGATTACCACCTATGAGGAAGTGCTAAAGGCCACAAAAGGAGCGGTGCTATTGGATTAGCTGACCACCAGCATTTTTCTCCATAAAGCCATACAAATACTGAGCTTACGCCGACTTGTCCGTCGCATATTGGCTTTGTTTTTTTGGGCCTCGCAAAGCAGGTATTTTCCATAATTCCCTTTCATATAAGACTTTACACTGATTTGCCAATTCTAAAATTGGCTTTGTTTTTTCAAACATGCTTATTCCCAATAAGTATATGCCCTGAGCCCGTTCGACTGCTCTCAGGATAAACTCCGTCGAAGGTTCTACTATTAGCCACGAAGAATTTGAAATTTTTCATTTTTACTTCCATCTTTGCCTTATCATTTATCAATAATAAATAATCATTAATCAATTAGTTTGGTATTATACTAAATTTAACTCCAAAAAATCAAGCTCTTTCTAAAAAAATCTAGATTACACGGCGTTCTTTATCATTCACCACGAAGTTAAGATGAGAAGGCTATTCCCCTCGGGCCTGTGAGGCTCGATAATACGCACTCGTATTTTAAGGTGCAATTGACAAAGTCAATAAAGGAGAATAGCCATGACTAATGTA
>Ga0180438_10003579_pt1 | contig 23342 bp, 26 predicted proteins | sample SS_ome_12_FD_132455 | JGI IMG/M metagenome (GOLD analysis project Ga0180438, IMG submission 132455) | Hypersaline lake sediment archaeal communities from the Salton Sea, California, USA - SS_3_D_2 metaG | ecosystem: Environmental > Aquatic > Non-marine Saline and Alkaline > Hypersaline >...
TTTTAGAGGAGACAAACATTTTAACATAAAGATTTAATCATATGTCATCTTATAAACTATATATCTGTTCACTTTAAGTCATTTTCGCAAATTGGGAATTATTGCGATTTTAGCGAGCAGCATCTCTTTTTTTTAAACATAAATTACAAACAAAGGATAATGCGCTTGGTAATAAATGTATTATGTCATTTGCTTCATCTAAATTACAACATGTATATGTTTCCTTACAAATATCACATTCAAATACAATAGATAAATCTCTCCAACATTCAGAACACATTTCGATATTACAATTGTCGTGACCATTACAACGTATCATTGGTAGCCATTTTTGACATATTGTTTCGTAACAATGGTCACATGATTTTGGGTTTTGGTCACAATTATTTTCACAACATTGTTCCTTTTGCATTTTTATATGTCTTTTAACTAAAACTTATTTAAACATCAATTTCTTAAAAATTGATTATATTTTTAATATAATAACTTAAAATGATTAAATGGCAACGTTATCTGATAATAAGAAAGATTATCCCAATATTTGGGAAGATGCAGACGAAAAGTTTTCTAACATTCGATGCGCTGGGGAATGTCAATTACCGCTATATCCACATTGTTTGGAATTAGGAGATTTAATGGATTCTACGGTTACATGTGTTAAGTGCAAGCGCCTTGTGTGCAATGCTTGTCGGTGGTATTTCAATTACAAATACACATGTTATGGTTGTCGTGTATTAGGAGCTCGAAAGGATTACTTTGAAAATTATCCAGAGAGATGTGGACATTCATTTTTAGCCAGATTTCTCCGAAGTTTGCGAAGAAAGCAGATTGAGTATTCTGGAGTACATTCTTCTGTTTTCTTTTCAAAGCTTCCAGAAGATGTTGCATTAAAGGTATTTGAATTTGCATGAATAGTTAAGTTTAAATTTTATTTAATTCACTCTCAACGTATTCATCAATCCTGTCATTAATATCTTCATATTTAACTTGGTCATAGTCTTTGTAAATTTCATAGTCTTTACATAAATTATTATTAATAGTAATTTCACCACCTGTTGTAAAGACATGGTATAGGACAGACTTCTTCTTTTTTAAAGGTTTGCCGATATCTTTTATTAATTTCCATTTATTATTATTCCTTACAATTACGTTTCCTGAGCAAACTGTGCCATTATGATTAAATAGTTTTACATTTCGTCCATATATTTTAGTAACACCTTCAACAATATTATTATTTCCTAGGTTATCTCCTAGTTTCAAGTCCTTAATCTTTTTAGTTATTCCTGATTTTAAAAGAACTAAGGTATCTTTTTGGAAACCCCATACCTTTTCATTTTTGCCTGTTAAATTGCTTGGTTTATTATTAAGGTGTTCCATAATTATATTCAAGATATATGTCATCTGTTCAGGTGTTTCGGTTTCCATATAATCAGCAAAAAGGTTACCTTTAATAAAGATTTTGCCTTTTTTAGTGGATAAACAATAGATTTCCTTTTCTCCTTTATCAAGAGGTTTGGCATATTTGGAATCTTTCATTCTAATCCATTTACCATCTTCTAATATTAGATGAGAAGAAGCAACAACTAATTTATTTTTATATAAGTACATCTGTACATTCTTTCCAGAGAAGAGATGAACAGCAAGAACCTTGCCACCCTTTTTGACTTTATCACCTACTTTAATTTCACAAACAGGTTTTTCACTTCCATCTTTCATCGTAATTGGTGTATCTTTTCGTAGGCAAAAGAATCGAGCAACTCCACCAACTGGGGAGTTCCATAAAGATGCTACTGTATAAATAGCATAACCCAATGCATAAAACAAATCTTCAAACACACGAAATACTTTGGAAAACGTATCCATTAATCGATTAAATAAGTATGAAAGTTTTTTAGCATATGCATAAAACATATTGGCAATATCTAAAAGGAAAGATCTAATTGAATCACGTAAATAATTAAACATTTTTCGAATATTTTGGACACTTTCTACAAGATCAACAAGAACCAAAACAATTTGTTCAAAAAAATCAATAAAAGGTGTCATAAATTTTAAAAATGAGTTTTTGAAAAATGTCATTGCACATTCGAGACCATTTTCAATAGCGCTTGTTCCAGGTGGTCCAACAATCCCAGCAAGTGGTAAGATTTGCGGTTGACATCTATATGTTGGCCAATTACTTTGTATTTTAGCTTTATTGGCCATTGTTGTATTGTACATACTGTATGACTTGTACACGACGTACACAAGTGAAAACGCAACAATTGCAAAAACACCCTTTAATATCATATAAAGTATTCGTTTAGCCATACTTTTATGTGCAGGTGGTGGTTTTACATCAGATACAGATGGTTTTACGTGAATAGGGATTGGTTTGGGCACTGAAGCTTTTATTGGTTTTACATCAGATACAGCTGGTTTTACACGAATAGGAGTTGGTTTGGGAACTGGTTTAGTTAAACCTGTATATGATGGTGCAGATACCCCAAATGGTTTTTTTGGTTTTCGTGAACTGACACGAATTGGTGTTGGTGTAGCACCACCTTTCATTTTCTTCCTTTTTATTTTTGTTTTTCTTTTATTAGTTTTAATGTCTCCAAATATATCATTTAAAGCATCTTTGTTAGGATTATTTTTATTTAAATCTTCAGCTATTTTTTGAAGGATGGCTTCCATAATAACTTATTATGTTATATACTGTTAAATATATAACATAAAAAAATATGTTCTTAGGTTCTCAGGTTAAATCTGGAAAATCATTATTAAAATCGATAGAGGAGGTTGTCAATAAAGGTGGTAATGTTGTTCAAGTTTTTTTAAGAAAAATGCATTCATCTTCTGAAAAAGATAGACTTGTAATTACAGAAAAAGAGCAAAAAGAAATTAAAAATTATGTTAAGAAAAATAAAGTTAAAGGATTTGTACATGCAAGTTATTTATTAAATTTTTGCAGAATTCCGGAGGGATTACTACGAATACAATGGGCATATAAAATTTTAAGGGAAGACATGGAATTGGGAGAAAAACTAGGCATGGAAGGAGTTGTTATACATATGTGTTCTCAAAAAGCTGTGAATGAAAAATGGAAGCCGATTGTTTTAACCCCCAAAGAAACAATCAGAAGAAGTGTAAAACATATTGAATACTTTTTTAAAAATAACGATACTAAATTCAAAAAAATAAAATTACTATTAGAAAATTCTGCTTCAGAGGGAAACAAGATAGGTGGGACAATGGATGAATTTGGAAAAGTATTCAAACCACTGTATAAAAAATATAAAAATAAAATTGGTACATGTATTGACACCTGTCATGCTTTTGCTGCAGGGTATCCTATTAATACAATTCTTGGCATGAAGAACTTTTTAGAAGATTATAAGAAACATGTTGGTCCATTTAGTACAATAACATTGATTCATTTAAATGATTCTGAAGCTCCTCTTGGTTCTAAAAGGGATAAACATGTTGAAATTGGAAAAGGGTATATATTCAAAGATATTAAAGGAAAGGAAGCATTATGTTTTCTGGTTGCATTTGCGATTAAACATAAAATACCAATGTGTCTAGAAACACATTCTGGATATAAAAAAGAACTAAACCTGATTAAAAAAACATGTACTAATAAGTTAAAAAGTAAAACTGGTCAATCTGGAGGTGGTAAATCAGTAACTAAAAATGAAATATTAAAATTTTTAGAAGAATTTCATTCATATCATAAAAGTTTAGGGAATAATATTAAAGCTACACAATATTCAAGAGCAATTACTTCTATTAAAAATGCAAAATTTAAAAAAGTAAATGAAAATGACTATAATGATTTGCTTGAGTTACCATGGGTAGGTAAGGGAATTGTTTCAAAAATTGATGAATATATAAAGACTGGAAAAATAGAGTTACTAAATGAATTCAGAAAAAATCCTATAGTTTTGGCTCATACGGAGTTAACAAGTGTTTTTGGCATTGGTCCTAAAAAAGCTAAAGAATTAATAAATAAGGGTATATTTAGTATAGCTGATTTAAAAAAAGCTGAAAAGGAAATCCCAGGTGTTATTAAATTAACACGTTCACAAAAGGTTGGTTTAAAATATTATGTTGATTTAAAAAAAAGGATTCCAAGAAAGGAGAGTGAAGATACAAGAAAAATAATTGAAAAAGAATTTAAAAAAATATCAAAAGGCCAAGTACTTGTTAAGTTAGCTGGTAGTTACCATTTAGGTAAAAAATCATCTGGTGATATCGATATTGTTTTATCTTCAAAGGGATTGCGTAAAATGGATGGTGTATTAAGTAAGTTTGTTAGTCATTTGTTTGAAAAAGATATTTTGGTTGATACATTATCTGGAAATAAGATTCCAAATGCTAAACATACTAATTATATTGGAATTGTTAAAATCAATTCACATCCAGCGCGTCATATTGATTTGCATTTAGTTAAGGACAAAGACCTTCCATTTCATATGTTATACTTTGGTTCAGGTGAACAATTTTCCAGGATGATTAGGAAAAAAGCAAAAAATAAAGGATATAGGTTAAATGATAAAGGATTATTTAGAAAAGGGTCAAAAACTCGAATGGCAAATGTTAAAACAGAAAAAGATGTATTTAAGATATTAGATGAAAAGTGGGTACCACCTGAAAAAAGACTTGCTAATATGAATTAAATACTTAAAGCCTTTCACATATAAATACAAAGCGTAAACAATGTCATTTCAACATAACATATCTCATAAAAATTTAAGGGACACATTTAAAAGCCCACGGGGTTCTAATAAAAACTCAAACACTTCTTTTAACCGGCGTTCCAATCGTCCCAATAATTATTCTAGTCACCATGACCGTTCTAATGGGAAGTCACGCCCTGAACGAAACGGAAGTTCCAAAAATTATAAGAAAAAGGAAGATTACATTGAATATCGTTTTTCTGATAATGGTGGAGATAGCAAGGCAAAAAATAAACCATATTTAGATGTTGAAATTTCAGTTGAAAAAGTACGAAAGGTTTTTGAACAATTTAGAGAAAGGTTTGGTGAAACTGAAATCATTAAGGAGTATTCTACGTACAAGCATAATGATATGGAATTAACAGTGTTCCCAGATGGCTCAAGTTTTTGTCGCCAGGTTACAATGCATGAAGTTAAAGATACACGTGTACCATCTGGGATTTTTGTAACTTACAAAGAAAAATATAAAATTTCAAATGATTATTTTCCATGTAAATATATTTATAATTCAGCACTGGATGTTATTGATGTAATCTTCAATGTAACCGATAAAATTAAGATTATATTGAGCACAACATATGAAAATAACAGAAATGTTGAAAAGTTAAAAAAGATTGAAGATTTAGGAAGACCAAGTAAGATTAAAAGGTCAAAAAATACATGGTGTGAACTATATGTAACAGTTGGGTGTTCATGTGACGTTGAAGATGTTCATAATACTATTAATTTTGTAAAAGATGTAATTGGTGAAAATTAATATTTATTGTTTCCATTTGTTACCACATGTTAAGCATAAATAGAAAATAGTTTCTGGTTCATCAGCACTTCTTGTCTGTTTACATGTAACATAAACATTTTTCTCCTTGCATTTGTAACACATTGTTGTTTTACTGTTAGAAACAAGATGGGTCTCATACAGAAATTTCTCTTCTTCTGTCTTTCTCTTGTTACTTTCTTCCCATTTTTCTGGAAAAAGCTCGATTGGTGTTTTATTAAAAATGTCAGATGGCTGAATTTCTTTCTTTTTAAATTTTTCTTCAAATTCGGCGATGTTGAGAACAATAAAGTTAAGGCGATAGTTATAACGGTGTTTAAAAATTTGATATTTGAACATTTTAATTTCGTTTAAAGATGTATGTCTCATCGTATTTTCGTATACCGCTCTCTCTAATTCTGGAGCTAATTTTTTATTTTTTAATTTATTTTTAAGATAAGAAATTACCTTATCTCTTAATTCCTGTAATTCTTGAGGTTCTTCCACTTCGATAGCTGACATGTTTATTTGTTAAATAGAGCTATGCGTTAATCTAATAATCAGTTTTTCTTATACCTTTTAACAAAAATGCCAGAACAAAGCGAAAACGGGAATAACTGTTTAAACAGTACATGTTCGTATTGTAATGGAAAAGGAGAGGTAGAACGCGAATGTTATCGCGGTGGGCGCTGGACCACATATTGGGAAACATGCGCGTGATGTGACGGAGAAGGATATTTAATCGATGATGACTCTGACTAAATCTTTCCTTTATTTAATAGTATTTGTAACACGAAAAATCCAGATATTTTTATCTTTAGCAGCAACATGGAAAACATTTTGCGAAACACTTTTTGACATTATTGATATTAAATTTACCATCACTTACAGCAACTAACGTATCAATTAACGAAGGAACTGAATCTAATACCATTTGTACAAATGGCTCTGGTACCTTTTTACCAGTATCGGTTTCTCTATATTTCATGATAATTTGCCTAATAACATTAATGACAATATCTTTCTTTTGTTGTCCTGATAATGAAGGATAACTCCCAACGATGTACATAATTTGAGTGACAATCATGAATATATTTTCGAGTATTCCTTCTAAATCATAGTTCTTTTGTCTAATAAACTCAATAATTCTTTCAACTGCTCTTTTTGTGACGTATGCTGATTCAACAATGTCTAAACCTTTAATATTTCTATTAAGTGGTTCACCCTTTGTTAATTGAATAACAGCTTCAATAGAACCTGGAATGGTTATAATCAAATCATTCTTTGTATCTTCTGGAATACTATCAGATTCTTTTATAATTTCAATAATACATCTTACAGCAACTGTGTATTTCTCATTACTTTTTAGTTTTTTCAGATTTTCAACAAATTCCATAACTTTTACTATCAATAGTCCATATTCCATATTATTGTTAGGTTGGTTAAAGAAGATTGTTACAAGTGAGTGAACATTAGCACATGCATCTTCAAGTTCTCTGGAAAGAGGTTCTAAAGCAAACTTCACATTTTTTGGTAAATCGTCTTTAAGAAGCTTTAATTCACCATCATCATCGTCATGGTGTTTAAGTTTTTTTTCTACAACTTCTAATTTGATTTCTTTTGAATCGGCCATCTCTTGTATGTTATACTCTCATATTTTTCTTATCAAGAGTATGTTAAGAAAAAGATGCGTGTCATTATAAGTTCATTATTGTTGGTATTAGCACTGCATTTCTTGCTACAGGGAATTAATTATAGAAAACATATTAATTTATGTGGTCCAAACGTCCCTCGAGACCAAACAAGTAAGTCGAATGAAAAAAAGAAACTCAACAAAAACTTAAATGAAAATTTTAATGTCTCACCTGAAGATGAAATTGACGTTAGACAAGAACTATTAAATTCAATTCAATGTAAAGAGCCTCCTGTTGTTGCAGCTAACAAATTCGTTGATGATAAAAATGATTCTAATTTCCAATCAAATGTATTAAATGTAAATAGATTTTACAGAAAAAATACAAATGATGAACCTGTAATCATTAAGGAAGATAAACCAGAAGGAACACTTCGTGCCAACTCATTTTCAAATATTAGTGAATATTCAGACCAGCCAAATACTTGGAATTATAAAAATGAATTGGTTATGAATGGAGGAGAACTTTTATCGGGTGTCACCGGGTATGATAATTTAACAGACCAATATTTTACGTATGGTGAAACTTCATTATTAGGTGGGTGTTCTCCTAATAAAGGCTCTTGTAACCCACCAACCCGTGGAGCAACAACAAATGATGATTTAAGAATGGGATTGGGTATTACAAATGCAGGAAGGCGTAGCATTACTTAAGCTCTCTTAAATTTTTAATCCAAGGTTTATCAAAATCCTTGCCATACTCATCTTCATCTTTTTTATATTCTTCTGATAAATGTTTTAGAAATTGTCTAGGGTAAATATACCATGTATCAGACTCAGCATGGTATTCAACACCATTTCTAAAGGATAATAGTGTATAAATACCATTTTTACCATAAACCTTATTAAAATTTTCATAATTTATATCCCTGTAATATTTTTTGATTTCTTTGCTGGTGAAAAACACCTGGTTAATTTCATTATAGTCATATGATATAAATGTATATGAAATAATAAGATTTATTAGTTCCCATTCTAGAACAATGTGTTCTGGTGTTTCTGGGAATTCAGGAATATCTGGATATAACCTTTGTTTAATTTCATTTTTCAATTTAGGTTTGATACATAAATTGTTCTTGGCTGGCTTCTGGGACCGGAAGGGTATTTGAGGGCGCAGTTCTATGCGCGATTGGTTTGAGACGTCCATGTATTTTATCAAATAACTGTGTTATAGCTCCTTTGTTATTCTTTATTTTATTATTTATAGTTTGTAACGGTGTTTTTATGATTCCTTCTTTTGGACAATTTACTTCTCGCGCATCATACACATAACACATATCCGCACTGTCTTTATATATTATTTTACCTGCGTTGTGTGGCGTTGGATATCGAATAATTATTTCAGGTAATGGCATTGTTATGTATACCATAAACATTCCGATACAAAAAGAAATAAAAAAACATTTTAGGCTTAAATATTTATCTAAAAAATCCATTTTAACCTGATAGTTTTTATCTTATATGTTTAATCACGAAAGTTTTATAATTTTGATATACCCTCCCTTTTTATTTTCTTTATCTGTATTTTCACTAATGTTTTTACTAACATCTTCATTTGTGTTTTTATTAGTATCATTATCAGTATTAGCAGCATTGGCAGCGTTATTAACAATATCATCAGCAATATCGTTAATATCTTCAGCCTCGCTTTCAGCCTCACTTTCAGCCTCGCTTTCTTCGATATCTTTTTCAAATTGAAGTTTTGTTCTTCCAATTTTTAGAGATAATGATTTTACAGCAGGCGGGTCTGGGATTGGACCTTGGCGAATCATACTTTGTGCTTTTAAAACATAATTCTTTTCTGCTTCTTTAATTGTCTTATTTATATTTATTTGTTCAAATGTTGCTGCTTCTAGGTCAGCTGTTAATTTTTTCACCTTTTCAAGTTTTGAATTTGATGTTTTTTCTGAACTAACAAGATAAAGATTTCTTCTTAATTGAAATATTTTTTCCTGACTATTTTTTAGTAATTTACTATTGTTTGATAATATATCGTTTACATCTTTCTGCTTTTTCTCTGTACTGTTATACATTTGCTCACCCTCGTTAAACAAATCCTTCTTTTTATATTTAAAAGCGCGTTTAAACAAGTATTTTGCTTCAAGCTTTTCATTTTGTAATTTATATTGAAGAGTGTAAATATCAGTAGCTAGAATAGGTTGTAATGTTATTGACCATTTAGTTGGTTTATCCCCTGATATTTTCATACTACCATCGTCTAACCACTCTTTTGTTACTGGTTGTTTTGTTTTTTTGTTTTTTATATTAATTTCAACAAGAGGAGAATTGAAAAAGTATAGCCACTGGGTGTACATTATTTATAATATAATTATGATTGTTAATATATTCCTGACGGTGGAACTATGTTTAAGTCAAGATTATTTTTATCATGTATTTTATCATTTTTATATTTTTGCCATAAGGTGTATAAATGATAAAAAAACAAAAACCCACAAAACAAAATAAGAAGAATAAGCAAAGAATGTAATCTATTTGAATGAAACTTACTTTTTTTTTCAATCATTTTTTCAGTTAGTTTTTGGTTTTTATCGATGTATTTTTCTACAGTTTTTTTGTTAATAAATCCTTTTAATTTTTTGTAAATTTTATGAGCTTTGGCTTTTTTTTTATAAATCATTTTCAATCAAATAGTATGTATAGGGTAAACTTCTATATGAAAATGAAGAAGAATTTAATCCGCGTTTTTGTTAACAGAGAAACTGTTATCGAAATATCTCCATTTGCATCGGTATACAGTTTAAAAATAGATGTTCAAAAAAAAATATATGATACTTTACCAATTGATAAAATCAATTTGCATTATAATGGCAAGCCCATGTTTGATAACAAGAAAGCTATTGTTTCATATGGTATTGAAGATAATTCAAATATAGAAGCTAAAGCCACTGCAAAAGGTGGTTCTAATTCATTATGGTGGTTAAAAATATTGTATGTTATATCTATTCCATTTTTTATATTATTTTTAATAAGTGGGTTACCACCGGTGGTTTCAAATAGCTTCGCTTATATTTTTGATAATACAATTGCAAGTATACTTGACCACTTTGGTAAAAAACCAAATGACCCACTTTCTAAAATAATAAGAGGGGTCTTTAATGTTATTATGTGGGTTGTAACTAAATTTGCAACCATATTATTCATATGGGTAATGGCAGCCTATATGGTATTTCCGGCGTATTATCTTTTTTATGGAAGAAGTTATTGTGATTCAGGACTAGCAGCAAAACATGTTGGATATGTGACAATGGTATGGTATATGATTATATATGGTTCATTTAATGTTGTTGATTTTATTTTAAACATTCTACAGTTTTTATCAGATGAAGATCCAATTCAAGTTATCAAAGCAACAACTGGTCCAACAATACAATCATCAAAAGAATCCTGGGATATTATGAAATTTGCAGTATTTTATGCAATACCATTTGTTGGAGAAGGAATAGCAGCGGTACACGAGTTAATAGAAGAAGGGGTTGGGTTATTATATGAAGGAATGGACACAGTCAGTCAATTTCAATGTGATAATGAAAATATAGCTACTGAATTATGTGCTTTTTTAACGGTATTTAAAAATACATTGAAAGCAAAAGGGTATAAATCTAAAGGACAATCAAGACATGCTCAAGAAAATGAAAATATAGCTGCTGCGCATAAAGGCAAGGCTAACAAAAATAAAGTTTCGACAAAAGCTTCTAAAAGAGTAAATAAAATAAAAGCAACTGCAGAAAAAAAAGCAAGTATCCAAGCTCAAATGACGGCAGCTGAACTTATAGAACCTGTTAGGAATTATAGATTAGAACCATTATTAAACTTACTACAAAGAGGATTTTGTGATATCTCCATAAAAGACAAGATTAAAAATAATAGATATGCTAAGAATCTCGAACCATTGTCTGAAAAGGAACTTAATGCTAAATTACCACCCCTTCCAGGTACTTCATACGATATGAATACTAAAATGGGACGACTAAATAGGTGGTCTACAGGATTTGTAACTTCCTTTTTCTGTCAAATTACAGAAGCGTTAAGTGATATTACAAACTTAATTTGGGGAATTGGAACAGAAGCCCAAGTTGTTAATATGATAAAAACTGGTCAAATCGCTGGAATTATTGCTGCCGTTGCCCTTATTATTGACACTTTCTTAAATTAAAAATATGTAGCGAGTTCGCATCGCGTTATAAAAAATCGATTAAATTATCAATGTAATTTAAGTATATCAAGCATAACAAGCATGAATACGGTTGTCGAAACAAAAGTAATTAAACCAAACGGACTCCCAAATAGGGGAAACACATGTTACATTAATACTGCTCTTCAAACAGTTGTTCAGTTCGCTGGTAGATTTTTCATAAGTGGAGAATACTACAAAAAGTTATCATCCGATGAGAAAATCATTGATTTCATGAGTGATTTTGCCCATCTGGTCGCTGCTATCCAAAATACAGATGGTCGGTGGTCAAAATCACACGTAAGTCTATATCTGAAAAATGTTACTGATTATTTAGCAGGTTTGGACCAATTTAAGAGATTTTTGAAGTTCAAACAGGCTGATTCATTCGAGTTTTTGGCTCAATTAATTGACTTGATGTCGGAATATCTCCGATATAAGATTTCGATTGAAATTGATGTCAAGGTTGAGGAAAAAGACTTGGATGACAAAGACAAAACAAGGCTTGTTTTTTACAATTTCTTGAAAAAGAATTTAAAACATACCTCTATATTTGACGAAAAGCTGAGAGGTTATTTTAGAGCATCAATCACATGTGCGCATGATGATTGTGACTATAAATCTGAAAAATTCGAACCCTTCTTAACATTGTCCCTTCCAATCAAAGGAAAGGATACATTAGAAGAGTGTTTAGCTGAATATGTCAAAGCAACAACATTAGACGAGAAAAACCAATGGTTTTGTGAAAAATGTAAGAGGAAATCTCAAGCAGAAAAGAAATTATCCATTTGGTCAACTTCTGAGTATCTAGTTATTTCTTATAAGCGATATGCTAATATGTTCATTACAACCGTTAAGGATGACCGTCACATTATTGCACCATTTAACGGCTTAGACATGTCGCCATATGTTGAAGACAACAAGGCAAATGAAGACACGTATGACCTTTGTGCAGTTACTGTTCATAGCGGAAACATGAATCATGGTCACTATGTGGCTGCTCGCAAAATGGATACTACATGGATGGTATTTAATGACAGCAATGTTATTCCAGTAAAGGAAGAAGACCTTAACAACAACACTGCTTATTATTTGGTGTACAAAAGACGCTAAAATGTGATTTTTATAGTTTTGAGTTAAGTTTTTATTATTTATAATTTTATAGATAGATACATAATGAGTTCTAACAAACCATCCAGTGTTGATTTTAGCAGACCCAAAACATATTCTAAACCAATGACTACTCCTGGTAAAAATGGTTCTGGTATGTCATATGTTTTTTATATTCTTTTGATGCTTCTTGCAGGTTTTATTGTACTTTTATTAATATTTTTAGTGCAATATTTAAGACAGCCATGTGGACCACCTGGTAAGATGGATTACTGGTCTTATTTAGCAGGACTTGATCCATACGCAGTACCCTGTAATCCTGCTCTTCCAGAAAAAGAATTTGAAGAAAGAGAAGTTAAACAAGAAAAAGAAGTATTTCACATTAATGATCAAGTATATACATACCCAGAAGCCTATGAAAAATGCAAAGCGTATGATGCTGAACTAGCAACTCATCAACAACTTGTTGATGCGTATAATAATGGCGCCGAATGGACTTCATATGGGTGGTCAAAAGGACAAAGAGCATTTTATCCAATTCAGCCCTGTTCATATGTTAAATTAAGAAGACGTGGCATTAATGTTGGACCACCTGGAGTTAATGGTGGTAAATTTAGACCATTTCTTCGCTTTGGTGCCAATTGTTACGGAGTGAAACCGGCTGGACATGTAAGTGTTCAAAAACCACCAATATGTGTTGAAGATGGTGAAACAGAGATATGTAGAAGAAACCCAGCTGCGTGTGCTGTATTAGATAGTGACAGAATTGACCCGTTTACACGAAGAAAACAATGGTCGCAGTGGGGAGATGGTGCGACCGTTCCTCAGTCAGCACCTGTTAATTAAAAATTGATAAAAGTGTCCTAAGAAATAATAATAGTATTTTTTGACATGATGTCAAACGTGTCGAAAACAGAAATAGAGCAAAAGCGCAAGCAACGTGCTCGTTATTTTTATCGCCTGCGACAACGCAAAAAGAAGGAGCGTAAAAAGCAGGAACGCAATCGTATACCATTGTTATTGAAAGAATATTTTCCAACTGTAGTTGTGGATATTATTGATGTTTACTGCAAACCATTTTACTGCGAGGATTGCTTGGTACACTTTATGTTTATTCGACCAACTTTGTTGTGGGTCAAGGACATTGCGTACCCATGCAACACTTGTCACCCAGACTGTACAGAATGTAAAGGTGACAGGATAGCCACGGAGTTGGTTGGATACACAAGCAGAAAACTTCCTGGGACAGAATTGGGAGTTTTACACGCATCTGGGTGCCCAACCGTGAGTTTGGAGTCTTCCAAACAGTGGGAGTTTTTAGTTCATTCTGAAGACGGCTATACTCTTTCAACTGGAGAAGTTGTGAACGGTAACAACATATGGGGTTCCTTTTGAACAAGGTGAAAAAATAACAAATCTCCGTAACTATTTAACGGGGGTTCTGATAGTATTGATAGTATTGATAGTATTGATAATAATAATGGTAGTTTAGAAAAATTGAATAACACATTTTCAGTCTATACAAACAATACAGTGAAAATGGAGAAAACACAAAAGAAAGTGAAAGACCCTAATTACAAGAAGTATCAACATATTGAACATTTTGGAAAGAAACATACTTATGGAATTCTTGAAGGCACAGTTGAAGTATTTACGAAGGTTGATGGTACAAATGGTAAAATCTGGATGAAGGATGGAGTAATTTGTGCTGGAAGTCGCAATCATCAATTAGATGAAAAGGAAACCAACCGAGGATTTTATACTTGGGCAGTTTCCAGTGATGAAATCAAGAGATATTTTGAAAAGTATCCAGATGATATTCTATATGGTGAGTGGCTTGTCCAACACCAAGAAAAATATCATCCAAATTCCTACAATACTTATTATGTGTTTGATGTTGTAACAATTGTTGATGATCACACTATTTATCAGCTATATGATATTTATTCCAAGAAACTTGACGAGTTCAAGATTCAATATATACCGTGCCTTGCCAAACTTGACAATCCGAACCCAGAAGATATGTATGCTTTTTTGGACAAGGCAACTTTTCTAAAAGAGAACAATGAACCTGGAGAAGGAATAGTTATCAAGAACTATGGTTATAAAAACAAATATGGTCGGCAAACATGGGCTAAGATTATTCGTTCCGATTTCAAAAAGAAAAAGAAGGAAAAGGTTACTAAATCACTTAAACCTGTTAATGAGCAAAAATTTGTAGATGATTATTTCACAGAACATTATTGTCGTAAAGAAATGTTGAAATTTCTTCATGAAAAAAATGTTGATGTGTGGGATAACAAGTTTTTGAAAGAGTTTGTTCCAATGGTCTTTCAAGAAATTATTTCTGAAGAATTTGCTGATTTTCTATTTACTTTTAAAAAGCCTCCTACTATTAATTTTGGAACCATCCGATGTTTCATGTACCGAAAAGTAATGGAATTTGCTTCGGCTAAGGAGTAGAATTTAGATTTTATAACTGGCAAATTTTTTTATTTAAATCGATGCCATTACATGTATTTTAGTAATAGTCTTTAAACCTTTTTATTAAAAAATAAGGTGTGATTTGCCCGTAGCACCACAAAAATCACATATTTTTTCACCATATATGCAATTATCACATTTATATTCTTTTGCATTTTTATATATTCTACATATGCCATGACACGTTGTACATTTTATAAATCCTTTGCCTTTGCAAAAACGACAGTGTGTATAACTATTAAATTCATTTAATGTTTCTTTTTTAGGTTTTTTATTTACTGTGCTTAAAAAAACATGTTTATTAAAAGATTGTATTGGTATTGATGAACGTGATAATATGGTAGATATTTTCACATAATTTTTCATATAAGTTTTAAACATTTTATGTTTTATAACATTAAAGCTGTGAAATGTTTAAGTATTGGTAGGTATAAATATTTTCTTTGTATATGTATTATTAGTTATAAATGTGTGGAATTGCAGCCTTTTTATGTTCAAATAATGATACAAAACAAAATCGAGAAAAATGGTGTTGTTTCAACACTCTAATTTGCTCCTTAAAAGCATTACAAAATAGGGGTTATGATTCTTGTGGAGTTATAGATAGTAAATTTAAATGTTTATTACGCACAGTAAAAAAATCTGAGATGAAAGATTTCATTGATGAAGATTTACCAGATGATGCTGTTGAACAATTGCTTTTACAAAAAGATAAATTTCCAGTTAATGCTTTAGTTGGAATGGCTCACACACGATGGGCCACAAGTGGGAAAAAGACAGTTCCCAACGCACATCCACATGTAAGTTCGGATGGAAAAGTTGCAGTAATACACAATGGTATTATTGAAAATTATGTTCTTCTAAAATCCGAGCTTATTCAGGACGGATGGACCTTCAGTTCTGAAACAGATACAGAGATTATCTCAAATTGGTTGGCTCGTAGGATTGGTGATGAAAAGAACATAACAGAAGAAACTGTATTAGAAGCATTGAGAGACGCAAATAAATATTTAGAAGGGACTTGGGCAATTACGGTTATGCACAAAAACTTACCCAATTCCGTTTTTGTTGCGAGATGTGGAAACCCATTATTAATTGGTTTTAATGAATCATCTGGAATTATCATGGTGGCATCTGAAATTGCAGGATTCGTAAATAAAGTTGATAAATATACAATACTAAATGACAATAGTGTGCTTCAATTAACAGTTGGGTTCTCTATTAAAGATATAATTAACCAACAAAATAACCTAATTTTTCAAGATGTACCAAAAGAAATTATCAAGCTAACACCTGGTGATTTTCCATATTTTATGGCAAAAGAAATATATGACCAAGAAGAAGCAATTTATGGCCCATGTGAATGGGGTAAATATAGAGATAGAAAGTTAAAAGATATTCCAGAACTTAAACAATTGTCTCCACTCAAAGATAAGTTATTGAAAACAGACGGGTTTGATGTTTTATTGGTCGGATGTGGAACGAGTTATCACAGTGGGTTGTCAAGTAGATGGTTTTTTGATACATATCCTTTTAGAACAGTTAGATGTGTTGTAGCTTCTGAATTTACAAATCAAGATTTACCAAAAGGATTAAATGAAAATCCTAAAAATGTAATTGCTGTTTTAATTTCACAATCTGGAGAAACACTTGATACTTACAGAGCACTTAAAATAATTAAAGAAGCCAATATACCAACAATTGCATTGGTAAATGTAGAAAACTCAATGATTGCTCGAGAATGTGATTATTCTCTTTATTTACATGCTGGGCGAGAAGTTGGTGTTGCATCGACCAAAGCATATGTTACTCAAATTATAGGTTTACATTTACTGGCATTATATTTAAAAACTACAAATGGAACTAAAATTCCAGAAGATTATTTAACATTGTCATCACATATAAAAGAAACATTAAAGCGTTGTTTCCCATATTTTCCAAATGCTAAAAACGGAAAACATTTATTTTTGTGTCATAAACCTTTTTTTAACATTATTAATTCATTAAATGTTTCAAATCATGGGTTTGCTTTATCTTCTGGCTCTTTAAGAGCAACTTCATATGAAGCATCATTGAAAATAAAAGAAGTTGGAAGAGTGTTTATCCAGGGATACCCTACAGCAAGTCTTAAGCATGGGCCTTTTTCGTTAATTGAAGAAGGTGTTCCTATTTTATTTGCTTTACAAGAAGGAGAAGAAGATGTTTTACGAAGAACAAATTCTGCTATAGAAGAAGTCCACCTGAGGGGTGCATTGATTTATTTAATTACAGACATTCAAAATTATAAAAATGATAAAGTAAATGAAATTATAAAGGTTCCTCGCAATGAAACATTTTCTTCTATTTTAAATATAATTCCATTCCAGGTGTTAAGTTTCTTTTTAGCTGGTACACGGGGGTTAAATTGTGACAGACCTGTAAACCTTGCAAAATGTGTTACGACTGATTAAAGTTTAACAATTACATAAAGAGATTTTTTAATTAAAACATAAATCATGAGTTTATTACAAAATGCAATTAATACATCTGGGCTACCAGCAGCACAACAAGCACAACTACTTACTTTAATTAATGCAATGCAAACAAATAATGCTATAAATACTACCAATGTTAGCCAACCAACTGGGCCTGTTTGTCCAGTTGGAAAACAGGGTCCTCCAGGACCACCAGGTGTTCCAGGTCCCACAGGCCCACACGGACCTCCGGGGTCGTCAGCTGTTGCTAACGCGCCAGGTGGTGTACCAATTGTAGTTGATTATGTTGCTAATACCCAAGGTGTTTCAAACACCCCAGATGCACCAGTCACAAATACACCAAATACACCAAATACATCAAATACACAATGCTCTATCTGTCATTGTAATTGCCCGTCTTCAAATGCTTCAACTAATGTCCCAGTTAACAATCCAGTTAACAATCCGGTTAATAACCCAGTTAACAACCCAGTTAATAACCCAGTTAACAACCCAGTTAACAATTCAAGTAATGCAACTAACCGACATGTTTTTATTAAAACAACTGTGGTTGGTGACAATAAAACAGCAAATAGTGCAAATCCTCCATCTGCGTCACATGCTAACAAAAACAAAACAGGAAATAAGATTAATGTTACACCTAAAAGTGTAGAATTATATATCTTATATTTGGAAAGAGAATTGGAACGTCAAAGAAATTTTATTAAAGAAGCTTATTTGAACCCTGATATAAAGAAATAAATGCGATAAGTTATAATATGAATTTGGAAGATAGAAACAAAACTTATTATAATATTTCATCACATGGTGATGTTAATAGTGATAATATAAACGAAATCCTTGATAGAAACAAAGGATTAAAAAAGGCAAGAGTTAAAATACTTCAGGATGTAAAGGTTATATTTGAAAATAATAATATTGAATATATTTTGGACCAAGGAACCTTGTTGGGGGCCTATCGTTGTAAGGGAATGATACCCCACGACCATGATATTGATTTGGCAATTTACTCAAAGGAAACTTTTGACAAGTTATCTTCTATTCTTCAAACTGAGTTGCCAAAAGAATATAACCTAAAACAAAAAACATATAAATATGAAGTTTCTCTTCCAGGCGTGGGAACTGTTATTCAACATAATGATGAATATTCGCTGGTGTCGTTAGATATTTATTGGTATCGTTCTCGAACAAGAACAATTAGTGATGTAAAACAATATGGTGGTGATATTGTCCAATATCACTACACCTTTTCAGATTTGGGGCTAACAGTTCAACAGGAAAGTGATATCTTTCCTCTTAAAACGATTATGTTTGAAAATATTGAATGTCCATGTCCAAATAACACTAAAAAGTATTTAGAAACAAATTATGGTTATATTGAAAGTGATTGTAAGTTTGATAAAAATCTGAAGAAATATGTTAAAAGGTAACTAGATGTGGATAGATAAAGATAAATAAGCATTATAATTATTTAGACAAGATGACAAAAATGGAAGACAGAGTAAGAACACTATTAACAACTTTAAATGATGAACATCAGAAAAAAATAGATCAACAAATATCTGGCATATTTTTATTTGGATTTATGGCAGGTATAATATTTTCTTATACGAGTACTTTGGGGTACATTGCTGGGTTTCTAACAGGTGTTGTAGTAAGAAATAATTTTTCAAAAAAATCACATGAATTTGTTGAGAAATCAGTTGATAACTTTTATAATATTTTTAATAAAGCGAAAGATATGTTAAAGTTAAATTAAAGTTATTCTACAATTTTATCACATATTCCATATTTAATACAGTCTTCAGCTGTAAAATAAAAACGTTCTTTAAATAAGTTTTTAAGAATATTTTCTGGAAGTTTTGTATGTTCTTTCAAAATAGTTTTAATAACTTTTCTTGTTAATTCTGTATTTTTTACTAAGTTTTCATGCTTATCTACTCTGCTAAACACGTCCATAAAGTTAACAATGATAGATGCATATTTGTATATATATCTTTTGTAACATAAAATACTATAAAGCAATGTTTTTTCAGTTGTTGGACTGTTAATAAAAGAGTAAATAGGAACTCTAGATAACAAAATAGTATTTATAAGAGGTAATACCTCAGAAAGTCTCACTAATGTTTCGATTTCATTAATTTGTAAAAGAATGGGTTTTGGTGTTCCAGTATTTGTTAGTATATCTGTGTTTGTTGCATTATTGTTGTTTCTGTTATTATAATCAAAGGATAAAACATATTGTAAAGCAGTAATTTTTCTGAAATCATATTCATCTTCTTCTTGTTTACAATTTTCTTTATCACAGTCTCCGCCATAAAAGTAAAGATTGTTAAAATTTGTTTTTATTTTCAAAATGTCAACAGGTAGATTATATTCAGGGTTTCTTTTAAAATAATCTCTGAAAATAGTTTTTGATGTTGGAGACAAAATTTTATCAACGATACCATACTTTAAACATTCTTCTGAATTAAAAAAAATATCATGTTTTAAAACTTCATCTAACTTTTTTTCTGGAATTTTTGTATAATTTGTATAAAACTTAATCATAATTTTCATTAATTCGTTACTTACCTTTGCTTGAAAACGAATTTCTTCATGTTTCCCATCGTGACCAGCTGATAATTGATGGATTAACACAACCGCTTCTGGTGCAATAACTCTATATTTTGCAATAACTAAAACAAAAGTAGCAGCACTTGCTGCCATACCTTCTACAAATGTAATAACTGGAACTCGAGAGTTATTAACTATATTCATAAGAGCTATTCCAGCAACAAGTTTTCCACCAGGAGAGTTAATATGTAGCACAATTGCTTTTGGTTTAACATAAACACCCCTGTTATTTTCTGCTTTATTAAGAAAATTAATTCTGGAACTTATGTCAAGAACACTTTCGTTTGTTATAGGTCCATATAAATATATATGATTAAATCTACTTGTGTAAATATATTTTTCAATGTTTTTTAACATTTTAACTTACAACTTTAGTTATAATATGACATTGAAAAATACTTTATATTAAAAAAAAGCTATGAAAAAAGATATGTGTGAAAGTATTACTTTTACGCGTACATAGAAAGCACAGCTTGTGATATGTTTGGTACCATATCTTTTAATAATTCTGTTAATACAGTATCATTAATCTTATATTTGCCGTTTTTTGATTTAATTTTCATATTTTTATAAGAAATATTTAAATCTTGTGGTAATTGGAACAAGTTAAGTCGTAAAAATAATGTCTCTATGATACGTTTTAAACTTCTGACACCTGACTCTTCGCGGGGTGTATATTTTTCAATTAAATTAGATAATGTATCATCATTAAATATATAATTATCCATTCTAAGACCAATATTTTCACAAGCTCTTTTAATTAAAAAGTTCTTTGCAATAATTAATTTATCTTGTTTTTTGAATGATGAAAATTTTATTTCAGTTAGCCGGTCTCTCAAAATTGGATTTAGTTTTTCAGGGTCATTATAAGAAAAGATAAACAGTGCTTTTGATAAATCAATATCAATTCCAGAAAAATATTTATCAGAAAACTTATCATTTTGCGTAGTATCTGTCAAATGCATTAACATCCCTGTAATTTCTTCACCCGAACGAGTAGTGCTTAATTTATCAAGCTCATCAAAAAAGATAACAGGGTTCATACATTGTGTCCCAATTATCATATCTACGATACGTCCCCATCGTGAACCTTCATATGTATAATCATGACCTTTGAAACTTGCAGCATCTGATTCACCACCTAAACTAACCATGCAAAATGGTCTACCTAAAGCTTTTGCAATACCTTCTTTTGCTAAAGTGGTTTTACCCGTACCCTTTTCTCCAACAAAAGCAAGTGGTTCATTAGTTGAATTTGGATTAGTAATCCATTTTCCTACAAATTCTAATATCTTTTCCTTTGCAGTTCTTTGGCCATAAATACAATCATCCATCACGTTTTCAACATTAGTTAAATAAGATGTAATTTCATGATTAGGGCTTGAAAGTGAAATAGGTAGTTCATAGTATTTACCAAACGGTAATTTTAAAACACCATCAATCCAGCGTGTAAGCTTCGAATATTCAGAACTATATGAATTCATATTGTTAACTCTATCCATGTTTTCTATAATTTTAGCCTTTGAAGCTAAGGTCATCTGGGAAAGTAAAACTTTATGTCTGGGTGGAATTTTATGCCTGTTTAATTCAAATAACATTTTTTCAGTTTCTTCTAACTTTTGTTTTTCATCAGGTGTTAAAATTTCATATTTGCCAACATTCTTTCGCAGGTTATATCCACCTTTAGCTTCATTTTTTCCTGTTTTACCTGGAGCTTGGCTGAGAATGAAAATTGTTCCAATGTTTCCTTTTTTATCATCATTAACATCACAGCAATCTACTTCTGGCTCGGTGATTTTATTAGAAGTTTTTTCTTTTTCTTTTGTTAAATTGCTTTTTACCCTGTCGTAAATGTTATCACCCATTTCTTCTGCTAATTTTTCTAAATATTTCTCATATTCCTTTTCAGCTTCTTTATCAAGATCTTCAAAACTTCCTTCAAGATTTTCTGAATATTCCTTATTTTCATCTGATTCGCTTTCAGATGAATCATATTCTTTGTAAGACTTTTTTTGGGCAGCTTTGCGCGTTGGCCGAGTTCGTTTAGTATTCTTACTATTTTCTTTTAAAAGTTCATATTCTGATTCATCTACTGATTCAGAATCTGATTCGCTTTCAGGTTCTGTTGAACTATCTTTTTCAGGTGGTACATAATCATAGTCGCGTTCGGATTCGCTACTATCGCTATCTCCCCCATTATTACCTCTTTTACATTTTTTGTTATTTCTTCTAGTTAGGTTTGAATTAGAAGTTCTTTTTCTTTTGTTTCCAGTTTTTTTGGCTGAGCTATCTTTAGTGTTTTTGTTATCTTTTTCCATCCTATGATTATCCTTATCATTTTTGTTTTTCAACATCATTGTATATCTTAACATGTTTCTCTTTATACTATAATCTTTTAAGTATTTAAAAATTCTATCCTGTGTTTTCTGTCATATTGTACATGTTTTTTACATTTTTCACATTCTGTCCAATTGGTAGAGCCATTTTTTCGCAAATTAAGTACTTTATTTGTTTCTACATTTTGGAGTTGACAATCTGTACAAGAATAGACCAGAACAGAATATTCTTTAAACTTTTTTTTACAACTCCTGCACTCGGTTATTCCTGTCTTCATAGAACATGTTGTAAAAGGTCTTTCACAACACTTTTTACTTTTATTTTCACCTGTGTTCTGACCTTTATTTTCAGATGTTGAAAAAGGGGCGTAGGATGCAAATAACTGGTCCATTATACCTATAAGGCTCTTTTATTAATTCTTTAAGTGTTTAAACTGATTTTTGAAAAAATTGATTATTACATAAATAAATATGTGTAATAAAATAAAACTTTAAATGGAAGAGATAAAAGTACGTTCAACAATTCAAAACGATTCAAACACCTGTAAATGCTGTTCAAAAATGTTTGTTGTTCAAAATCAAGGAATATGGTTTTGTTGTTATTGTAGTTCAAAAAACCCAATGTGGCATTGTCCGAAGTGTTTTGACAGTAAACCAAAACATGAACTTAAAGATATTGTTAAATCAATGATTTCGATTACTATTTCTACGCCTAAAAAAGTAGAAATAAAAGAAAAAAAAGCACCCGTTCCGATAAATTGGATAAAGATAGACAAATTAACATGTTTATATTGCAAACAAAAACAGGATGATTGTGAATTTAGTGACACTTATTGTTATGACTGCTCGCTAAAATCGCAATAATTCCCAATTTGCGAAAATGACTTAAAGTGAACAGATATATAGTTTATAAGATGACATATGATTAAATCTTTATGTTAAAATGTTTGTCTCCTCTAAAA
>Ga0180438_10003580_pt1 | contig 23335 bp, 34 predicted proteins | sample SS_ome_12_FD_132455 | JGI IMG/M metagenome (GOLD analysis project Ga0180438, IMG submission 132455) | Hypersaline lake sediment archaeal communities from the Salton Sea, California, USA - SS_3_D_2 metaG | ecosystem: Environmental > Aquatic > Non-marine Saline and Alkaline > Hypersaline >...
ATAATTTTGTTTGGGCTGAAACAGAGCTAAATAAAACGTCAGAAGATGTTAATACATTTTGATTCATATCAAAAAGATTATTATTTCCTTGGCCCGTGTTAATTGTATTGCATGTAATAGAAGAAGATGAGGTAAGACTTTGATCCATGGGATAAAGTTCATTTGCTCCTTGGCCAGTATTTACTGTTGCGAAAGTAACTGCATCTGTTGTATCTAGCGTCTGATCGTATAAATTATCTTTATATAAGGCAATTCTCTGAGCATTACTAACTCGTCGAGAAGTTCCGCTTTGGTCACATTCATCTTGGTCAACTAAAAATGCTGCTGCCGCTGGATCTAAATCACTTATCTTTTTTGCCATGTTATGCCCCTTCTGTTACTCTCTGCTCGCCATCTTCTGTAACCCTTAGTTCACCATCTTCCGTTATTCTTTCTTCAGAAGGTGGGGGTGGTATGCTAAATGTTAATTGAGATATAATTAACCACCACTGATCGTTCCCAACCCTTTCATTAAGCATTGATTAAGTCCCGCCATACCAGAATATACCAGTAGCTGTAGTATTCGCACTCAACACAGCTGTTCCCCATCCTGGATGATATTCGCCTGGTTGAGCATCAATGATAATATAAGAATTTCCATCAATGCCTTTTACCTCGACATCACCCGCTGTTCTAACCCTTAGAAATTTAAATACAAATCCTAAATCTTGATCTAAAGTCATTGGTGCATTAGCTCCATTTAAAAGCCAAATGCCCACCTGTTCAGTCCTAGACGCTGGGTTTACATTTCCAATCTGATTGTTTAAATAACTCATTATATACCTCTATCTATTAATTGTCTTATAAATCTATGCTGCTATTACTTGAAGGTCGCCCGCATCATCTACGTATGCCAAATAATTTGTGCCATTTTCTGATGTAAATTGACAGTATGTGGTTTTATTAATTGTTCCAGATGCAGCTTCATGCGTAGCCACTATGTTATCCAGTATTGTTTTATCTCCTGGAGATAATTCTTCCGTCATTTCAACTTTTGCCTCTGAGTTTAAGTACACCCCATGCAGTTTGCTGCCAATAGTTTCATCTTGATATATTCTTTCGGCTAATGTAACTGGATTGCCATCACCATCTACATCATTTGGATTGTTGATATTCCATTCGCCATCTGAAAATGTTCTTGTATATATATAAATTGCCATGCTAAGAAGTCCTATAGTAAAGCTCAATCATTGTATAACTTATTTGTGCTCCGACATTATTTTGTTTTATATTAACTGCGCCTGTGTCGGCAGCCTCCACGTCAGTCAATACTCCTGATAAATCTATTCCGAATTTTATGTGATCTACTGGATGCACAAACGAAATCCCCACCAGTGATTCATTATGCACCTGGTTATCTTCTCCAATAGCTCCGTAATTAGAAGTTAAGTTAATGGTTCCGCTTGCCGGGTCTTCTGCCCACCCTATTAAGTTAATAGATTCAATGGATACAAAATCCAAAGGGATACTAAAATTAAATGAAAAGTTAGCGTTAGACGAAATTCTTCGTGCCCTATATTGTTCGTTAGTATTGTTAGTTTCTGCCGGATAAACTATATATTTCACTTCGCCAATATTAGACATCGCTATTTCGATAACTAAAGGATCAAGATTTATTATCCTATAAACTCTAATTAATGGAGTAGTGTCTTGAGTTAATATTAAATCATTAATTTTAATTACATCTCTCGCAAAACCTATAAAAGGGGGAAAATAGTTTGGCTGAACAATATCATCAAAACTATCTACATTTGTATTATATCGATGCCATCCAACTCCATTGGATGTTATTGTATTATAGTTCCCTCTATCTTTGGTAAAACCTAAAGATGTATAAGCCATAATATTTCTCTATAATTTAATATGTAAGTACCAAAATCGCGTTGGCTGCATATTATTATGCGGCTGATTTCCACCAGTACCACCAGTATCTTGAGTGCTATCACCTATCCATGCCGCGACACCACTATCAAGGGGCTTTATTTCAATGCCACCCCTATAAGAATATGTATGGGCATGATTGGCTAATTGATCAACATTTAAAGTATGATATTGATCCCCAAAAAGATCGGATGCTACAGGCGCAAAATCTAAATATAAAGAAGATGAACCAGCAACACCAAAAGCCGACCCAGAATATACTTCTAATGACATATGTTTATTTGCATCAAAATCAGCATCTGCGCTTGCTCCTCTTGACCCAGCAACTGGAAATACAGAGTCTGGGTAATTGTTCCAATATAGTCTATACAGGTTTCTAGTTGCTTCTCCAGAAAAAGTTGCTCCAGATAATCCAACTGTATCGGTAGAGCTTGATATAACGATCCATCCCGTGGAAGCCGCTGCGGGCGGCACAGCGCTCCACTTCATATCACCTGTTGTGTGGAGATTAGCACTAATCATTTCCATGATAACTTTATTTGCTGTCTGATTAAAGTTTTGATATATAAAATCATTAGATGGCGGTGTTCCAGTTTGCATTTGGAGATTAGTAAGGGCCCATCGACCAATTGTATTTAATGGAAATCTCCACCTCAATCTTAATGATGAGTCTCTATTTGTACCTAAACTTTTTCCAGCAATGGATGGTATGTTAATGCTGGAAAGAGCAATACGCGCCCAAACACCATTTGGGAAATTAAAATTAACAGGCGTTGGAACTGACGCAGAAGGTGCCCCACCAGTACCAAAATTCTGCTCAATAATAAGCTCTGTTGCTGCTGGAACAGATCCGAATGCATCAAAATTAATATGGACTGTTTCGCCTGAAAAAGCCCTAACATCATTAATTACGTACACTAGGTCTAAAGAGGTTGAAGCAGCCGTTCCTATTGCTTCATATTCAAAATATCTAGGAGCATTTTTAGACGGACCATTAGGGATTCCAACCCCTACAGAAGAATCTACAAATCGAATAACATCATTTATTCCATCTGCTCCAGTTTTTTCAAATAACCAACCAGTTGTAACCTTTTCTGTCGAGCCCGTAAGAGATCCGTTATTATTAACAACTGAGCCAGAAGTGTAATAACCGTCAGCAGTAGTGATCCCAATGCTGCCTCCTCCCGGCGCTACTCGAGTAAATCCCTGTGATGGAACCCTCGGTAATTTAGGAACCAAGCCAGAAACAAGACCATTAAATATATCGTTTGATATAACATGGAAATTTCCATTTATTATGAAGTTCGCAACATCCGCATTGACTGTAATAGGGGGACCTGTTCCAGAAGTAACAATTGGATAATCATCGATTGATAAAATCATTCTTCCGCTAGCATCTCTAATAACAACAAAATATTTATCCGTTCCGTTATCTTCCCAATACATTGGTACAGGGGTTCCACCAGTTCCATCTAATGGGATTGGATTTATATAAGCTCCAATTCCAGCAGGATCAGAATACACTGGTTTCGGAGTAATCTTATCTAACGAGCTGTATGTTTCCATCGTTCCATTAGCGGCCAGCTTCCCTTCTGCATCATGAAAATACCACTTAGGGGATGGTGCTAAAAAAAATGTTGCCATTATTAATCTTCCTCAAGCCCTTTTAGAGCATCTGCAATTAAAACCAAGCCAATACCAATTAAAAAATAACCAACCATTAAAATAGCTCCCTTCCCGCTTTAATTCCGCCGCCAACTGCTGCCCCAGCTCCGGCTAACTCTAGCCCGCGCAACCCGTATTTTCTAATTAGTTTAGAGGATCTAAATTGATTTTCTATCTTATCATTCATGAACTCATGAGTTGGGTCTACAAATTCTCTTAAACCTTTATTTTCTAATTTATTAAACTCATTTATAAATTTTGCCGGATTTATTTTTAATTTCCCACCAATGCGTCTAACCGCCGGAGAAAGTCCATGCGCAACAAATAAATCTCTATCTTCTGGAGATAATCTTTCTTTTATAAAGCGTGCGCTTTCTTCTGGTTGTTGCAGAAGGTTAAATATTCCTTCTGGATTATGCTTCATTCCTTTTCTTTTTAAAAGCATATTCGAAACAAGTCTATTTTCTAAAAAAGGAGCTACTTCATTTTTATGAAACTCAGATGCATCTAGATATGCTTTTTTTAGAACTTGGTTGGTATTACTCCATCCATTTCCAGCTTGATCAAAGGAATCTAAAATGTCTTCTCTCAATGCATTTCTTGCTTGTCCTGTTGCAAAAGATTTTGCGCGATCGGCTGGATCGAGGCTATTTCGCAATGCTGATTGCTCCTTAAATAGTTCCGATTGCAATTTGTGAGCATTTTTAAATGAGGGTGTTTTTTTAAAATCTAATAAGGCTTCTTTTGCTTCTGGTCGATAAACATTTAATTCCCCCATCAAAGGAGTTGATTTTGAGGAAATAATTTGCAACCCTTCTTTCTCAATTCTATCAGTAGGAGCGACTAATTCATCTCCAAATCCAGCTTTTTTAGCTAATTCATGTACATAGTCATAGTTTTTTTTGCTGGCTAACTTCGTATTTTTGTATAATTCTTTGATCTTATTATTTAAAGGGGTGTGGAGATCTCTTAAGCCTCTTCCTCGCGATATTTTTTTGAAAAAATTAACGGCCGTATCCGCAGCATTTTTACCTGAAATAGGAGAAGCAAGCCTAGAAATTCCTCTTCCTGCCGCTCCAGCCACTCTTTCTGCCCCTCTTAGCCCTGCTGCGCCACCAGTACCAAGGTATCCTAATGCTTCCGTAGCAGCCTGTGGTATTTGAGTCATTATATCTTGTTGCTGAACTCCAGGAATAGCCATTGGATGAACCGATGGTAACTTAGCTAATTGACGTACGCCAGGCACCCCAAAATATCGCCCTAACAATCCAACATCCCGCGGTAGATTTTCTAATCCGGCCACTGCGCTTTCTGCACCTTGAGCTATTCCGCCACCTATATTTAAAAGAGCTTGTAATGGAGAATGTTGAGGTTGAAAAGAAATACCCATGAATTTTGTTGGTTGAGCTTGTTGTGGAATATCAGCTAGCGAAGGAGTAAACCCACCTTCACTAGGCTTCTGTTGAATCTCTTCTATGTCTGATAATGTTGGTTTATAAGCCATTGTTATTTACCTAGCTGAGATTTTACTTGTTGCTGTTGCTGTGGATTCAGAGATTGATACCAACCCTGAAATTGTTCTTTATTTTCAAATGATGGGACCTCTACTTGCGCAGGTTGTTGCATTTGCAAGTCTGGAGTATCCCAAGTTACGCCAGTCTGTTTTTCTAAAACTCCAGGATATAAGGGTTGAGAAGCCCTGCTTAAACCTTTTCCAAGAGATGATATTTCTTTCTTCAATCTATTAAATTGATCTAAGGCAAATCTCGGATTAGATCTCCATGAATTAGTTGCCTTTGTAAGCATATCTTTTAATTCATTCATTTGAGATGCGCGCACACTTAACCCTTCAATATTTCTCATTATGTTTGCCTCATTTTGAGCTAGAATATTTCCAAACTCAAAATAATCGCTATAGGCTTTAGGTTTATCTTTCTTGAGAGAATCCCAAAAAGCTTGGCCTTTTCCCATTGCTCCAGCATATAATGATGCGTTTTTAACTACCCTTTCTATTCTCGGATCGTTTAATACATTTTCTGCTGCAACAGCAGCACTAAATCTTTTATAAGTTGCCGGATCACTTCCGCCCATATTCTGCTTAATTTGAGCCGTTGTTCTCAACCTGTCTTGATAAGCATCTGGCCCAATAGTTTGAGTTGGGTCATGAGGATTTTGCGGTGTTTGTTTTGGCAATTGAGGGAATAATCCAGGCTCAACGTTCCGCAAAATCTTCCTTCCTATTCCAGGATTATATACATTTAACGTTTCTTTTTCTGTTGGAGTCAGATGAGAATAAGCAGTGGCAGCTCTATACCATGGATTTTGTGCTTGAGAGGCAGTCTGGGCTTGCATACGCTTAATGTCTAACAATGATGGCATCTCACTAATTTCTGTTTGCATTTTTTGCAATTGTAGAGGCCTTAATTTCTCTTGAAATGCAGCCTGTCTTCTAGCGGTTTCAGCTTGCCTAAGAGCATTCGCAATATTTAATCCGCTTTGTATGCCGCTTTGTGCTCCACCTATCAGTCTTTGAAGTGGAGTAGGTGCAGGTTTTACAATTGGAATATTATACATATTATTTCCCAAATAAATAATTTCCTAGAGCGCCCCCGCCGGGACCGCCCAAGAATGCTCCGCCAAGAGTTCCGCCTATCTTGCCCAGGCCACCCAATAGTTGCCCACCAATTCCAGGTTGTTGCGCTTCACCGATGTCAGACCTAGCAATTCCTCCATACCCTTGGCCTATCTCTTGGCCTAATTGACCAGTCATTTGGCCAATTCCTCCAGCTGCTTGCTCACCCATTCCGGCTAATCCGCCTAATCCGCTAAGATATTGTCCACGCATTCCAAGCATTCTATTCAGGTAGTTTTGGACATCTTGTCCGCGGAGTGATTGCGCCCTTTCAGCGGCATGCTGCATTTCAGCGCCAGACCCAAGCATTCCACTGGCTGCCGATGCTCGTCCAGCTGCTTGTTCGCCAGCTTGAATTTGAGCTTGTAATTCTGGGGACTCTCTATATTGGGACATCATTTGCTGATAGAGTGCATTTGGATCTGAATATGCGCCCAAAGCTTCCTCATATTTAGGAATTGCATATTGACCGGCACCTAAATAAGGTTGATACGCTTGCTCTCCGCGCTGCTCAATCTGTTGTTGCTGCCCCATTCCTTGCTGGATCGCCTGCCTTGCTTCATCGTATCCGCCGCTGCTAGTGCCCATTCTCATACTCCAAATAATATCTATTATTATGCGTGGAACAATGTTTGAATCCACACCATTTTGCATTTAAGAGGGCTTTTTTGTTATGTTCGTAAATAAGCGATATTAATTTCTTACACTTATTTTCTTTAAAGAATTTCTTGAGGGCGAGCTTTGAAAGCTTTAATGCTATTTTACCCCGATATTCCTTAAAAAAGCCAATATCTACAACATAAATTTCTTTTAAATTCATACTTTTTTCAAGATTCAAACAAATGCCCACTCCTGCTACTTCGTGTTTATAAATAAGAAGATAACATTTATGGTCTTCTCCCAGTTCACTTATATACTTATCTAATCTATTTGCATCTGTGAATCCATCTATAATATCTTCATGAGATATTAATTTCTTTAATATCTCTTTGTCTTTCACTGACTCCACATGAAACATTAAGCGGCAACCGGTGTAAATGTGACCCACGCCCCGCCTTCTCTAAAATTAAATCTGTCGGTTGTTAGATTGTAAATAATTGCTCCATCTCGTGGGTTTACAAGTTCATCTCTTTGAGTTTCAGTAAATCTTGTAACCTCAATAATAGCCGTTTCATTTCCTTTGGTTACATCTGGCGCAATCGATGAATTTGAAAATCTAGCGTGAGTAATTGCATATCCAGTTACTCGAGTGATTGAGTTAAACCAATTCCTCCATGGATCGGTTAATTTACCACTTTCTAATAGGTCGTCGTATATTGGAGCTTCTGGTAAAAATGGAGGAGAAATAGATCGGTTTGTCATTCTGGCAATACCTCTATATCTGCTGCCGCACCAAGAATGTAATAAACAACATTATTAAACATCTCTAGCTTAATAATAGCGTCTCTTCTGGTTCCAAGCCTTCTCCAAATTGTGCGCTTTACTCTTGCGCCACTCTTTCCAACTTCTCTTCTATCAAAATTATGATAAGTTACTCCGCCATCTTCCGATATTGAAAGGAAGATAACAGGGTCAGCATCTATCCCTAAAGTATCAGGGATGCCAACACCTTGAAGCATATCCACGTGGAATCTATTGAGGCGTATTCTTTCATAAGTTGGCGAGCTCATCACATGAGCAATGCGTGTTCTCTTTATGCGCTCACCAGCATTTGTTAAGAAATCATTTCCTAATTCATATAAGAACGAATCATTATATGAACCCATGAAATGTCGTCCTTTATAGAATGCGTGAGTATTTCCAATGTGCCTCGTTTCATCTAGCATCTCTAGTTCATGCCATTTGTTTGTATCAACATTATAAACAAATGTTCTTTGGTCAATCGAAAAGTTTATCTGATAAAATATTTGTCCATTTATTTTAAATACAAATCCAGTAGCATCTTCCGGTGTTGTGAAATTCTGGATTGTCTCATCTATTTCTCGCGTACTAATCGGGCGTGGCATCGTTCCCATTATCATCATAATGGAGCCTACGCCATCTTCATCATTAGAAAGATAAAATAATCTATCAAATCCTTCGGTTAACGAAGCTTGAGCTTTTATACCATGCTCTAATAATAGGTTGTTGTCACGTCTAAATGGAAAGTCAGCTAAACCAGCATCTAACCAAACCTCACTCTTTGTTTCTCCAAAAAAGAATACTCGTCTTTTTAAAACTGCACATGCTGATAATATAGTGGGGCGAGATTCTATTAATGCAAAATTACCGGAAGTCCATGATTTACCATTATTTTGATCACTTATATAAAATTGATTAGTTATAGTAGATGACCCATTTACTACTATAAAATAACTATCCATATAAGTAATATCTAATGGGTCAACATTTACAGCGGTTAGCTGCGCCGTCTCATCAGTTAGGGTAGCTGTTCCTGTGTCCCATATTAGAAGAGTTGCATTATCTACAAAAGCAACTTGAGTTTCATTGGCTGCGACTCCGACATGTCCGACTGATGTTGCTAATGTTGGCCCTGAAAGAATGCTAATTATGAAGCCACTGTCCATCCGATAGATAGAGTTGCCTACCGCGAAATAAACGTCACCCTTAAATACAATGGATGCCCGCGCTATTCCGCCTGCTGAGAATTCACGGAATTGGTCTAATCCGGGCCATGGAGCTAAATGTTTTGGCTTCTTCCCATCTGGATCTAACACTTCATACATATTTATAGTGCGCTGGGCATCAATTTTGCCAACTGGATCTTCGGCAAAGCTTCCAACAACAGGGAAATCTATTCTTTTGTCAGCACCAATTGTCATGAAAATATCCCAAATGACTCTAATGCGAAGTCGCCATATTTATTCATTAGAATATTATCTGTCCATATTGCCATATCAACATCATTTGCAACTTTGAGGTTTTCTTTCATTTCTTGATATGCGGCTTCAGCTGTTGGGCTCCAATTTGCTGATGGGTACACATCTTTTAGTTCACGAGCTAAAGCATATCGTAAGAATCTAAAATAGTAAGGAGGCACTTCGTCTAGATTGTCGTATAGCTCCACATGGTCTAACATAAACTTAGCTCTTACATGACATTCATATTGAAATGATGGAACCGGATAGAATTTTAATTTAGTTAATAAGTCATCTTTCATTAACATGACGTATCCAGGACGGCTTTTTAAGTCAAATAGCCTCGTATTATTAAGAACGTCGGAACGCTTAACAATTCTTACTGGATAAGAGATAGAGTCTCTAATAATATTTACATAATCTAGCTCAACTATTCGTTCAGCTTCTATATCAGCTGGAATAACATTTGAGATGGTATATTCATCCTGACCATCAACCATATTAAAGACTAATTCTCTAATGAATGGTATAAAAATTCCTAGCGATGAAAAGTGATCGAATAAATCGTTAAGGTAATAAAGTCCTTCCGTTATTTGAGATCCCGACGGCGTTTCATCTGGGGAGAACTCACCAATAAGATAGAAAGCTTTAACAATGATATCATTTGCTGTTCTGGGTGTTTGCGGCATTATCCGATACCTTTATTTTGGGTGGTCTACCGCGCCTTTTCTTGGGGCGCGGTATCTCACTAGATTCAGCATTAATTACTTCATCTTTTTTTTGCTTTTCGTCCAAGCTGTTCCCGTCTTTTTTGGAGTTGATGGTATTGGCATCTTTCCTGGAGGCGGTGTTAACTTGTTCGTATTTGGGTTCTTCTCTTTTGATTCGTAAGCCATTTTTCTTCTCCTCATCAGTATGATAAATAGTTTTGTCATACCACTTGCCGGTATCTAATAATTGCTGCGCATGATCGCGTGAGCAAATCTTATAGACACCGGCAAAGTGCATAACCTTATAAAGCTTTTTAGGGCTATAACTCATATTAAGAAACTAACTTAGTTGCGTATTGACCATGCCACTTCCAACCACAAAGAGCATCTAAACGCATAACGTTAACGTCATTTAATATGTCACCTTGGAAACTTACACGCAAAGATACATTTGTATCTGGACTTGTTTTGATGTAAGTGCGATTCACGTCAATAGTTTCAAGAGGTGGAACAACTAAATCCAATCCGCGTTTTGCGTACGCCAAGTTAACGTTATAAGTAACAGGAGTTCCAGGAACTGTAACACCAAGAATAGAAACGGCTGCCCCATCTAAAATTGGGCTAGTTACATTTCTACGAGCATCTGCTAAATCGCTAACAATACTTGGGCTTACAGTAATAGTTACGTTACCGCCGACGTCTGCGCTAGCATCAGCTAACACAACGAATTGCATTAATTGACCTGTATCTGCGCGACCAACTGGATTAACCGAATTCGATCCTGCAAACGTAACAACATCACCAGCTCTGAATACATTAGCTGCGGAAGGTGTGGCGCCATCAAGAACAATTGTATTTCCAGAATTAACTTGTCCGTTGACAACAACAGTTCCAGCCAAACTACCGGTTGTATGACGAGCAATAGATTGATTTTGGAAAATGTCGAAATAAGACAGATGTCCTAATTGTGATTTAAAGGAAATATCATCATTCAAGGTATCATTGAATGCATTTTGCAAAGATGCTTTTAAAGCAGATGCATCACGCACAGATAACCCCATATAAGCGTTGTCTAAAATTGGCATCGCTTGTTCAAGCATTTTAGCGCCAGCTAAATCAACTGCTGCAAATGAGTTGACGGGAGTTCCTGGTGTTCCAGTTGCAAAGTTAACTTGTTGAACGCCGTCTAAAGCAATTTGAGTTTCCATCTGCTTAACAATTTCTTGCACAGCTGGCTCAATATATCTTTCTGAAAATCTTTCTAAACCGTTATCAACCTCAAGAGTAAGTTCTTTTGAATTGTATTCGGTAAGGACGTGATATTGATGCTCAACAACTAATGGTGTGGTTTCTTCATCAACGTCTTGTATTGCTCCAATTCGACCATCGCCAACCGTAAAATGGTTTTGACGACGAATATTAACGGTATCGCCAATGCGATATTCTTGCATTTTAAAATCACTTTCATAACCGCGATTAGCAGTCATAACAAATGAGTTATTGTTTTCAAATTTAGCCAAGGCAATATTTGCCACTAGCTCGGTAACACTAAATTGATTAGCCATGTTTTATACCTCAAAAAATAAGTTATCGTTTTCGACGGCTTCGTTCTTTTTCTTTATAGTAAGCTCTCAAATCTTTTGGATTCTGAGCCACCCTAGAAAATGAATTCATGGGCTTTTGACCCACCGTCTCCCCTACTGGTTGTACCGGAGCTGGCGCACTTGATATCGTTGGCTTGCTAGCTAACTTAAATGCGTGCTTCACAACTTCCGCTTGTTGTTGCCGAGGATGTAATTTAGAAATGCGCTGGACTTCTTTAGGATTTTTGGCCAAATAATAGAGTAAATCAGCTCCATTAGGAGATACTTTCGCTACTCCTAGCATAGATTCACTTAAAGGCAAGTTATCATTTCGCACTACGTCGTCGAAGTCTTCATATTTGCTAGCAGCTTCATCAATGGAATCAAAAAATCTTTCTTCCTGCAGCTGCTCGTAATATTTGTCTTCTCTCCGTTGTTGCTCTTGAGACGCTTGATACGCATACTGTTCTTTTTGTTGATTAAAAAGAGCAGCCCCATATCTAGGGTCACTTGGGTCAAGATATTGCCCAGTAAATGGGTCAATCACTTGTCCTGGTTGAGCAGATGGCGCTTGCTGAGCTTGCGGTGTTTCATATCCTGCTTGAGGATATTGAGCACCTTGACTCAACTGTTGAACTTGCGCTTTTAGATCAGCTATTTCTTGCTGAACTCTCTTATTTTTTCTTTCAATCCTACGTTTTGCATATTCAGGGTTATCATTAGTTTCAGTTGAAGCTTCTGAACTATTCGGATTTTCCGAACTGTTCGAAACACTTGTAGACTCAGCTTCCATATGGCTGGATTCTTGAGCTACAGGCTCACTACTAACTTCACTAACAGGAGCAGCTTCCACTGCATCTGAACTTTGCATTGCTTCATCACTCATAATCAATCCTCATATTTTTTAAAGGTTAAAATAAAACCACTCGTATAAACGGACGCTTTAAGGTGCGCTTACCTCTCGCTTTCGCGGTCGAAACCCATTAAACTCTGCGCAGTCGCGCTATTGTGTTTAGCAATGTTGCTATGTGCGCTCATAATCTTTGACATAGCATTAGCTACATCTCCCTCGTATCCAAGCTGAGCTTTACTTATTTCGGCTCCAGTCTTCATACGGTTCATCTGTTGATCGTTTTGCAATTTCATCATTTCTAATTCTGTTTTTGCGGCATCTATTTGTTGTTGCTGCTGCGCTTGCTGTGCTTGCAATTGTTGTTCTTGCTGTTTAAGTTGAAGTTCAGCCTGCTTTAGTTGCATCTCTTGTTGAGCCATCATCATTTGTGGATTAGGTTGAGGTGGTGGGGGTGGCTGACCTTCCTCTTTTGCTAAGATATCTTTTGGAACTAACGTCTTAAATCTCTCAACTAATTGTGGGTTATTTTCCACATCAATGTTTTCAGCTATTAAATCTGCAACCAATGGGAACGTTTGAGGGTTAATCTTAGCCATTTCCACTAGGATTTGAAGCGCATTTTCTCGTTGAACAGCAAAGCTTGGGCCGCTTTCAATGACGACATCATATTCGCCGCCCTTCAAGTTATTCTGTACTCCACCGGCTACTTGCTGATTAACTGTTATGTCTCTATCTTTTCCATTCTGAGTTTGGATGCTTACTTTTCTTTCAGTATCGTAGATTTCAGGCAATAAAGACAAGATAACGCGACCTGTTTGCTCAATACATCTATCTAAGTTGTCCATATAAACAGCTACTGACATATTCCCTGTGCGTTGGCGCTCTTTCAAAGCTACCCCAGATAGCTCTTGACCTTGAGCTCCGCGATTAGCTTCGTAGTAACCAAGAACGCTCTGTATATCCATCTCCGCACGTTTGTATTGCTCTAGTAAAGTGGTTGGAACCTCAGAGGCTGGAAGTCTTGTTGGAAGTTGTTTTGTAATTGGATCAGGTTTAGCTAATAAAATACCTTGCTGAACGGATGGATTGCGCCACATATCAATCAACCCTTGGCCGCTCATGTTGTCAGGAGTTCCAATAAACTGTTCTCTGCGGCTATTTTTTATAGCTTGAGCAATTTCACTTCCGCAATAGTTAAGGAATCGTTGCGCATCTCTAACATAGCGAACAAAAGATATGGTTCGCTCTTCGGCATCTACAACATGAACTGCACCAGGACAAAATATAATTGGGAAATGTTTTGACGGCCATTTATATTTTTCTAGAATCTTTCCATAGACAGCTTTGTAACACATTATTCGATAGTCGCTAGATTTTCTGCTAGATATGATTTCAGGAAGAATTATTTGCTGATCGATTCCGCTAACATCTTCCATCTCAACCATTTCTTCATAACGAACTTTTATTTCTCTATATTCTTTATCGGTAACAGTTTTGCCATTGTCTAATTTGTGTAATGTGAACGTATACCATTCTTTTTTGTAATACTCGACGACGCTTATGGTATCTTTTGTCCCCCATTTAAACTCTTGTATTTGTGATTGTTCTGGGAACGACTCAGGATAGGGAACATCTGGATATTCTCTTTTGAACTCTTTTCGATCGCGAATGTCGTAATATCCGCAAAATTCCCCATCATGCTTCGTAGCTTCTTTAGCATTTGGATCGAAGAATACACGCTCTGGATTCTCTATTCTTCTAAGGAATATATGTTGATCAAACGACTTTGGCGTCTCATAGTCAACCATGATGCGTAATGCGCCGAAACCACCGGCTAGCGCATTTTCAAAAGCGGTTTGATAAACAATATCTGATTTAGAATCGTATGCTATTTTACGTACAATATCAGTGCGCAGGTCAATAGCTTGTTGATCTGATTCTCCATTAAGACTTCGTACTTTAAGGTTTGGTGTGTTATATCTTTGCTCTCCAACTACCTTCTTAAAGAAGTCATATATTTTGTTGAAGGTGAGCATGGGCTTCTGAAGTCGGTTGAATTCAGACCTGTCAGTTTGATCCCATTGAGATAAAAATAAGAAATTCTTATCTTCTCGCATGAACTTCAAATTTTCGGTATAGCTTTCGTACCAGCGTCCGACGTTCTTTGATATTTCTTCGAGTAGATCTATTTCTTTTTCAGACGAACTTTTGCGCGCCATAGATATTTAAAATCATTAAGTTTGGAGGGACTTAATAACATTAAAAGATAGAATCTGATAGAGGGGTCAGATTTTAATAGAGGGATTAAGTAATCTTTTAATATTTACGCTATTATCTACACAAGGGAATGCAAATGTCAAGGCTAAAGCATCAGCTTCATCAGGACTTCTATGTCTTTTTTTAATCTCATCTTTCTTTTCAAGCAAAATACGTGTATTTGAATCATAACTATATGCTGGAGAGCATAAATCTTCGTGCAGAGATTCTTCATCAGGGATAGAGCATGGCTCATCTTCTAACCACGCTTTCATTTCACCCCACATTTCAGCGCGAACATTTCTATATCTTTCGGCATTGTATGGGGTTGCGCCTGCATTTATTCCCTTCACGGTATCAACATGACCAAGCTCTCTTAATCTATCGACAATACCGGCTCCAATTCCAATAACATCCACGAGAACCTTGTCCGGATTTTCTTCTTTTATTAGCTTAGTTATTATTCCAACAGTTTTCATGGTATCGCTTTCATTAAAGCTTTGTAATTTATAAGCGACTCTTCCATGTCTAAATATAATTGATGTTCTATCTTTTCCTGGGCCAGCTGGATCAACGCCCATAAACTTTGTTCCATAAGGCTTATTGTAATCACTCTGCCTAGCCTTCACTACAGAATTCGATGGAATAAATGAGTCTCCACTTGTGCTTTGGAACGCTTCCACAGGCGTACATGGATATTCTTGCATAAATGCTTTGTCACCCATCATTCCTTTAGACGTAAGTTCTTTTATCTTCTTACGACGCCATACCAATTGTTCGTTTGATAGTTTATATATCTTACGTAGCTCATCCTCTTCTGGAGTTATTTTAAATCCGTCAGGTACTGTCTCCTTATATTCTTGTTGCCAAAACCAAGGAATAAATATAGGAATGTAGTCTGAATCTTTTTGGAGAGAAGCTTTCCATTGTTCGTGAAAATAATTTCCGAGACCGTGAGCTGTTGATTCAAGTATAATTTCGGTGCCTTTCTCACCTGGAACAGCTTGAAGAATTCCCTTTGCGTGGTCATCAGCATTCGGCCAAAATGCAACTTCGGAACCGTGGAATAATTGCAATGTGCTAGAGCGGCCAACGCCTCGTGTTCCAGCTGTTCCAACCTTATAACCTGAATCTAAGTTAGGAAAGTCTAGCTCTTTAGCATTCTGCGTTCCAACGATAGGTCGGAACATCTCAGGGCAATTTTCATGGTACCTCTGGGACATTTCAAATAGATTGTTGGTTGCTTCTTGGTCGTGAGTAAGGATGAATGCGCGCAGACCTTGATTGTGTGTAACCTTCCAATAGAATCGGCCCTCAACGTAAGTAGAGCATCCTTGCTGCCGACCTTTGAGTATGACGGCTCTTACTTTCCCTGTTTTCTTATATTGTTCTTCTAATTTCTCGTGAATATATCGCTGCGCACTATTAAGAATGAATGGAATTACTTTACCACTTTTTAACCTAATCTTTAGGCATGACCTTGCATAATAGTGGAAATCTTCTTTTAATTTAAGTCTTATTTCATCTTCGGTTGGCATTAAAAATCGTCTACCACATTAATTGCTATTAGAAATCCAACAAATAAAATCATAAGAGGAATTCCTATTCCTCCGCCATAGATGACTGCATAGACAATCAAAACTTTGGCCATCACAGCAGCTCCGCCCGTTCCAATTCCAATTAAGTCAATCATCCATGGAAGCATCATACCCCAAAAGAAGTAGCCAACTGCTGCACTTAAAAACAGTGCGCACCCCATTACCGATAAAAATGCTTTCATTATGTTATTCCAATAAGAGTTGCACATGAAGACATGATCTTCATTTATTGTCTCCGATTAGTGAATGGGTAAGGAATGCTAGAAAAACTATCTCTATATTTAGTGGCTTCCTCTTCCCCATGTTTTTCTTTAATATTGCTAACTACTTTATTAAAGCTTCGGCTAACAGCTCTGAAAAACATTAATTCCATAGTTTCTTCATTCAGACAATTTGGATCCGTATTTTTACTTTTGCCATATGCTATTGTTCTTGGCATTCTTTTATCTCACTATATCGGATGGAATTAAATTCTGATACCCACAATTCACGCATTTTATTTCACACATTCCACCCTCTGAATTCTCAGTAACACTGAAAGAATGGTCGCCCTTCAAACACCTAGAAGCAGTCGCCTCACGTTTGCTTTTTGCTTCTTCCCGGGATTTCTCGGTTATCATATCGATCAACTGATAAACCCAAAATATAATGGCGCCAACACCAACAATCATACCTAAAGCAATCATTTATCTTTAAATCCTAAGCACTTAGTCCCGCATATCTTGCATTTAAGCCAATCGTAGACTTTATCATATGATCCATCTTTTCGATAGTCGTGATGTCCCGTCTTGCAATTAGGCTTAAAAGAATCATCGCGCTTCTTTCTTAATTTACGCTTAAATAATCTATCTTTATCTGTAAAAAAATCATCCTTCATTCTTTACCTCCTCACATACTGATTGAGCCCACGATAATGCACCAGGAGAAAGAAGCCAATCAATATTTGGCGCAAGATGGAAGCTCCCATTAAGTCCATGCACCTGCGGCGGAAGCTCGGAAAGCTTCAATATTGGCGCAGGCTTCTTAAATACCCTCTCCCTCGCTATGTGAAAATCATCTTCCATCTGTTGTAAGTTCATAAACATTCACCATTTTCTTAAAATTTTCGAGAGTTGTTTCGGGTAGCATTTCATCAAATGTGCTTCCATGATAATGTGCTAACCAAAATCCACGATCGTTTATTGTTTCAACTGACTCATCTTTACCTAGTCGATTGGGAATCATCCAGTAGTTACTTTCCCAATAAACTTTCTTAATCTCATATGGCAAACAATCCATATCCTCATGATATTCATATGGTGGCCCAGCATTATGCTCATATGGCGCATCGTCCCAATCATCACCCCATTGAAGTTTTACATCTTGCGTAGTAAACCAAGCTTGATTGTCTAAGACTAGGCATAGCTTGAAATGTTTATCCATCAATTTTCCACGGCCGCATTTGCAAAATTTTATGTTAGTCAAATCTATATCTATTTCACTAGTCAGCCCTAAATTCCCTCTCATTTTCTCCCCACAAGGTTCTGTATACTTCTTTGTAAAATAATCTTGATTTTCTTCATCAGTCATTTCTTTTTCCTGTAATAACTAACGTTTCCCCAGCAATCACTGATTCCACTTGCAATATCTTCTCCTTTTTTATCAAAAAACGTTATGCATTCTGAATGCGGCTCTCCAGTTATTTTAACAGTGTGCACATCATCCACATCAATTATTGAATCAGGAGCAGGTGGGTATTCAGTGCAATCTAACCTATTTGATAAAAATATATTACTTTTTGCTGTTTGTGGTTTTACCAACCAACACACAATAAAGCCACAAATAAACCAAACGAATCCAGCTAAATAAATCATTTCTTTATCTCCAAAGTTTCACTAGTTGCTCTATTTATCTTCATGTTTTTTCCTTCCAGCATGATTTCTAGTAATTTATAAATATGCATATCAGTACATTCTATAGGGCCAACATACGCCCCACCTTCAACTGGGCTCCACCTACTATATTTCCACCCATTGAAATTCTTGTTGTCCGCTCCATCAATCTCACAAATACTTCCATCTTTATTTACTGCAACCCGAACAAGCAAAGGAGATCGATCGGGTTCATTTACGATTTCATTTTCTATATAGAGCACCTTATCTTTAAATTTATAATAATCACCTATTTTTCTTTCAATGCTATTAATTCGGCTGCGAGTCATAAGGACCAACACAAACACAGCAAAAGGGAATGCCGCACTTAATATATTTATAATTTCATTCATTTCTTTACCTCGTAGTCATAACTGCTATTGAATGCACTTCATCTTCGCGCGGATGCCTTCCGAATATATATTTAACTCCATCTTCTTCTGATTCTCTGATGCTCAAATCTTTAAATCTTTTTATCAATGGAAGTTCTAAAGCATCTTTTTCCGCTTCAACAACAGCTTCCCACGCCTCTTCAAGGCGATATGTTGGAGCAATCCTACCATCTGAAACGCCATATGCATTTTGAACTCTGATCATTTCTCACCCTCTAGCTTAATAACTTTCGTTTTTACCAACCAATCAAGTTGTTCTTTAACTTCCATCTTAATGGCGCAGTTCATCTCTCCAAGTAAATTGAGCCTCAGATCTATTTCTTTGTTGAACTCAATGGATGTCTTATCTTTCCTACTGCGCTCCCACTCCTCCATAATTCTGTTAAGTTCCTCACTAAAGGTTTCTCGCTTCTTTTTTCTAAATAAATTTGAGATTCTCATATTTTCATCCCCCTACCTATAGGTGGATCAAAACTTAAAATAACAATAACTTGCACTAATATTGGAAGCCACACATGAAACCATGATATCGCAATCCACCCCATAAACTTTAGGATAACCAATACTAAAAATATAACAAAACAAATACTCATATTTACATTCTCCTAATCTTTCAAATCAATCAAATATGCAAATGGCCTATACTTGCCATCACTAACTTTACATATAGCATAGTGTTGGCCATCATCTTCAACATTATCTAACGGAACAAACTCTATCTCATCATTTCTAGTGAATCCAAGATGGTCTTTGATATCCTTACGACTCTTAAACGATTCTTTAAGCTCATCCTCAGCATAAGTTTTAGATGAATTTATCTTGCCGAATCCTTCGAATGGATTATGTATGAATTTATAGGTCATTTTTCATCCCAGCTGAGCGCTAATTTCTTTCGAATTTCTTTCAAATGATTTATCTTAGCTTCTGAGTACTTGTCGTTCCACATGCGGTTAACGGTTGCCTTTGTCTCCTGAAAATTAATCGCCTGATAAAGCATTTTTTTTTCAAACTCTTTATCTGCTTTTTTCATATCTCTTTTTGGTTTACCAATCAATGCCTCGTATGAAAGCTTTGAAATTACAATTAAAAAGCATAAACACACCATAAACCCACCAAAGTTACTCCAGTCGATGTTATTCATTCTTCACCCCCAAAGTTTCTAATAACCAATGACACTATCCCAACAACACTTAGCGGTAACCATATTGGCAGCGTTAACGCTAATGGAGACAAATCAAATACGCCCCTATACTGCATTGCACACAACAACGCAGTTAATATGCAGCATAAGAACATAAATGCTGTGAAACTAATCTGATCGTTTTGTTTATTCATCTTTACATCCCCATTCTTCTAATTGCTTTAACATTCCAATTAAGATATTCCATCGCCTGAATAATGCTAGATAGTTTTAGCTCGCACATAGCGGATTCATCAATCATCATCGTATAACTCCGCTAATCTCTTCAATTCTTCTTCATGAGTTTTAACATTCACTTCCATTTTATCGGTGAACATCTGCAAATGTTTTCCTAACAGCTCCAATGATTTGTTAGCGCCATTAGCATTGAATTTATAAACGCCTGTTTCATTTCCGTCTTTATCAAGTACCGGCTCATTCTGCATGCATCTCTCAACTATATCTTTTAAATTAGTTAGCACATAATCATTAGTAATATTTGTTCTTTCTGACCTCATTTTATTTGCCTCTTTTATAGCTTCGTAAACGTTAGCATATGTTAGCAGCCGTGACCCTATCTCTTTAGCCGCAGCAGAGCTATACCCAGCCCGTATTGATGCCTGGGAAGCATTCCCATCTTTGATATATTCTTGCACAAAGCGCTCTTGCTTAATTGTTAGTTTCTTGCTCACCATCTAAATCCAGCCATTAATTTCAAAAACTATAAACCCACCTACCACCAGCGCTACTGCCAAAAGAATCGCACTCCAAAAGTTCTCCCACCAACTGTTATTATCATATTTCTTCTTCAACTTTAGAAGGCACACTCTTTGCATTTCTCTTGTTTCTAATTTATTACATAATGCTATCTCAAGAGATGCATATTTAGCATCTTGAATATCTTGTTCAGCTCCAGCAGCCATAGCCATTGCGCCTGCTGATAATGCAAGTGAGCCAGCATCTGCGAATGCAACACCAGGCACAGGAATCAATAAAATTAAAATTAAAATCAGTTTTCTATACATTGTTTTTCTCTTGTTTAATTGTTAGCTTCGCGCTCTTTAACCATCGAATTGTATAGATGTACTTCATTATTAAGACTTCTATCCATAAATTTTATTTTTTCCTCACATTCTTTTGAGCAATACTCCTTGTATTTATCAAAAATTAATTCTAAATTATCCATAGAAAACTCCAGTGAGTTGCTGTCATCAAAATAATCCTTCCTATAACATCTTCCCGCATCATACTTAACACCAGAAGATGAAATGATGATTTTCCTAATCATGCCTACATCAATATAAGATACTTCTTCGAACCTATAATAAATAACAATATCACCTACATTAAATTTATGTTTCACTCTCATTCTCCTAATATCTAAATTAAGGACACCAACACAAATTATTAGCGAATCATTGCAAACCAAACCTTTCCGAAGTTAAGGTTACAAGCTGATGTCCTTAAGTTAAATAAAGGCGCTCACTACTAAAATAATAATTCCTTCCCGAACATTATGCTAAAGCAGTAAGCGCCTTGTTCATTACCATCTATCTTTTACAAAAACAGCATGTGCACGGTGGCTCAGGCATCATTACTTCTTGGCAGTTATCACAATCACACCGCGTGTCTTTCAGCTCCTCACAATATTCATCTTTAATCTCTTTTGAATTCTTCTTTATTTTGTCAATTAATTTTTGAGCAAACATATCAACGTTATTTCTGCATGCTGAGTCAACGTTTTGCTGCCACATAAAACCAGGCTCTTCATCATAAATCTTCACGCCCTCGGCTGATGCCTCAATTCTGCTTACTTCTCTGCATACAATTTCCCACTGAAAAGTGTATATAATCTTATCCCCAACATTAAACTTAATTTCTTCTGGCATAATTTTCTCCTAATAAAATTACAACTAACACGAGCATTAACTATAATGCTTTATCCTCATTTTTAATCTTTATGTCTACAGTGGTTCCTTACTACATTAAGGCAATCTGACACCAAAAAACCAACCCCACCCTCTCCAGGCAAAAAATCATCTGGGCGTCTTCGATAACTAGCGCAATTGTTATTACTAACGATCTCACATTCTTTTAAATAAATCTCGTGCTCTAATCTTCGTTGCTTTATAATCTCTTTCCACTCCCTAAACTTCTTCTTATCTCTAACTACAGCCTTATCTTCTGAGCTATCATACTCAGCTATAACTTTATCTCCATCAAAGATTTGAATAAGATTAGTTTTCTTATACTTCAATCCTGCTGGCGGACGAGCATATAAATCTTGGATTATTTCTTTATTTGATAAATCTTTTTTCATATTACCTTTCCTACAGGGTGGGGGCAGGACGCCGGTACCTAGCGTGGATTTTTAAAAGAGTCAAAAGGATTTACTAAATTTAAAATCGTTCGTCCAAAATACCTTAACCCCGCCTAAATATTCATCTAGGCGTCCCTTCCCATCGAAAGCTAGAATATCCCGCGGAATACTCTAGCTACATCTCTAGGCTAACTCGTACTTTATTCGGAGCCATAGCCGCCCATCAATGTTCTAACAAACCTATCTTAAAGACACCGAGTCCAATTCGCTGGAATTAGGCATGCATACATCTAAATAAGCCGCGATATTAACCCTTCAGAATAATATACATTCTCAGTGCCTTTAAGATAGATTTAATTGGGGGACCGAAGCATCAATTAATAGAGGGCAATCAATGCTCCGGCACAACAAACTAACTATTAAATAACATAATATAACATTATTTCACTTATGTCAACATTATTTTAATCTTTTTTTAGATTCATTTCTGTAATGTGGTAATCTAAATACTCATGATTCATTTTATTCTTTCGGATATCTTAAGCCTCTTGATACATTCAGTAATCATGGTTATCTCCCTCTTCGTGATTCATTAACACCTATTGGTTATCTTAAGTTGATTGATTCATTTTGTGTCTTTGATTATCTTCGTATGGATGATTCACTACCTGTTTCTGGTTATCTTTTATTCAACGGTTCATTTGCAATCATTGGTTATCTATATTATATCGATTCATTTGCATTGATCGGCTATCTAGTTTTACCTGATTCACTTTACAATGCTGGTTATCTTGCATACACTGATACATTCACATCTTTTGGATTCCTGTTCTTCTCTGATTCATTTGATACATTTTGTTTTCTTGGCTATCTTTTCGCAACTGATAATTTTTAATTCACTTTAGTATATATAATATATACCTAGTACTTATGATACATTTATATACCTCGGATATCATTTAATTCTGATACGTTAAACAAGTGTGGTTATTTTCTGTTTTGCGACTCATTTCAATAAACTGGTTACCTAAAACAGGATGATACATTTGATTTAGATGGTTATCTGTAACACATTGATTCATTTAAACACTCTGGGTATATTCATTTTATTGATACATTTATTTGTACTGGTTATCTTGCATTAGCTGATTAACTTCGGTCTCTTGGAAACCTTTCATTGATTGATGCATTAATTATTCCGGGTACCTGCCATAGAATGATTACTTACTTAGCTTACGTGGACTTAATCCTAATTCAGGTTTTGTTGTCACAGATTCTCTCGCGTATTCTTCGTATATGGTATTCAATTTACTTAATGCTTCAAAAAAACCCTTTAGCGGGGATTGTGGCGACAATAGCTCTCTATTTAACTCCTCTGCTGTGTAGATATCCTGATTAGGTTTATTTTCTGTATTCTCTGTCTTTGGTGATATAAAAAATCTAAACATTTTACTTTTC
>Ga0180438_10003581_pt1 | contig 23330 bp, 19 predicted proteins | sample SS_ome_12_FD_132455 | JGI IMG/M metagenome (GOLD analysis project Ga0180438, IMG submission 132455) | Hypersaline lake sediment archaeal communities from the Salton Sea, California, USA - SS_3_D_2 metaG | ecosystem: Environmental > Aquatic > Non-marine Saline and Alkaline > Hypersaline >...
CAACAGTATTACAAAACTTGTCTCTCTTCGCAAACCCCTGGTTTGCTCCGTTCACTCATATGATGCCCATTCATCCCCAGGCTTGAAAAGCCGTGGGGTATTCTGGGCATTTAAATAAATTATTATAAAGCATAAGAACTCTAAAATCAGATACTTTTAATGTACTATAAAATATCCGATTCAGAAACAGTTGAATTATCATCATCTGAAGATTCATCCTTCGGATTATCTATTTCTAATAATGAAAGCACATGATCAACATCCGATTGCTTGCATACCGATACTACCTGTTTATCGGGAAAACGTTCACGTGCAAGAGAGCATAGAAGATTACCGGGCCCGACTGCAAGAATAAGATCGCAACTGCTAAATTGCTCAAGAACGTCATCCATAAGGATTGGATGGCAAATTTGCTTGACGATTGCTTGCTTGATATCCTCACCTGACTGAACAATCTGTGCATCAACACCGGTTACAAAAGGAATTGCACTGTCATGAAAATCAACTTTGGTTAAATAAACTACGAGTTGTTCCATAACAGGATTCATGAGAGATGAATGCAAACCCAATGCAGAAGAACATTCAACTATCTTTACGCCCTGTTGTCCTGCTAGTTGATTTTCCAACGCATCAATAGCCTGCCTATGACCGCCTACAACATGATCTGTTTGAGAATAACGCAGTGCTATCGATACGGGTGCTACATTTAATGAAACTGCAGCACATTCATCCTTGAGTATGTCACGAGGCATGCCTTGAATGCGGATAAGACCAATCTCATCAATTTGAGCAAACGTTTCTTGATAGAATTGAGATAACTTATTCAACAAATAAAGGCCATCAGGAACAGAAAGCCCTCCAACAGAGCTTAATGCACTCAATGCACCAATATCACACCCTGACACTATCTCGGGTACTATGCCCTTTTCTTTTAACAGCGCAGTAATCGAGACAGAGACTAAGAATAATGCAGGGTATGCATTATTTATCTTGGATAGCTCCATATCAGATGAAGCAAAACACAACTTTACAAAATTTTCGCCAAGACAGTTGGAGGCTTCTTCAAAGTGCTCCTGCACAATACGAGAGATATCGTACAGGTCTTTGCCCATACCAACATACTGGCTACCATAGCCAGCAAACAACATTCCGATTTTCATGATACTCCATTTACTTTTATCGAAATTAAGCTAGAGCCACGCTACAAATGCTTTCAAACGAGCGATGCTCTCTTGTTTGCCCAAAATCGACAAAAGCTCAAAAACGCCAGGACTTGCACTACTTCCAGTCAATGCGATACGTATCGGCTGTGCAAGCTTGACTAATTTAACTGATAACCCTTCACATAATGATTTTGTCATCGCTGATAATGCATCAGCTCCAAAGTCATCTTGTTTCTCCAATCGCTCGATAAAAAGCGTCAGATACTGCTTACTTTCATCAGTTATCCATTTTGTGATTGCTTCACTATTGTACTGCTCCGGCATCTTATAAAATGATATCAACTCATTAGCCAGTTCACGCAATGTCTGCATTCTCTGCTTGTATAAATCGATCAATTCAATAATTTGTTGATTACTCCATCCTTTAATTTTATCTAAAAATTCTTTATCAACATACGTAGTTATGTCAGTCAACAACCTATCGTTAGGTGTTTGGCGCATATAAAGGCCATTGATCCAATCAAGTTTTTCTTTGTCAAAAATAGCGCCTTTTTTCCCTACATGATCAAGCGTAAAATAGTCAATCAGTTCTTTGCACGTAAAAATTTCTTGATCGCCGTGCGACCATCCTAGACGGACCAGATAATTTACCAATGCATCTGCAAGATATCCATCACGCCTGTATTCAATAACACTCGTTGCCGCCTCACGCTTGCTCAATCGAGCTCCATTTGGCCCAAGAATCAGCGGTATATGCGCAAACTGTGGCACAGCATAGTCAAACGCTTGGTATAAAAAAATCTGCTTAGGTGTATTTGAAATATGATCTTCACCACGTATTACCTGAGTAATACGCATCAATGCATCATCAATTACCACTACAAAGTTATACGTTGGCGTGCCGTCTGAACGAACAAGCACAAAATCATCAATCTCGGCTGTTTTAAACGAGATAGGACCTCGCACAAGATCATCAAACGTAATTTCTTCAATATCGCGAGGAATCTTGAATCGAATCACATGTGGCCGAGAAAGATCCTGTTTTTGAGGTGGAAGATCACGACAGAACCCATCATATCCAGCATATGCAGGATCAAGTCCAGCAGCTTTTTGTCGCGCCTCTATCTGCTGTTGAGAACAGAAGCAACGGTACGCCTTGCCTTGAGCAACAAGCTGTTCTACCAGTCTTGTGTACTCCGGAAAACGATCTGATTGTTTAATAATCGGTTCATCCGATGTTAAACCAATCCATTCAAGCATGTCAAAGAGAGAATCAGCATATTCCTGTTTGGAACGCTCTCGATCAGTATCTTCTAAACGCACCAAAAATGTTCCATGATTATGCCGCGCAAAGAGCCAGTTAAAAAGCGCCGTACGCAAATTTCCAATGTGGAGGTTTCCTGTTGGTGATGGTGCAAATCGCACACGGACTTTTTCGCGATTCTGGATCTCAGTTGTCATATTTTCGCCATTTCAATTATCTTCATTAACTTAAACTATTTGTTCCAACTTGGTATGAGCAAGTGACGCCCATGGTGAAGCACCAATTTTTTCATGCTTAAATGCATCAACAAGTTGTTGCCATATCATTTTGGCTTCATTGAGATTATCCTGCGTCCAGTAATAGAGGCCAAGATAATACAATGCCATATCTCTACTGGTATTATCAACATCATCTGCCAACGTCTTAAGGAGCTGTAACCCTTCCTGACTTATTGCAGAAATATCGTCATCCACCTTAACTAAAGCAAGCTTTGTTTTAAACAGATTAATAAATGGAGAATCAGCAGGAGCAGCATTTATCGCCTCCTCCATTTTAGCAATCGCTTCTGCACGATCTGATTTTCTCAACAACGAATCTGCATAAAACATCATAAAATACGGTGCCAATGCTGATGAACTATGCTGCTCATAACCTACATTAAATAACATGGCCACGTTGCCCCATGCAAGCTCATCCTTCCCTTGCAGCGCCTCTTGATACGCATATAAACATTCACCTAATGCTTTCTGAGCTGCAGCCTCACGGCTTCGATGCCACCAACGATATCCCCAAAAACCTGCCATCACAAACAAGGCAAGCATCAAAGCTATCGATAATGGTCGTGAATACTTATATGACTGTACCGATTCTTTGGTATCTCTGATATACGGCTCGATTACTACCTGATACCATTTTTTTATCGAATTTTTCACGCGGATACTCCATCGAATGAGACGCTACATATTTATTCACAAATTTTTATATAAGCTCAGCATGATCTAAATCTGTTAGCTTATTCTTGTTCTGGTGCTTGCTCCTGCTGAGCCTGCATTGCTTTTTGACGGTCAGCTTTGGCCTTGCGCGCTTTTCCTCTAACGGCAGCACGCTCAGACTTGGTTATAAGAATTTTGACTCCCTTATAATGGCCACATTCCTTACATACCTGATGGGGCATAATAACCTCGTTGCAATTAGGGCAGGTAGTAAAGGCCTTGAGAGCAAACCTCTTATTAGCACTACGTTTGCTTTTTCGTGCATGAGACACTTTTCTTTTTGGTACTGGCATAATAAAATCCTCAATAGAACCTAAAACGTGTTGTTAACAATTTCTTCACTTATACGCAATATAAAATACGTAAAAGTAAAGTTATCATAGCAATTATACAAGAATTTATGAAAAAAGGCAAAAAAGAATCGGCTCAGACCAGAGATTAACACCTATGCCACAGCCCCAAATAATGGCTCACCACCCCTTGTAGCTGCATCTGAAAAAGGCGCTCATTAAGCATCTGCAGGCTCATACCCGTTTTTTGTGAAAGCTCATCAATCGTCACCGGCATAGCACAATATGAAAGAATCTGGTCGCAAACAGGGTCTGTAATCTTTCTGGTAGAAACAGGTTGCTGGTTAATTTTTTGCGATTTTATATCTTTAGATTCCAGCAGACCATATTCTTCGAGTATATCTGCTGCAGAATGTACCAATTTTGCCCCATCTTTAATCAATCTATGACACCCAGCACTCAGTGGATCATCAATTGAACCTGGAACCGCAAAAACGTCTCTTCCTTGATCCAGGGAAAATCGGGCGGTTATACCTGCCCCACTTTTGGCAGCAGCCTGAACAACAAGGCACCCCCTGCTCAGTCCAGAAATTATGCGATTGCGAGCCGGAAAATTACCAGGGCGAGCCGGCATATAGAGTGGAAAAGGACTGATAACTGATCCACCGGCATCAACTATGGTTTTAAATAGCCTTTTATTGCTCATAGGATACGGTTCGAGCAGCCCTGAACCGAGCACTGCAACGGTATTGCCCCCGGCATCCAACGTTTTTTGATGTGCATAGCTATCTACACCAAGAGCCCCTCCGCTTACAATCGTCACGCCAAAATCAATCAGAGGGGGCACTATCGTTTCAATCGCTTTTTTGCCATACCAGTTCATCGCACGTGAACCTACCACTGCAACAGATAATCCAATAGAGCCAAGGCCATTCCCCTGCAGATATAAAACTGCAGGAGGCACATGTATATGCTTAAGCAGCTCAGGATAATCTTCATCAAGAATCGTCAAAAGAGTAATATTTGATTTTTCAAGATACCCCAATTCTTTATCAAGAATGGTGCTATCTGCAAGACCTTCAAAAAGCTGTGCAGCTTTCTCTTCTGAAATGCCAAAAATGGTGTTAAAATCACCAGCTTTCATCTGATAAAGATCATGCCATTGCCATGCGTCTGTTTTTTTATCAAGAAGAAACTGAATAACCGCTGGCCCAATGCCTTCGATTAATGAAAGATGAAGAATTGTTCGATTGCGTATCATTAATAGATCTTATGTTGCAAAATAGTAAAAACAATATAGTTCGTTTATCCTCTATGTTATCGAAAATTCTTCATTGGATTTCTTTCTGCTCATGATCTTTGTTCTCATCATCCACAGGCTTATCAGCTGCTTTTTCTTCAGTTTCAGATTGAACGGCATCAGTTTGTTGTGCTGAGACCGTTTCAGTCGACTCATCCTGTTTGGAAGGTGATTTCTTTGAAGACTTCGATTCATCTGAAGGAGTTGGATCTCCCGATTCATCATTATCTTCATCCTCTTCAAAAGAGACTACGGTTGAAAGCTTTTGCCCTTCATCAAGCCTGATCAATCGCACACCTTTTGCCTGACGGCCCATGGTGCGAATTTCATCAGGTGCAAGGCGAATAATCTTACCTGCTTGATCAATCAGCAAAATACTTGAACGATCAGTTATGAATGCAAGTCCTACAACCAAGCCATTACGTTTATCGGTAGGAATCGTTCGGACGCCAACACCGCCACGATGTGCAACTCTGAAATCTTTTATGGCAACGCGCTTTCCATAGCCATTTTCTGTTGCAAACAAAAGATCTCCGTCTGACGATGAAATAACTTCCATACCGACAACATAATCATCTTTACGCAAACGTATTCCAATCACACCGGCAGCTTGACGCCCCATTGAGCGCACTTCATCTTCTTTAAAATGAATACCTTGTCCATGTGCAGTTGCAATCACAATTGAATCATTACCTGTACTCATCGCACAGAATACAAGTTCATCGCCTTCGTTCAATGTTGCTGCACGGATACCGGTAGAACGAATCTTTGCAAAGCTCATCGCATCGGTTCGTTTGATAATGCCGTTCTTGGTCAACATGACGATAAATTTGCCTTCCATCTCGCGTGTGCAGAGTAATTTCACAACACGCTCATCCGGAGCCAGTGGTAATAAGTTGACAATAGCTCGACCACGTGCTGTACGAGAGCCTTCAGGAATTTCAAAGACACGCAAGCTATAAACTCTTCCAAGGTTGGTAAAGAACAACAGTTCATCATGATTTTTTGCAACAAACAGATCTTGAACGATGTCCTCACCATCAGTCAACGCGGCCATTCCACGTTTTCCTTTTCCACCACGATGTTGCACGCCATAGACATCAAGTGGCACACGTTTGATATAACCTTTCATCGAAAGCGTTACGACAACATCTTCATCGGGAACTAAATCTGCTTCTGTCAAAATATCAATTGCACCTTCAATGCGTGATCTGCGCTTATCGGCATAGTTCTTGTGTACTTCTTCAAGCTCTTTGACAACTTCTTCTCGCAAAACTTCCGGCTCATCGATAATACGCTTGAGATATGCGATCTTCTTTTTAAGTTCTTCCATCTCAGCATAAATCTTTTCTTGTTCAAGCCCAGTCAATCGCTGCAGGCGCATCTCAAGAATTGCCTTGCCCTGCGCAGGGGTCAAAAGAAATCGTTTATTTAATTTCGCAATTGCCTCTTCTGCAGATTTTGATTGCTTAATAATTGCTATAGTCTCATCAATGTTTTCAAGCGCAATGATAAAACCTGCCAAGATGTGCTCACGTTCCTGTGCACGAGACAAATCGTACACCGTACGCTTGTAGACCACCTCTTTGCGATGAAACAGAAATTGTTCAAGTAACTGACGCAAGGTAAAGATCATCGGTTTGTTGTCAAGCAATCCAAGCATAAGAATTGAGACCGATGATTGTAAAGACGTATGCTTATACAACAAATTAAGAATAACATTTGGCGATTCACTGCGACGGATTTCAATAACTAAACGCATTCCCTTTTTATCAGATTCGTCGCGTATGTTGGTAATGCCATCAATAACTTTATTGCGGGCAAGTTCTGCAACTTTTATTGCAAGATCTGCCTTGTTTACCTGATAAGGCAATTCGGTAATGATAAGTGAAGAACCTTTTTTGGTCTCTTCGATGTCAACTACACCACGCAAAATAAGATTTCCACGCCCCGTCGTATAGGCACGCACAATTCCTGAACGGCCACAAATGATACCACCGGTAGGAAAATCGGGTGCTGGAACCAAAGCAAACAGCTCTTCATCCGTAAGATTTTCATTTTTCAGCAATTCAAGACATGCACCAAGAACTTCACCAAGATTATGGGGTGGAATAAAGGTTGCCATACCAACAGCAATACCTGCCGTTCCATTAATCAAAAGATTTGGCAATCGGCTTGGCAATACCACAGGTTCGACGGTCGATTCATCAAAGTTTGGTACAAATTTTACGGTCTCCTTATCAAGGTCTGCCAATATCTCTTGAGAAATCTTGGCCATACGAATTTCGGTATAACGCATAGCAGCGGCATTATCACCGTCAACCGAACCCCAGTTTCCTTGCCCATCAAGCAGCGGATAGCGGCGTGAAAAATCCTGAACCATACCAACCATCGTATTATAGACAGCCTGGTCACCATGTGGATGGTACTTACCAAGAACTTCACCAACTACACGAACCGATTTGTGATACGGCTTATTGTAATGGAACCCAAGCTGATTCATCGTATACAAAATACGCCGATGGACAGGCTTGAGCCCATCGCGAATATCGGGCAATGCACGACTGACCACAACCGACATGGCATAATCAAGAAATGAACCTTTGAGCTCATCTTCGATCAAAACCGGCTTTGTCGCAGGTTTTTCAGAAAGAGACGTCTTTTCTACTGGATCCATAGTTAAATTCTACCTTTTTGAAAAAAATGAAAGCTTTTACAATCAGAATCGTCAGAACCAATAACCTTATTAATAGTATACCTCAAATAGCAAAATTTGGCAAACCACAAGCCTTTATCACGCGATCCAACGTTATCATACTCATAGCAATATTTGCAACAGATTCACAAAATTATTTCTATTTCCCTTCTATGGTTTATGGATATTTTTGCTATACTGACAAATCAATAAATCTATTTTTCAGAAAGGTAATTATACAGATTCCATCAATACCACCAATACATCCCTTGGGCATGCATCCAGGCCATGGCCAAAGTCCCTCTATAGCTTACTATGGCAACCAGCCCCTGCACCGCCTCCACCTCACCTCCAATATCCTGCTTTGTATAGTTAAGGGCAATGAAAAACCTGATAATGAGCATATCAGATGACATAATTAAGTGGCTTATTTGCAAATTTCAAGGCGATCACCTATACTGGAAGTGATAGTATGATTATTTCGTTATTTAAAAGAATATGAATCTTAAAAAAATAAATTTAAAAAATTTCACTCCCAATACCGTCAGAAATTTTTCCATTATTGCTCATATCGACCATGGCAAATCTACACTGTCTGATCGACTCCTTGAGGTCACCGGGACCATCTCTGAGCGGATGAAAAAAGAACAATTTTTGGACAAATTGCAGGTTGAACGGGAACGTGGCATCACGGTAAAAGCCAATACCGCTTCGATGTTTTATAAACAGGATGAGACAACCTATCTGCTCAACCTGATCGACACGCCGGGCCATGTTGATTTCAGTTATGAAGTATCCAGATCGCTCTATGCCTGCCAGGGAGCATTGCTTGTCGTTGATGCAGCCCAAGGGGTAGAAGCACAAACAATGGCCAATTTTTACCTGGCATTTGATCAAGATTTAACTATTATTCCGGTCATTAATAAAATAGATATGGCAGCAGCAGATCCTGAACGTGTTGCACATCAGATGATCAAACTATTTGATTTCAAGCCGGAAGAAATTATTTATGCATCGGCAAAGTCAGGCATCGGTATTGATAATATTCTTGAAGCAGTTGTTTCACGTATCCCTGCACCAACAGGATCTCCAGAAAAACCACTCAAGGCTTTGTTGTTCGATTCATGGTTTGATGAATACAGAGGTGTGATCTGCTTGGTAGCTTTGCAAGATGGTATTATCAACAAGGGAGATAATATCACACTAGCACAAGCAGGAACGTCGTATGAAGTTCAAGAAATAGGCCTTATGTATCCTAATGAAACGCCGATGAACGCTTTGTATGCCGGACAGGTTGGCTATATGATTACCGGCATGAAAACTATCAAAGAAGCTCGTGTAGGTGACACGATCTATCATACAAAAAAAGAGGTCACTCCATTTCCAGGATTCAAGCCTTCAAAGCCGATGGTATTTGCAGGGATTTATCCGGTAGAACCGAATGAATTTGAAGCTTTAGCAGAAGCTATTGAAAAACTTACTCTCAATGATGCAAGTGTCACGGTTGAAAAAAAGACATCACCCGCACTTGGGCTTGGTTTTAGATGCGGATTCTTGGGATTGCTGCACATGGACGTATTCAAGCAGCGGCTCGAACAAGAGCATGGTCTGGTAGTTATCGTTACCGCCCCAAGCGTTCGATATCAAGTCAAATTAAAACATGATAAAGGCACAATAACGGTTGAGTCACCATCAGATTTCCCTGAACCTAATTTGATTGAAGAAGTTTTGGAACCGATTATAAATGCAACAATCATTGTTCCACAAAAATATTTGGGAAATATTATTTCACTATGCGAAGATAAACGTGGCATACAAACTGATTTGAACTACATAGACGAAGAACGAGTAATCGTAAAATATAAACTTCCCCTTAATGAAGTTGCAACCGACTTTTATGACAAACTCAAATCGGTCAGTTCCGGTTATGCAAGTTTTGATTATGAAGAAGCAGGTTATGAACCGGGCGATCTTGTCAAAATGGATATTTTGCTCAATAAAAAACCGGTTGATGCACTTTCTACCATCGTTCATGAGGATAAGGCATATTATATCGGAAGAGACCTTGTTGATCGCTTAAGAAAATTGATTCCGCGACAACTGTTTGAAATCGCAATTCAAGCCGCTATCGGATCCAAAATTATAGCACGAGCTTCAGTCGCGCCTTTGCGAAAAGATGTCACCGCAAAATGCTATGGTGGAGACATTACGCGAAAACGAAAACTTTTGGAAAAACAAAAAGCGGGCAAAAAGCGAATGAAACAGATCGGCAATGTTGAAGTGCCTCAAGAAGCATTTTTGACAATCCTCAAACGATAATTATGGTCCCTCTGATTCATTTCTGTTCACTTCTTAAACTTTGCCTTATCGCATATAATTTTGCTATAGTTCTAAAAAGAAAGAATAATATTTATGGTTAAGGAAGGCGTATGATTGAAAAAGGACATTCAGAAAAAGATCATGAGTTTACCGGTAATATATATATTTTCCAAGCTTTCGATATTGGTGACGAAATAGATCTTGAGGCATTAGAAAAATCAGGAATTCTCATTCAGCGCCCACTTACACTTTCAAAATACTTCAAAAATTATCATACTCCGCTTGCAGTTGAGTTGCCACATCCCCATACAACTTCACAATGTCAGAGCGTTAAGATTCACAATTTCGGAGCAGTCTCACTTATCTATAAAATACCATTTCGTGATACGCTCGAAAATATCCGAAAAGAACTTGATGAATTAAGCAATGAATATCAAGAACAAAGCGTTGAAGATGCACATTCTCTTTTTAACAAAATAAAACCATTTATCAAACGGCCAAAATTTTTCCAAACAAAATCTGACTACGTCGTCATTCAGGTAGATACTGATCCTGCACTCTTTCCCTCAATAACCGATCTACGCAACAAATATGGTAGCATAATTGCATCGATGGTTCGTTTTGAAACAGCAACGCTCTCAGAAGTCCAAAAAAATGAAATTCTCGAAGATGCGATTGGATACTTCCGTGGAGACTTTATTGTTATTGATACAGGAGCAGCCTTTGTCTATGATGAAGAATATGAAGAAACATTGGACTTCTTTGAATTTGCAAATATTCAACATCTTGAGTTGAGATTTTTTGACCGACTTCTTGATCAATATCTCAATCTGATTTATGAAGAAAAAGTAAAAAAGGTCTCTCCGCGCTCTTTTATTCCATTCATAGGAACTTTTTCACGCAATCCGGTTGATGAATTAGGAAAACTCAGGGTGGATATTTCTGTCATCACCGAACGATTGGAAGGAAGCATCAAAATCGCAGGTGAACCTTATTTTTCAGAATTATACGAAACGCTTGTTCAAAAATTAGATCTGAAGAGTCTGAATGCGTCAATTGAGAAAAAGCTTTCAATTATTCAAGATATTCGTTCAGTTTTTCAGCATAAAGCAGATGCGGCACGAGCAGACCTTCTTGAAGTTCTTATTATCCTTCTGATATTTATTGAGCTTATTGTAGGAACGTTGCATTATTTCAAGCCGTAATTATAAAAATCTTCGCCTATGCTTATAACATAGTTACGCTTAGCCGCCCATAAACCTTATTTCAATTTTGCCAAACCATGAAATAAGCCCCTTGCCAGTTGCAATTCTTATTTCATTTTGTTATTCTATTTGAAAGATAATAGAATCAATAAATATCATCATTTATATCCAGGGAAAATCACATGAAAATAAAGTTGCTATCAATTTCATTTTTGTTATGGAGTGCAGTAAGTTGTGCGATGTATGAAGGACCGGGATCATTCTTTGAACCTGGCGTTCATGTACCGGGATTTGGAATGGGGGTTCCACAGCAAAACTACCAACCTAACCCAACAGAACTGCAATTCCAATGCACAGCTGCTGAGCAAACGCCTGTGCCCCATCAAAGAGCATCTGAAACATATCAACATAGCGCTCTCCCTGGCATATCCGCTCGACAAATACCATTCCCTCAAAAAGGGCCTGAAGCACAACTTAATGAAACAACTCAACAACCACAGGGTTCAGCGGCTCGGCAAATACCTACACCCCCTAAAAAACCATCAATAAAGCAATATGCAGCTTTTGTAACATACAATATGAAATGCTCAACCCAGGAAAGGCTTACGCCTGCCAAAAGAACATCTGAAGATCATAAACATTCTACAAAAAAATATACACCATGCACACAAAGTTGGAACACCCCTACCGCTCCTAGAATGCAAGCTAGCACTCATGATGCAGGCGCTGATCAATTTGACGAGGGCCTCCGTTTTGAAATATGTTTTGGAGATTACTCATACACTGAAGAAAATCATGGCGAGTCCACACTTACAAAATCAACCGGTATGAATGAAGCTCAAAGACCGTGCAGCCCGGCTATTGATATTCCTCAAAGAAAACAACCTTTTTCTGAAGTACTACAAGCTACTGAAATAGTTGCTTGCAAACCAAGAGAAGGATTTTGCTTTCCTCGTGTTGGCATAGCTGGCCGAAACATTGACATCAGCACTATTCCTCTGGCTTATCGCGAAGCTGTTATGAGTACATTGGGTCTTAAATAGACAGAAATTTAAACGAATACAGATAAGGCGGCCTATAAGCCGCCTTATCTGTTAAACTTCAGCATATCTTATTGGGCAACAACAACCTTTGCTGGTCTTAAGACAGCGTCTTTGAACATATACCCCTTTTGCAGGACTTCAACAATATGCCCTGACTCATGATCAGGTGAGTCAACCTGGGAAACAGCTTCATGTAAATGGGGATCAAATTCGGTCATCTGTTCGATTTCGTGAACATCGTATTGCTGTAATAATTTTTGAAGTGACTTATAGATAAGCTCAAACCCTTCAAACCACCCCTTTAATTCTTCTGATGGCTCCTGATCCTGACGTTCTGCCATCGCACGGTCAAAATCATCAACTACCGCGAGCAGGTCAAGAAGAACACGCTCTTGGGCCCGGTTGTGCCACTGAGATTGCTCTTTTTCCATGCGGCGCTTGAAATTTTCAAGATCGGCGGTTGCCCGCAAACATTGAACTTTTAGCTGCTCCATCTCTTTTTTTAGAGTATCACATTCAGAATGTTCCTGACTCTCGGGGGGGATAGAGGATGAATCATCCTTACTACTTTCAGTAGCTGAAGAATTCTCCCGTTTTTTGGATTCTTTACTCATTGCAACAATTCCCTCGCGAATAAATGAATGAAAACTACAAGAATATCCTTAAAATAATTATAGCAGACTTTACAAAATCAGCAAGTAGTCTCAAATTTTCTTAAAATATCCTATCTTTTTTTCTCTAGTTGTTCTATACCTAAGGATAAGTTATTATAGTCTTACTTATGCACGAACAGAATAAAAAAGGATCGATGGATGAAAAAATTGAAACATAGTCTCATTCTAATGAGTCTTGGAACGCTCATTTTTTTGGGAAATTTTGTAAAATCATATGATTTCCCTCATTTTTATCGGGCATCCTATTTTTTTGGGGAGCCTCGGCTGCAAAAAGACAAATTAACCTCGATTGATATAACGATTGCCGGAGGATCAACGCGAAAAGCACGAAATTGCGCAGGCAATACCGTCTGCCTCTTTGATATTTATGGACCAAGTAATATGCAAAAACTTGGAGCCGGCATTCCTGATAAAGATCCTACTAACCCTGCCGATATTGCACTTATCTATCTTGAACATCTGCCAAGCCGCGATGGATTTGGGTTTCTCTCATATGGCGGTAGGTTTGGCCTGGTAGAGACTATTTTTTCCTTAACCCAAAATATCAGCAACGGCTTTTTTGTTCAATTCCTGATGCCTTTCAAACATATGAGAGTAAGCGAAATATGCTGCATCGACCTTTCTCCCACTGATGACACGTACCCCAATAAAAGTAACCCTTACTGGCAACTGTTTCTCAACCAATTTAATAATATTTTAGCCAAATATGGTATTTACTTTGGAGATTGGAAGGAGACCGATTTTGGCGATATATCAATTTTGTTTGGGTTCGCATACAATTATCAAGAAACCACGATACTTGATTATATCGACTTTAGTTTCAAGGGAGGCATAATTATTCCTTCCGGCAGAGAACGATCACTCAATCGTGCATTTGACATCCCATCCGGATATGACGGACATACAGGAATCCCGTTACAAATGGACGCTTCTATAGGAATCTTTGATTGGTTTACTATTGGAGCTCATGGAGACGTGATACCATTTCTTTCAAAGACCAAAGAAGTTCGCATGAAAACAGCTTATAATCAATGTGGCCCGATCAAATTGGCAAAGGGATGCGCATTGGTCAAACAAGGAGCTCTCTTTGATCTTGGAGCTTATGTTAAAGCCGATCATTTTGCTCGTGGACTTTCCCTCCTTATCGGCTACAGTTATAATAAAAAATATAAAGATGAACTGACGCCACAAGATATGTGCTTGTTTGATCAATGCATTGTAAATAGTGATCCGATGCTGTATGAATGGGATATGCATACCATAAACTTCGTAGCTGAATATGATTTTGCAAAAGATAACAAACGATTCTGTCCACGCATATCGCTCTTTTATAACTGGCAGGTTGCCGGAAGAAATGTTTTCAAAAATAATATCGCTGGGGGAACCTTCGGCTTTGACATGGCTTGGGAATATTGATTAAAACCTTTTGACACATGATGAAGGACTGAGTAATGAAATGCAAGATCTTTACAAGGTGGGCAACTGGCTTACTGATAATTGTTTTGTGCAGTTATTCTGACATCACGGCAACAGTGATTGCAACATCGCCCGAAAGCCCTAATCAGTATCAAACATTTGTCAATCCCGTACATAATAAAGTATATCATCGTGCAACAGGCACCATCTATCTTGCGATCACTGTTGGAACAGATTCTGTAGATCTTGCAGATCTCGTTGTTAAAGATGATAATGGCAGCAATGAGACAACCAATTCACGGCTTGCCAAAGCAGCACGCCCTGTGGGCAGCCAAAAGCCAGAATTTGTCGATATTTCCAATTTTATTCCTCTTGAGTATAATATCGATCTTTTGGCCCTAGCTACAGAACCATGTGACACGTCACCCTATCTTGCATTTGTTGATATAGTCAATACCACATCCGACCAAACCAAAGTCCATCTTATCACCAATGATGGAAAAACTACCAAGGAAAGCGATGACTTGAAAGATGCTGCTGGCAATGTAACCTGCGACATTGTTGCAATTGAAGCAAACAAATCGTATATCTTTGCAGCAGTAAGTCCGGGTGCTGACGAATCTGGACTTTATTCATGCGGTGATCCTGAGACGTATTATGGCCAACCGAATAGCGGTATTGCAGTTGTTTGTATAAATCCAAAAACGCTTGGACTAACACAAACAGCTGCCGCAGGTAACAAGATTATCAAAGCACAAAAATTGGACCATGAAACACCGCAGGTAAAGATCAATAGTAATGTTGAGTTCATATCAGACACCTCTGATCTTTTTTGGGATCATCAATTACAACGACTGTATATTGGGTTAGAGCTTGAGACAGGAGGTAACGTAGGCGATGGAGCCAAAGGAGTTGTTGTTGCAAGCGTTGCAAACGGCATTTTGACGCTGTATAACATTGCGCCTAACAACGCTTTCACTGCAGGAACAAATAATATTGTCGGCAGCATAAATTCAGGCGCTGGCGCTTTTGTAAGCATCAAGCATGTTCGCGTCATGCATTGCAGTACTGGGCCGAGTTATTTGGTCGTCAATGGCGGCACACTCTCACCGACAGAGGCAAATAACAGAATATATGCGTTGCCCCTGGTCGACACTAACCCTCTTAACCCCTATAATGGGACAATTGCTGATAAAAACAGTGTTCTTCAAAATCATAAGTTCGTCCAAAGAGCAACTCAAGCTAATGCTGGATTGCCAGAGAGTTCCGATCCGGCAGCTTTAGTGGGAATGGGAGATCTACCTATACTACCAAGCACGCCCATTTCTGACATGGTGGTTGTAGGAGATACCGTCTACGTCTCAATGGATACGGCTCCTGATGCAAATAATGACACCGGGGTTTTATATTCACAAGCACTCTTTGATGAAAACGGTAAAATTGTTCGCTGGACGCCATGGACTAAACGTGCATTCCCATACGATAATCAAAAATGTTGTTCACAAGGACAAGTCGCATTTTTTGATGTTGATGCCGTAACGGGCAAACTTTGGGCTGTTGAAGGAATGGAGAAAAAAGTCGTGTGCTCAACGGCCTGGGACCTAGGAACATCCTGGGATAGTCTGCCGACGAAGCTCAATAACGTATTTAGTTGCATGCCTTGCAATAAAGGCTGCTTTTCAGTCCTTGATCTTGATCATTCAACACGCGGTTTTTCTGATGAATTTACTGTTATCACAACTACCACTCATCGCTATGCTCTGTTCGGTGGCGCTGATACGGTTGTTTTTGCTCGGATTAGTCAAGCCTGCTCAACATTATTAAGCAGCCCCCAAAAAGTAATTGAAGATTTCTCAAGTCCTGAAAATTTTTTGACAACACGATTGGAACCATGTTCAGGGCCTGTCACAACACTTGAATATTCTCGCAGACCAATTACTGCTCCAGATAATACGGGATACTTTTTTGCAGGCACCGAGAAAGGGCTTTTTGTTTTTGCTGATAATAATAAAATGGGCTTCAATGTTGAAGATCTTCAAGAACTTGATAAACCACCCTTTTCAACAGGCAAATGGTATTACATTCCAAATTTACCAGGATCTGTAATTGACATAAAAACATTAGGGAATCGTCTTTATGTGATTACGTTTGAAACCTCATGTCAACACCCACTTCAAAGTAGGCTCTATGGAATTGACTTTAAACCAAATCTCAATGTTATGTTTGATCTAAACAACATAAGGCTGCTTGCTGATTCTGGCAAAGATGTATTGAGTAATGCCTATCTGTTTACCGGGCTCGAAGTTGTAGCAACTGGCAATTTATCTGATCCTCTTGAAAAAGAACAGATCATTCTTGCAACAAATGGTGGGCTATTCCGATCATGTGCAGATCAACAAACCGGCAAAGGCATAATAACAGCAAATACCCAGGTTGCTGCCGCTTGGCGCCCTCTTCCATCGGGCAATACAAAACCATACTGGGGCATAACTGCACCAGACGCATTGATTCCATCAACAGTTTGGCCAATCAGAATCGATGATAAATCTGGTTGTGCTACATTTGAGCACAGTAGTGTACAACAGATTAGCATAACAGGAACAACTGGATGTGAAGATCCTACAAAAGATATGTTTGTTCCAGAAAACTTTAATGCCATTTCTGATGCACCCGTCTTTCAGGCACTTGATCCTATAAGCCATTTCTGGTCAGATGGCGCACGCAGATTTTTTGTCATCAAACGGCCACAAGATCCATACTGTCTTAATAGGCTGTTTTGTTTACCTTATAATACGTATGAGTGGTGTATAATAAATCCATGCCAATCTATTATTATTGATCCTGTAGTCTGGAATACTAAATTATTTTATTGGGTCCATCAGATTGGCGTATCAGGTATTTTAATGGCAGGAACAGATAATGGGGTGATCGCACTGGAATAAGTTTATCTGGCCATCTAATCCCAGGCTTCGCCCCCGGCATTGCAGGAGAACCTCAGGAAGATCGGCAACTTTTTGACTTTTTTCCTTTACGCTCACCTGTTTGACAAGATGAGCCGTAGGCGAATGCTTGGAGTTTGAGCGTCTGAGCAATCCAACATCCTCCTTCGCATAAAGCTACGGAAGACAGGGCATGTTGGCCGTGCCCGGCGTCCTTCGACTCACTTTGTTCGCTCAGGATAAGCAGGACGAAGCCTGGGTGCCCTTGTATCAAATATATTGGGCAAGCAATATATTTGCCCTGCGCGGGAAGCGCAAAAATGATTTAGATTAATATTTTGATTAATGATCTCGAAATATAAATTTTGGCATCATAATTACTTAGAATAGTATCAAATAACCTATTCATGAGTTGATGTAAATAAGCACTATCACAATCAGAACAACTGCTCTCTGATTCAATGCATATAACATCTTTATATAATTGAGACAGTCTCATAAGACAAGCCACAAGAATAATATCATCACGCTGATAATCAGTTTTTGTTTTTCTAATATCCGCCCAAAGGCACATAATCTTATTGAGCATCTGCTCATAACGAGACTCAGGATAAAGATGATCAAAGCTAAGATGATTTTGTCTCGTTACACACGCAAGAGAAAGATGTATAGAGACAAAACAACCTACAATAACACTCATTAATACGCAGGATCTGCGCATCTTCATGGCTCCCCCTTTCAAGAGCCTTTGGCCCTAACAATAACCTCCTGTTTTCATTTTCATACTCACATAAACAATTTCAAAAAGTCAATATATGATACCTGGTAATAATATTAATACAATATGCTGCATATCATTGGAGATAAAAAAAGCCTGGTCAACAAGCCAAGCTTTTTTTAAAACTGAAAATTTAATTAATTAAAACGGCAATTCATCTTCAAAGGGAGGTTCATCCTTAAATGCAGCTTCACCACCTGATGCATCATCCGAACTCTTCTCTGTTTCTTTCTTGCTTACTTTTTTTGCAGCTCCTTTTTTAGAAGCTGCTTCCTGTTTAGGTGCTGATTCCTGTTCATCATTTTTTTTCTGCGCAGCTCTATTTTTAATCAATTCAATTTGGCCAAGCAACTCTTTTTCAAGCTGAGCATCGACAGAATTTTTTTCAGTACCTGCAGCATCAGTGCGCTCTGCTCCCGCAAACTCAGTAGCTCCTGCCGCAGGCATAAACACTACTCGATCAGCAACTATACTATGCTTACTACGCGTTTGGCCTTGTGGATCTTCCCACGTGTCAAATTTTAAGCGCCCTTCAATCAAGACAGCTCTTCCCTTTTGAAGGTATTGGCGACAACTTTCAGCTTGTGCTCCCCACACATCAATATCCACGTAGCAGACCTCCTGAACCATAGATCCGGTCTGTCTATTTTTAAATTGTCGGTTAGAAGCAATACCAAGCCGACATACCGCCTGGCCCGACGTCAGCTGCTTATATTCTGGATCCCGCGTTAAATTTCCGATCATGATGATGCGATTGAAACTTGCCATAACAATATATCCTTTCACTCTAACATGTTAACTGCTACAATCAGCAAATATTTAATCTACAATACAGAAAAACACCAAGCTTTGCAAATTTAAAAAAACAGCACCAATTGAATTAATTTGTCTTGACAGATGATAATGAACTCTTTATTTCTTTAAGTTGTTCATCAAACTTTTCCAACTGCTGAGTCAACAAGGCAACTTTTCTGGAGCGCTCATCAAGCTGCTCTTTTGATAAAGAAGCAATATGACTTCCAGAAGTATTGTTCAATAAATCATCAAGATCGGTGATAACTTTTTTATGAATAGAGACCAGATGTTTTTCAACCTTCGGCACCATCTTAATCAGATCCCCAGCATTGTGCGCATACTGTTCTTTTAATGTATTCATCGAAGGACCTTTACGCTTTTTTTCCTTTTTGATCACAAAGCTTTGATCCGCTACAAGAATGCCGCCCAGGAGGCAACACAAAAACATCACCTGTTTACCTATAAATTTCACGTTTACTCCAGTGTTTATAAAGATTATTATCCCTGAAAAGTACGAAACCCAATACGAATGTATTGTATCAGCGAGGCAAGGGTAAGGCAAAATACCAACCCTAACATAGAATAATACGTTTTAATCGGCAGCCAATGGAAAAAATAACAAGCAAACAACCAGATAACAAACCCAATCTGTGCAACGGTCGTCATTTTACCAAGCCACGTAGGACAGACATGCAGCGGTTTTCCTGATAACAACATGATAAAGGCACCACCAATCACAATCAGTTCTTTAAATAATACAAATCCAACAAGCCACAAGGGAATGCTAAAAAGTGGTGACTGAACAAAGGCGAGTGTTAAAAAAACAGAAAGAAGAAGCAATTTGTCTGCCACCGGATCCAGACATGCGCCCAAAAAGGTCTTTTCTCCTGATAACCGCGCAAGGTTACCATCCACCGTATCAGTCAATGCTGCAGCCAAAAAAAGCCAAAATGCAACGCCCCACTGATGGGTAATCATGGCAACCACAATAAAAGGGGCCAGAACTATTCTACCTATCGTAATGATGGTAGCAAGCGTCAAGCGCTTTTCCTGATCAGGAAGTTTTTTGAAGAAAGAAAAATCAAATTTAAACATCTACGTTCAATAAGGACCTTATCAATCATTTCTTTTATTCATAGTACATTAAATAATCGAGAGGGTCCACCCTCGATTTCATTCAAAAAACAGAAACATTCTCTAGCTGTAGAGTTTGCAATCCTTAAACAATGGTTTGATTTTTGCTTGTTCTAGGTTCTGTTGACTTTTCAGTTTTTAATGGTGCATGTTGTGTTGATCAAAAAATAACTAATCATAGCTGCCGTTCGTGCTGAAGGCAGCCCGTAGGACGAACTTGAAGCATTCGAACATAATGAAAAATCTTACATTTCAATTTTTTAAGGGGTTTCTATAATTAACATGTATCGATTTTATTGAAAGAAATTTCAATGCTAATATGTTTTTATAGCTGATTTTTTTCAATTAATCATTCGAATGCTTCAAGTTCGTTTCGCTTTGCTTCACTGCCTTCAGCACGAACGGGAATATAAAATTTATAAAAATATGTCTAAAAAATATTAGTGGGTTGTTATTACGATGAAAAGTCAACCGAACCTAGTCAGCTAATTTATGCAGATACGCCCTTCCTGAATCGGCAATGATCACGACAACCACATCAGTCGGCTTAAGCTTGTTAAGGTAGTTCAATGTCGCATGAAGTACAGCTCCGCTGCTCAAACCAAAAAGCATGCCATGTTGTGTAGCAAATTGTTTAACTTGATCAAAAGCATCTTTGCCTTCTATAAGGATAATTTCATCAACAACTGAGGTGTCCAGATTGTCGTCAATACCGATACCAATTCCTTCAATTTTATATGGTTTGTTATCAGCAGGAACCTCATCAATTGCAATAATCTTGATTGCAGGATTTTGTTCTTTTAAATATTTTCCCGTTCCACTGACCGTCCCGCAACTTCCTTTTGCAGCAATAAAATGAGTAATTGTTCCGTTAGTTTGCCCCCAAAGTTCCGGTCCAGTTGTCATATAATGAGAAAGAGGATTCTGCTTATTATGATACTGATTTGGCATATATGAATTTTCAATGCTTTTGAGCAATGCCGCTGCTTGAGCATGATATCCTTGTGAATTTTCGGGATCATTGCTTGATGGACATACAACAACACGCGCTCCGTATGAACGCAAGGTCGCAATTTTTTCATCACTCGTTTTATCAGGGACGGTAATGATAACGTTATATCCTTTAACAGCTCCTATCATTGCAAGAGCTATACCTTGATTACCTGACGACGCCTCAATAATCGTACCTCCAGGCCTTAAAAGACCTCGCTTCTCAGCATCTTCGATCATGAAATAAGCGGCTCTATCTTTTATGCTGCCTCCGGGATTAAAGTACTCGAGTTTTCCAAGAATTGTAGCATTAGTCTTTATCGGAAGCCGTACGAGTGGGGTATTTCCTATCCTGTCCAAAACATGGCCATAATAAGGATTTCTATGCATAATAAGTTCCTTTGGTTTTAATCGTCAACAATAAACAAAAAAGAATATGAGAACGTTTTAATAAAAAATTTGCGCTATAAAGCGTACAAAGAATCAGCAACAACAGAAACAACAACAAGAATCGTTGCAGAAAAGAAAAAGAAGAGAAGTAAAAATAGAAAAACATTGTGAGAAGAAAAAGGCATTAAAAATATTCATTGTTCTCCTCGATTATAAAGCATAAAGAAATATCATTCTGAACTTATTTTTACAAAAAACTTTTACACAAGTCAATATCTTAACTAATTTATTCACATACCCTTTTGCCACAATGGAGCTTGCAACCTCTTTCTAGCATTGCTAAAATTGATTCAGCTAAATGCAGAATCTTGAAGTCGGAATAATTGAGAGTTTTGGTGATTACAAAAAAGGAAATTATATGTTTACACCCATCATCGAACCCCCTGCATTGTATTATCAGCTACCAGAAAAAACGATTAAAAATCTACAAGCAGAATACTCAACATTTCTAGAAACATATCCGGAGTATGCAACAACTCAAAAGCTTGACCTTCTTCGTTCACATGAATATACACACATTGACAACAATAACCATATCTTCTTGGATTATACCGGCTGTGGCCTCTATAGCCAAGCACAAATTGAAGAACATTGTACATTTTTAAATAACAATGTCTATGGTAATCCACACTCTAATAATCCGACATCACAATGCGCTACCAACATGGTAGAGGCCGTACGTACACACATACTCAACTACTTCAATGCATCTGCGGATGAATATGCAGTCATTTTTACTCCTAATGCTACCGGAGCACTTAAAATAGTTGGTGAATCATATCCATTTGTTGATGAAAGCCGATTCTTATTCACCGAAGATATTCACAACTCAGTAATGGGCATCCGTGAATTTGCTCGAGCGAAAGGAGCATCTTTACAGCATATTCCAATCATAAAAGAAACGCTACGTATCACTTCGTCAACAGTTGAAGATGTTCTGAATAAAATACCCGCGACTAGACCGTGTTTATTTGCATTTCCTGCTCAATCAAATTTTTCCGGCGTTCAACACCCACTAGAATGGGTTTCAATAGCACAAAACAAAGGCTGGCACATCCTATTAGATGCTGCAGCATTTGTACCAACAAATAAACTCGATCTATCACAAATACACCCTGACTTTGTAGTACTTTCATTTTATAAAATGTTTGGCTATCCAACCGGTGTAGGATGCTTAATTGCAAAGCACTCTGCCCTAAAAGAATTGAAGCGTCCGTGGTTTTCTGGTGGAACAGTAGAAGTCGCTTCCATTTCGGGTGATGGTTATCACTTTCATGACGATTACTCAGCATTTGAAGACGGAACACTCAATTTCTTAAATATATCGGCTGTTCCGATCGGATTACGACATATCCAAAAAATAGGAATTGATCTCATCCATAAACGTGTCATCACCCTTACAGATTGGCTTATCAAGAAATTGATCAACCTGCATCATAGCAATGGCAATCCACTCATTTGCATATACGGCCCTCATGATACAACAGCACGAGGAGGCATAATAGCAATGAATTTTCAAGATCCGGATGGCACTATTATTGATCCTGAAATTATTGAATTTTTGGCTGCAAAAAGGAATATTTCGATTCGTATTGGCTGCTTTTGCAGCCCAGGGTCCATTGAAGCAATTAACGAAATTAATCAAAATGATGTACAACAGTATTTCAATAATAACACTAATATTTCATATGAAGATTATATAGCCGGACTTCCGGGCCGCACCATGGCCGCTGCACGTGTTTCTTTAGGAATCGTTTCGAACTTCAAGGATGTTTACGAATTTGTCAAATTCGCACAGACCTTTATTGATCGTAAAACATCCAAATCCGAGTTCCGAGATGTACTCCCGCCTCGCATACATGGATGCCGGTCTTCGTGCTAAA